>ENA-OQIR01000069-OQIR01000069.1-human-gut-metagenome-genome-assembly--contig:-NODE-69-length-43955-cov-4.694237_pt1 | contig 43955 bp, 40 predicted proteins | sample MGYA00242580_ERZ504745 | MGnify/ENA primary metagenome ERZ504745 (study PRJEB26092, sample SAMD00036214) | human gut metagenome | host: Homo sapiens | study: EMG produced TPA metagenomics assembly of...
AGAAAGATCCATAAGCCTGCTCCTTAGATTAGATTTAGAGTTTTTAGAGTCAACTCCCAAAACTCTAATCAATAGTTTACATGCAACAGCCAGAAATTTCGATACACCCTCTTATTGGACGCTTACGTTGCAACATCACTGCTTATGGCAATATCGTATCATGCTTTTTTCGAAAACACAATCGCTTTACAAGCGATTTGATGGGGCTGTTGCCCCGAAAGACCGTAACAAGAAAATGAAAAAAAGAGTGAGCAAGGATATGTGCGTTGTGCCTTAAAAAAGACGTGTTGGGGATGTGGGTAGGAGAAAACGAAAGTGCCAAGTACTGGGCAACGGTACTCAACGGGCTAAAAAACGAGGCGTGGAGGACATTTTCATTGCCTGCACGGATAACCTGACGGGATTCTCTGCGGCGATTGGGGCTGTATTTCCCAAGACGGAAATTCAGAATTGCATCATCCATCAGCTGCGTAATTCGAGCAAATACGTAACGCCATTCCTCAATCCAAAGACAAAAGCCACAGTTTTGTTTTGAACTGTGGCTTTGCTCAATTGTCTTGTAGCTTTCTTACACGATTCCCATGCCCATCTCCACCAGCAGCGCCACAATTACAACCAGCGCAGAAATGATGAAACCGTGAATCATGGGGCGGATGCCAGCCTTCTTCATGCTGGCGAAGGAGGTATTCAATCCGATGGCAGCCAGTGCGCAGACCATCAGGAACTTGCTGGCAGTCTTGGTGCCGCTCACCAACTGCGCAGGGATAGGAAGGATGCTCGCCACGATGGACATGGCCAGAAAACCCAGAATGAACCAGGGGAAGATCTTCTTGATGGAGAACTCAGCTTTAAGCGCACTGCCGTCCTGCTGGAGAGCCATGGCTTCCTTACGCTTCAGGTTCAGCTGCACAAGGGCGAACACGATCACCGTGGAGATGATCGCCAGCGTGCGGGTCAGCTTGACCATGGTGGCGAAATCGCCTGCCGCCTCGGAGAAGGCATAGCCGGTGGCCACCACGGAGGAGGTGTCGTTCACCGCCGTACCTGCAGATGCCAAAGGCCTGATCCGTCATACCCAGTGCCCGGCCATGATGGGAAACAGCACGATCATCGCCATGTCAAATAGGAAGGTGGCGGACATGGCGTAGGCAACGTCGTTGTCGTCCGCGTCGATGGTGGGGGCGATAGCGGCAATGGCAGAGCCACCGCAGATGCCTGTACCAGCGGAAATCAAATTGGACAGCTTCCAGTTCAGTCCCAGCGCCTTGCTGATGAAGTAACCGCCGCCAAAGCAGGTCAGCAAGGTGAAGACCATTACTGTCAGGGACATCTGGCCTACGTGCAAGATGGCGGTGATGTTCAGCGACAGCCCCAGCAGGATAATGGCGAATTTCAATATCTTCTTGGAGGTGAACTTCAGCCTGTGGCGAACACATCCGTCTTGCGAACGAACTGGTTAAGAAACATGCCAATGAACATGGCAATTACCGCAGAGCCAATCAGGTGGATGGGCAACAGGCTCTCAAGCCAGCAAGCCAGCAGCGCGACGATGATCGGCAGCACAATCCCGGGTAGCAGCTTTATGATCTTCATGGTGAATCTCCTTTTCGCGGAAGGAACGGGCTTGCATTCTTTTCTGGTTTCTGCTACAATCAGTGCAGTGAAAAAGCGACGAAAAGAAACAGTAGCGACAGAGCGCATTCAGAGAGAAAGCGGCAGGTGAAAGCTTTTTGCAGAATCTATCGTGAACCGGTCTTGGAGCTGTGCACCGAAGAGAAGAAAATCCATCAGGGAAAATTTATTTCGTAGGCTGCACCGGGATCTCCCGTTACAGAGAAGGTACAGAGAGCAGAGATCACGCGTATTACAAAATACAAAAATCGTGGGGTACAAATGCTTTGTGTCAGAGTGCAGGAGTTTTCCTGAATTTAGGTGGTACCGCGGATAAAAAAATTCGCCCTAAACTGCAGCTTGCGGTTTAGGGCTTTTTTGTTTGAAAACGAAGCATCGCATTCTCGTTACTTCAGTGATGAGTTAGATGCGTAAAATGTTGACTAAAAGCTTAAAATCGGACAGGCTGGAATGTTCTCGCGTCTGGAAGATTTCAGATGTTGAAAACCCAAAAAACAAGGAGGAAATCAGAAAATGAAACTTGAAAAATTAGTAGGAGAGCGCTTCAAAGAAAGACCTGCTGACTGTGTCATCGACAGCCATGCCATTATGGTAAAAGGCGGATACATCAAATATATGGCAAACGGAATCTATTCTTCCTATCTGCCGCTGCGCCGCATTGTGCGCAAAATCGAGCAGATCCTGCGCGAGGAGATGGACAAAATCGACGGCCAGGAGGTGCAGTTCCCGGTTGTCATGCCGGCTTCTCTGTGGGATGAGTCCGGCCGTTACGATAGCATCGGCGATGAGCTGCTGCGCTTCACCGACCGCAACAATGCCAAATGGTACTCGGCATGACCCACGAGGAGGCAGCCGTACACCTTGTACGCGAGTATGCACAGAGCTACACCAAATATCCGTTTATGATCTATCAGATCCAGACAAAATTCCGTGATGAGGCCCGTCCGAGAGCCGGCCTGATCCGTGTGCGTGAGTTTACGATGAAGGATGCTTACTCCTTCCATACCAGCCAGGAAGATCTGGAGCAGTATTACGAGAAATGCCACGCAGCATACGAGCGTATCTTCGAGCGTGTCGGCGTGCCGGAGGTGGTATCTGTCAAATCCGATTCCGGTATGATGGGCGGCAACATCTCCCATGAGTTCATGCTTCTGACTCCGGTCGGAGAGGATTCCATCGTTCTGTGTGATTCCTGCGATTACAGAGCCAACATGGAGGCAGCTGAGAATATTTCCGACATCGCAAGAGACGCAGAATCCGCTGCACTCGAAAAGGTTTATACACCGAACGTCCACACCATTGAAGACGTCTGCAATTTCTTCGGAGACGAGACAAAGAACTCCTGCAAAGCCGTTGTTTATCAGCAGAATGTCGATGATAAATACGTTGTCCTTTTCATCCGCGGCGATCTCGAAGTCAACGAGACGAAGCTGGTCAACTTCCTCGGCGAGCAGGTTCACGCAGCCGTGATCACCGAAGAATGCGGACTGAACGCAGGCTATATCGGACCGGTGAACCTGAAGGTGAACGGAGATGCCGTTGTTCTCTATGATAAATCCCTCGAGGGAAGAAACAACCTTTCCTGCGGAGCCAACGAGGCAGAGCATCATTACAAAGGACTCGACATGGAGCGCGACGTTCCGAATGCCGAGTATCACGATTTTGCAAAAATCCAGGAGGGCGGCATCTGCCCGAAATGCGGCAAAAAGACCGTGAAGATCTCCAGAGGTATCGAGGTCGGAAATATCTTCCAGCTTGGAACCAAATATACAAAATCCATGAATATGACCTATGTCGATGCAAATGGCGAGAGCAAGACCCCGATCATGGGATGCTACGGTATCGGTGTCGGCCGTCTGGCAGCATCGGTCTGCGAGGCACATCACGATGAGTACGGCCCGATCTGGCCGAAAGCTATCGCTCCGTGGCAGGTACACCTCTGTGCAGTCCGCGTCGATGACGAGGAAGTCAGAGCATATGCGGACAAGTTGTACGAGGATCTGCAGAACGCAGGCATCGAAGTGATCTACGACGACAGAAGCGTCAGAGCCGGCGTAATGTTTGCCGATGCCGACCTGCTCGGCATTCCGCTGCGCATCATCGTAAGCCCGAAAAACATGAAACAGGGCGTTGTCGAGGTTGCATCCCGCGATAAGACTCTGAAAACACAAATTCCGCTGGAAAATGTAATGGAAGAGATTAAACAGTATCTGTAATGATTCAGAACCATGCGACAGGGAAGAAAAATCGCGATGGGGCTCGGAAGAAGTTCGACAGGAGAAAACACGATATGGAACTCTGGGATATCTATGATGAAAATAAACAGCCGACCGGCCGTACGATGAGACGGAATGACTGGCATATGAAGCCGGGCGAGTTTCACCTGACCGTACTCGGCGTAATCGCAAGACCGGATGGGACCTTTCTTATCACAAAACGTGTCATGACGAAAGCCTGGGCACCGGGCTGGTGGGAGGTTTCCGGCGGCGCGGCACAGGCAGGAGAGAGCTCCTGGGAGGCCGTGCGCCGTGAGGTCAGAGAGGAAACCGGACTCGATGTGAGCAAGGCTGACGGCGGTTATCTCTTTACCTACCGGCGCATCAACCCGGATGAGGGAGACAATTACTTTGTCGATGTTTATCGCTTCGTGATGGATATCAAAGACGAAGATCTTCATCTTCAGGAGGAAGAAACAGACGGCTACCGTTTTGCTACATTGGACGAAATCAAAGGGTACGCCGCAGAAGGTAAATTCCTGCATTACGACAGCATCCGCCAGGCATTTGAACTGTAACAGAAAAATAAGATAAGAAAAACGCGTTCCCGCCGGAAACCACAGGGGTTTCCGAAAACGGGAACGCGTTTTCTTAGCCTTAGAGCGTGTCTGAAAAAGGCTTTTCGCAAGCAGTTTATTGCAGTTAATCGCGATTGAATACTTCGCGGTTGAGCGCCTTTTCCTGATGGCTGACAATCGTTGTGCAGACAGCATCGCCTGTGATGTTGACGGCGGTACGCAGCATATCGAGAATACGGTCGATACCCATGATAAGAGCGATACCCTCCGTTGGCAGTCCGACGGAATTCAGTACCATAGCCAGGGTAACAAGGCCGACACTTGGGATACCGGCGGTACCGATGGAAGCCAGTGTTGCGGTAACAACAACCGTTGCGAGGTTTGCCGGGGTCAGATGAATACCGTACGCCTCTGCGATGAAGATGACAGCGACACCCTGCATAATGGAGGTACCATCCATGTTGATGGTTGCGCCGAGCGGAATGGTGAACGAAGAAATCTGCTTCGAGACACCCATCTTTTTGTTCAGTGTATCAATCGACATCGGGATTGTCGCGTTGGAGGTTGCGGTGGAAAATGCAAATCCCATAACCGGAAGGAATTTTTTCACGAATTTAATCGGATTCAGCCGTGTGAATACGAACAGAAGAACCTGATAAATGACGAAGCACTGCAGTGCCAGCGCCAGTGTTACATTTCCCATGTATTTCAGCATCGGTGCGAACGCAGAAAAGCCGACCGTTGCAAAGGTACGTGCAATCAGACAGAAAACGCCGACCGGAGCCACCTTCATGACCGTCATGGTCATTTCCATCATGACATCGTTAAACTGGCTGATAAAGTTGGAAACGACCGAAGCGCGGTTTCCGAGCTTTGCCAGCATTACGCCGACAAACAGGGCGAATACGATGATGGGAAGCATATCGCCGTTTGCCATGGAACCAATCGGGTTCTTCGGGATGATGTTGAGCAGTGTATCCACCAGGCTGACGCTGGAATCTGCTGCTGTCGAGGACAGGTCGGCTTTCTGAACCGCACTCATGTTAAGTCCGAGCCCCGGGTGAATGAGCAAGGCGGTTCCAAGTGCGATGCAGACGGCAAGTGCTGTGGTAACAAGGTAAAAGCCGATCGTTTTTACGCCGACCTTTCCGAGGGTTTTGCTGTCTCCGATGGACATACTTCCGCAGACGAGGGAGCAGAAGACAAGCGGTACGACAAGCATCTGCATCAGGCGGATAAAGCCCTGTCCGATGACATACAGCACACCTTCTACGATGACGGTGTCCTTGATATAGCTGGACGGGATCCAATAGTGAATCACCACGCCGAGCAGCGCACCGGCCAGCAGGGCAATAAAAATCTGGGTGGAAAGCCCGGGCTTCTTTTTTGACTTTTCCGTTGTTTCTTTTCTGTTTCGGACCATTATTCGATTCCTCCGGTTTCTTCGAGATATTCTTTCAGTGCCGTTTTCCAGTCGGGCGGCTCAGGAATACCGGTCAGGCGGAGCATCATGTTGTCCAGAACAGAATAGGTCGGGCGGACATCATCGCGTGCGACAACCGGGTAGAGATCAAGGTCACCGGTTTTTCCGGTATACTCGAGGATGGTTCTTGCAAACTCATAGCGGCTGCAGCTTCCGGGGCAGACAACGTGGTACAGACCATACTCCTCGTTGTCGATAAAGTGGCAGATCACGCGCGCAAGCTCAAAAGCACTGGTCGGAGCCGCATACTGGTTGTTTGGAACCTCCATCGTGCCGCCCTTTGCCGCATTACGGAGTACTTCGTCCACAAAATCGCGGCCGATCCCGTAAATCCAGGAGCTTCGGATGATGACAAAGCGGTTCAAAAGCTGTGTCAGGATTTTCTCTCCGGCCTCTTTTGATTTTCCGTAGATCGTACGCGGATGTACGGTATCAAACTCGTTGTACGGGATGCGGGATTCCTTGTCGAAGACGTCATCCGTTGAGATCTGAATAACCTTTGCGTCGATATCATTGGCGGCAAGCGCTACGTTGCGCACACCGATGGCATTGACACGATAGGCTTCGTCGATGTTTTTTTCACACTCGGCAACGTCGGTCATACCGGCGCAGTTGATGATAACGTCGGGACGGTTGACATAAACGAACTGTGTGACTTCATCGATTTTGGTAATATCAACCTCGTGAATATCCGTTGGAAGAAGCTGATATTCCACACCCTCCAGCAGTTCCAGAAGGGCAGTACCGATGTGGCCTTCGGCACCTGTAATCCATATTTTTTTCATAGGTTCTCTCCTGTCCTTGATTTATATACAGAAAAACTGTAATTGTATTTATTTTACCTGTGGACTTTACAGAAGTCAATAAATTATGGAAAGTCTCTGTGCAGAACCGGAAAAAAGTGGTATCATTTCTGTATATGTCTGCGGTGTAAGACTGCATATCTGCTACAAAAGAAGGAGGAGTATTTTTGAAAAAGAACAAATATGAAATCGACATGTGCAACGGCACGATTATGGACAAGCTGATTTCCTTTTCGCTGCCGCTGATGGTGTCCGGCATTCTGCAGCTGATGTTCAACGCGGTGGATATCATCGTCGTCGGACGGTTCAGCGGAAGCCAGGCGCTTGCGGCTGTCGGATCGACAACGGCACTCATCAACGTGTTCATCAACCTGTTTATGGGAATCTCGCTCGGTGCGAATGTGCTTGCGGCGCGGTATTATGCAGCGGGGCGCGACCGGGAGATGTCGGAAACGGTACATACATCGATCATGCTGGCGCTGATCAGCGGCGTTGTGATGGCGTTTGTGGGCGTATTTTTTGCAAAAGGCGCGCTGGAGCTGATGGATACACCGGCGGATGTCATTGATCAGTCGGCATTGTATATGAGAATTTACTTTATGGGAATGCCGTTTTTCATGCTGTACAACTACGGTGCGGCGATTCTGCGTGCCGTCGGCGACACGAAGCGGCCGCTGTATTTCCTGATTGTATCGGGTGTGATCAACGCTGGTCTGAATATGTTCCTCGTGATCGTGTTCAGTCTCGACGTGGCAGGTGTGGCGATTGCAACGGTGGTTTCGCAGGCGATCTCCTGCGTGCTGGTTCTGCGGTGCCTCTATAAGAGCGAGGGAAGTTATCAGCTCCGGTTTTCGAAGCTGTGCCTGAAAAAGGATTACATCATCCCGATTTTCCAGGTCGGCATCCCGGCGGGTATTCAGAGTACCGTCATCAACTTCTCGAACGTGCTGCTGCAGTCATCCGTCAATTCCTTCGGTTCGATTGCAATGGCAGGCTACACGGCGGCCAACAATGTGCTGGGATTTTTATACACCTCAGTCAACTCCGTCACCCAGGCGTGCATGAGCTTCACAAGCCAGAACTACGGTGTCGGAAAATACAAACGAATGGATAAGGTGCTGATCGACTGCCTGATTCTCTCCAGCGGCATGGCACTGGTGATGGGTGGCGGCGCGTATCTGTTCGGTACGGAAATCCTGCAGATTTACACCGGGGACCCGGAGGTTATCCGCTGCGGTATGGAAATTCTGTCGATCACGACGGTTCCGTATTTCCTCTGCGGCATCATGGACCTCTTCCCGGGAGCCCTGCGCGGTATGGGATGCTCGGCGGTGCCGATGATTCTGTCCGTCATCGGAACGGTCGGAACGCGAATCGTGTGGATCTTCGGCATTTTCCCGCAGCACCGCTCGCTGTATGTGCTGTTCATTTCGTATCCGGGATCGTGGATCATCACGATTATCATGCAGGTGATCTGCGTATCTGATTGTGCGGAAGAAGTCCACAGACCGGGACAGCAGCCGTATAAAAAGAAAAAAAGACCAAAAGCCAGAAAACCGCGGATAAATCCATTTTTAAGTGGAATTATCGCGGTTGTGTGATAAGATGGCTGTATGCGAAGAGGCAGGTAGAAGATACAGGGACACCTGCCTCTTACTCTGTGAAAAAGGAGAGAAGAGAGAACATATGAAAAAGTTTTATGCATGGTATCAGAAGCATATTACAGGTGCGATCTTTACCGGACTGATTCTCGGTATCTTAACCGGACTTCTTCTGGCGGACCGCTTTACGCCGATTCTGACCGTAACCGGCGTCATCGGCGGCATCTACATGAACGCCTTGAATATGATGATTTTCCCGATGGTATTCTGTTCAATTGTCATGGGTATCTGCAGCATCGGAAATGCAAAAACGACAGGTAAGATCACCGGCTACTCGATGATTTTCTTCCTGTGCACCACCGCGATTGCAAGTGCAGTCGGCATTATCATTCCAAGACTGATCCGCCTCGGAAAGGGAGTCCATTTTGAGATGGCAACTTCCGATATCCAGGCGACCGAGATGACCAGCATCCTCGACACGATCAAAAACCTGATCCCGTCCAACCCGGTGAAGGCGTTTGCGGAGGGCAACATGCTCCAGGTACTCGTGTTCGCTGTCGTTGTCGGCTTTACGCTGATTGCGGTCGGAGAGAAGGGACAGCCGCTCTTAAACGTGATCGACTCCCTGAATGAGGTCTGTTTAAAAGTCATCAGCACCGTTATGTACTTCACCCCGATCGGTGTCTTCTGTACGATCGTGCCGGTTGTCGAGGCAAACGGAACCAAAACCATCGTTTCCTTGGCAACCCAGCTCATCATTCTGTATGTGGCATTCTATGGATTTGCGATCGTCGTCTACGGCGGCGCTGTAAAACTCATCGGAAAGACGAGTCCGGTCAAGTTCTTTAAGGCGATCATGCCGGCAGCCCTGAATGCATTCGGAACATGTTCCAGTTCCGCGACGATCCCAATCAGCAAGCGCTGTGTCGAGAAAGAACTCGGCGTTTCGAACCAGATCAGCAGTATCGCAATCCCGCTCGGTGCCACCGTCAATATGGATGCGGTATCGATCCTGATGTCGTTTATGATCATGTTCTTCGCAAATGCCTGCGGCATCAACGTCAGCATTTCGATGATGGTGATCATTCTGCTTGCCAACGTCCTGCTTTCTGTCGGAACACCGGGTATCCCGGGCGGCGCGATCGCATCATTCGCAGCACTCGCCACGATGGCAGGTCTTCCGGCCGGCGTCATGGGCGTTTACATCAGCATCAACACACTGTGTGACATGGGTGCCACATGCGTCAACGTCATCGGCGATATGGCAGGCTGCGTTGTGCTGCAGGAGAAAATCAAACTGGAAGAAAACTAAAAAATGTTACATAGAAAAAGAGGGATTCCTTTCACGGGAGTCCCTCTTTTGCAATGCGTAAAATAAATTAAATATAGTCCGAAACATATGGAATATGGTGGAAGAGCAGGTCATCCAGGCATTCCACAGTCTGCGGCGTCGTTTCGATGCGCGCCATCTCATACAGCTTGGAAGCCGTCTTGTAGCCGAGCAGCAGTGTCGTGAGCGATGCGATCGTCATTTTCATCACATGGTCCGGCTCGCGGTCGGTCGGCACACAGTGTCCTTTTTCAAAGAAGAATGTGAAGCTGTCATTGTTCCACGGAAGCAGCTCATCCTCGATCTCAAAACGGATACACACATCCGGCTCGTCCGGGTCGCAGGCGTAATGTTCCATAAACTGCACGACATCGATGATACGCCCCATCGAGTACGGGCGAATCGTTTCTTTGATATCGCTGTCCTCAAGCTCGAACGCGATGGGTTCACTGTAGTAGTTATTTCCTTTGACCTCATCGATCATGGAATCGTGCGCATGAATATACTCCCAGAGTCCCAGCTGCGCTTCGCGGTTCAGATAGATCATCTCTTTGATATGCATGATATCGGAGCTGATCAGATAGACCATGTAGCCGTACGGCACATCATCAGCGGAATAGTAGATCGCAACGACGGTATCATCCTCATCCCAGCGGAAATATTCTTCCCACGCCAGATTGTTGCGGTAGAGGCAGCCGTGCGTCTTCGAAGCAAATTTGGTATGTAGTTCCTTGAAATCCTTGTCATCCCATGCCACGCGGCGCACATAGCCAGGGGCTTTGAGTTTCCGCGGCACCTGCGTGTCCTTGATGGTGTACGTCATCTTATTGGAAATGATTTCCCATCCGAGATTCCGGTAGAGCGGAATAGAGTAGGGATAGAGAAGCGCAAAGGAACGGTGGTTTTCCCGCATGCGCGTGAGACTCCGGATCATCAGCTTTTTCATGATGCCCTGGCCGGTGTATTCCGGGTAGGTGCAGACGCTGGTGACAAAACCGACGGGATAGCGGACACCGTAGATATTCATGTCCAGCGGATAAACCGCGAACTGTGATACCAGATCCTCCTCGCAGAAACAGCCGAGCACATCGGCACGGACGAGAACCGGGAATTTGGACTGCTTGATTTCATCGTCTTTCCATCCGCTTTCGGAAAGCTCCTGCTCTGTAACCTGAAAGGCGTAGCGCAGAAGTGCATTGTACTGCTCTGCGTCGTCGATGGTCAGCGGGCGGAAGGTTAAGTTCGAATCTTTCGTTTGAATCATGGATTACTCCCTCATTTTATTGTGAATCAAAGTATAGTGAATCAGATACTTTATTTTTTCGTAAATATTCTATCATAAGAAATGGAATTTGTGCAGTTAAAAATAAAGCCCATTCCGCAAATTTGGTAAAAAGATCAAAATAGTGTTAGAAATCGGATAAAAACTTCAAGAAACAGACAAAAAAATCTAATAAAATGAAAAACATACAGGGATAGTCTGCGCGAAAAAGTAGACATACGATTTCCAGGGTGACTGCGTTGAGATCGACGTGTTCAATCCGGAGACAAGAAAATATGTCTGGGACGTATGCAAGAAGAACTACTACGATTACGGCATCAATGCTTTCTGGCTGGATAACTCCGAGCCGGATTACGGTGTTTACGATTTCGATCATTACCGCTATATTGAAGGACCGGCGCTCTCCTGCAGCAACATCTATCCGCAGTTATACAGCCGTGTCTTCTATGATAAGAAGAAAAAACCGACCGCGTAAAACCGGTCGGTTTTTTTGAATAAATTTCCATTACAGGACGGTTTTTGTACACTTTTTTCTTGACGAAACGGGAAACAATCGTTACACTATTATGTATAACTGTAATTAAAATGGGAAAATGTAGCAAAACGCGGAAGCACACAAAGGGGTAATGAAGTTTTGTGTGTACCGGGGAGAAGAGAGGGAAACAGATGAATCAGACCGAATTGCCGGAATGTGAAAAAATAAATAAGAAAGAGCCTTCTAAGGATGCTCAGATGACACAGAAACAGGCAGAACGTCTGGTGGAACATCTGAAGAATATTTTCATGTATGTGCGGGTTCTCCGTCCGGATGAGATCGGAGATTTTATTATCGATGAAGAGAATGGCAAGCTGTGTGAATGCTACGCAGTATGGAACAAAGCGATGCGTGCCTTAACTGTATTTCCGAAAAAGCCCTGCGGGAGAAATCGCAGAAATCAAAACTGGAATGCATTGCGTCGAATGTGTATCAGGTCATTGCAAGATACGTGGAGATCGAAGGAGAACCATGCGTGATCGAGATGATCAACCGTCTCGACGATGAAACACTGATGGACTCCGAAGGACGCCAGAATCTGGTAAGCAAGCTGAACAGCTACAGCGAAGAGCTGTATCGTGACGCGCTGACCGGAGTATTCAACCGCCGCTACTTCGAAGACCAGATCCGGGACGCCAGCTTTTGCTGCGGCGTAGCCATGATCGATCTCGATGATTTCAAATTATACAACGATACATACGGCCACAATGCCGGAGATATGGCGCTTGACACCATTGTAAAGACCGTCAACCGCTGCACCCGACGTACCGACCGTCTGATCCGCTTAGGAGGAGACGAATTTCTGCTGGTTCTGCCGGAGATGGATGAGGAAAACTTTGTACAGAAATTAAAACAGATTCAGTCACAGATCCATGAGGCACAGGTGCCGGGCTACTCGAAGATGCGTCTTTCCGTCAGCGTAGGAGGTGTTCTGACAAGAGATGAGACGATCGGCGAAGCTGCGATGCGTGCCGACCAGCTGATGTATCTTGCGAAACAACGGAAAAACATGGTTGTCACCGAGAAAGACCAGATCCTGGGTTGTCAGGACGATGTTGTCCGTCAGGAAAACCGCAGAGAAAAACAGCGCATCCTGATTGTGGATGATTCCGAGATGAACCGTATCATCCTCTCGGAGATTCTGCAGGATGAATACGATATCATCGAGGCTTCCACCGGCGAAGAGTGCCTGCGTCTGCTGGAAGAATACGGAACAGGCCTTGCGCTGATCCTTCTGGATATCGTCATGCCGGGCATGGACGGTTTCGGAGTGCTTGACTACATGAACCGCAACCACTGGATCGAAGAGGTTCCGGTCATCATGATATCGAGCGAGGATTCCACCGCATTTGTGCGCCGTGCGTATGAGCAGGGCGTATCCGATTATATCAGTCGTCCGTTTGATGCAAAAGTTGTTTACCAGCGTGTCTTCAATACGATCAAATTATATGCAAAACAGCGCCGTCTCGTGACGCTCGTCACCGAGCAGATTTACGAAAAAGAGAAAAACAATCAGATGATGATCAGTATCCTGAGCCATATCATGGAATTCCGGAATGGCGAGAGCGGACTTCATGTCCACCACATCAACGTTCTGACCAGTATGCTCCTCGAGCGTCTGGTACAGAAGACAGACCGCTACCACTTAAGCTGGTCCGATCAGCTGATGATCACAACGGCATCCGCGCTGCACGATATCGGAAAGATGGGCATTGACGAGAACATTTTAAATAAGCCGGGAAGGCTGACGAAAGAAGAGTTCGAGGAGATGAAGAAACATACCCTGATCGGAGCGTCCATGCTGAAGAGCCTGGAACTGTATCAGGACGAGAAGCTGGTACAGATTGCGTACCAGATCTGTCGCTGGCATCATGAGCGGTACGACGGAAAGGGTTACCCGGACGGCTTAAAAGGTGAGGAGATCCCGATTGCAGCCCAGGTTGTATCGATTGCCGATGTTTACGATGCGCTGACAAGCGAGCGTGTCTACAAACCGGCATACACGCACGAGAAAGCCATCGAGATGATCCTGAACGGCGAGTGCGGTACCTTCAGCCCGCTGATGCTCGAGTGTCTGCTCGATATCAAAGATGCCATCTGCGAGGAGCTGAACACCATATCCGAAGAAAAACAGACTTCGATTCAGATTGAAAAGCTGAAAAAGAATCTGAAATCGGGGGGGGCAGAGCTGAGTTTTCTGAACTCTGATGAAAAGTTATCCACAGAAGATGCCCGGGAGAACAGGTATCATGCGGATTCGAAAGACGATCTTAAATAAAAATATACCAAAACCCATGGATTTCTGAAAAGATTCCATGGGCTTTTCGCACTTTTGTGCAAATTTTTGTTGTGATTCTGGAGGACAACTGCTATAATAACAGAAAATGTCAAAAAATACGACAAAAATACCGGAAGAGGGCTGTGCTAACAAGTACACACAAGTCTGGAAAGGATAAATATCATGAATCAGTTGGAAGTATTACGAGAGAGCCTTGGACAGTGCGATGAGATTATTCTGGATGCACTGCTGATGAGAAACCGTATTGTCGAGGACATTATGGTATATAAAGAAGCAAATAACGTGCCGATTCTCCAGCCGGAGCAGGAAGCAAAACAGAAGGAATGGCTGGAACGCCGGATGCAGGAAAAACGCCATAAAAACGAAGTGGCGGATGTTTTCGAGAGCATCACAAGAAACAGTAAAAAGATTCAGGCAAGAAAGCTGTTCAATTATAATATTGTACTGATTGGCTTCATGGGAGCCGGAAAGAGTACCATTTCCGATTATCTCAAAACCGTGTTTGCCATGGATATCATCGAGATGGATCAGATCATCGCAGAGCGTGCCGGTATGAGCATCTCCGATATTTTCGAGACTTACGGCGAACAGTATTTCCGTGACTGCGAGACGAATCTTCTGATCGAAATGCAGTCGAGAACAAACGTTGTCATTTCGTGCGGCGGCGGAACTCCGATGCGTGAGTGCAACGTTGTAGAGATGAAAAAGAACGGCCGCGTTGTTCTTCTGACTGCAAAGCCGGAGACGATTTTAGACCGTGTCAAAGACAGCCACGACAGACCGCTGATTGAGAACAACAAAACCGTTCCGTTTATCGCAGATCTGATGAGCAAGCGCCGTGAGAAATATGAGGCCGCAGCCGACATTATCATCGAGACGGACGGAAAGAGCGAGCTGGAGATCTGTGAGGAGCTGATCCACAGCCTGCGGCAAATGGATGCAAAAGCGGAATAAAAGAGAAAAGCAAGGGAAAAAGGAAAAGAGACTGCTGTGTGTAACGGAGGTCTCTTTCTTTTTTGCGTAACCGTGACACAAAAAACAGAAAACGCAAAATTTACGGGAAAAGAATTGACAAAACAGATATTTCCCGATATTCTGATAAAAGTTGGGCTAAAATCGCATGAAAAAAGTGAAAAAACAAGGTATTATTTTGTGTTATTGTCCGAACAAGAGAAAAAATTCAGGATAATTATATGAAATACAATGGCCCGTGTGCAGACACAGCCGGATCTGCCGGGGAAGGTCTGCGGAAAAAAGGAGGAACATCAATGAGAAAAAGAAACAAAGTCGTTTCTCTGCTTCTGGCAGGATGCATGGCAGCCGGTCTTCTGGCCGGATGCGGAAGCAGCGGAGAGACACAGGTAGCAACTGCTGACAATGCCACGGCGGCATCAACCAGTACTGGAGCAGCAGATTCAGCAGCAACGGATTCAGCAGCACCGGAGACTGCAGGCGAAGTGGACGGACAGATCAATCTTCGTGCAGTAGCCTTTGGAAACAATTTCGATGTGCAGGATATGGGATGGCGCTGGATGATGGGAGAGTGCTACGAAGGACTGATGCGTGACGTAGCAGATGAAACGGAGACCGTTTCGAGTATGCCGGTGCAGAATCCATGGACGTATCCGATGACGGACTGGTTTACACTTTCCATCTGAGAAAGGATGCCAAATGGTCCGACGGACAGCCGGTTAACGCAGCAGATTATGAGTACGGCTGGAAACGTCTGTTAAATCCGGAATACGGCTATTCCTATTCTTTCTACCTGTTCAACGTAGTAGGAGCAGAGGAGTATTATAACGGACAGAGCTCTGCCGATGAGATCGGAATCAAGGCAGTGGACGATTACACCTTCGAGGTTACCTTAAAGGTAGCGGATCCGACCTTCCAGTCCAAGCTGGTAGCAACTCCGCTTTACCCGACCCGTCAGGATGTCGCAGAGGCAGCCGGAGACCAGTGGGGAAAAGACTGGACAAAATGTGTCTACAACGGACCGTTTGCCATGACAAACCTGGTAGAAGATAACTCCATGACATGGGTGAAGAATGACCAGTACTGGGATAAGGACAACGTAAAACTGAATCAGGTAAACTGGTACTGTGTAGCAGAGAACGCAACAGCAGCAACCATGTTCGATAACGGACAGCTGGACGTTTTCGATGCAGCAGGCGATTACATTGCAAAATATGACAAAGAAGTAGAAGCAGGCAATATGCAGACCATGACCACCGAGTACCCGGGAACTATGGTTCTGTGCTACGAGCAGTCTGAGGGCGGAAAATCCGGTCTGATGAAAAACGTAAACATCCGCAAGGCAATTTCCTACTCCATCAACCGTGAGGAGATGGTATCAGCTGTTTACGGAAGATACACCGCAGCTTACGGCTTCGTTTCCCCGGCGATCACGCTCGACGGAACTTCCTACCGCAAGCAGGCGTCGGAGACCATGAAAGAGGAATATGAGCAGTATGCAGGAGATGCAGACAAGTTAAAAGCACTGTTCCAGAAAGGCCTTGATGAGCTTGGTATCACCGACAAACCGGAAGACATCACCATTACACTGCTGTCCCAGGGTTCTGCTACCGAGAATCAGCTCGAGAGAGAGTACCTGCAGCAGTCCATTTCCCAGAATCTGGGCGTAAAGGTAGAGCTGAACACCGTTGGCGATTACCAGATGTTTGCAAACGAGCGCGATAACAAGAACTACGATATCTTTGTAGGCGGATGGTTCAGCGATTACAACGATCCGCTGGATTTCCTGAACGTCATGAAGACAGGCGTTTATGATTCCTACGGCCTCTATAGCAACAGCGAGTACGACAGCCTGATCGATTCTCTGACCGGAGAGAACGACAACGCAAAACGCCTTGAGATTTACCAGAAGCTGGAAGATCTGCTGGTTGCACAGGATTGTGGTGTTGCACCGCTGTACTACTCTGATAAACATTACTATTATCAGAACTGGGTAAAAGATTTCTACACATCCTCCTTCGGCGCAAGCCAGGAGCTTTACAGAGCATCTGTACAGAAATAAAAAAGCAGCAAAACAGAAGAAATGAGGGAAGAAGGGCTTATGAAACAATAGGCTCTTCTTTCGCTATCATAATAAAAATTCCGGTCGGAAAAGACCGGACAGGGAGAGGATTTTTATGCCAAAATATTTACTGCGCCGTTTTGCAGAAATGCTGATCACACTGTTTCTGATTGCAACGGCCACGTTTTTCCTTCTGGAAGCGGTTCCGGGAGATCCGCTGACGGAGCGTGCGAGCAAGCTCTCGCCGACCGTAAAGGAAAACCTCTATAAGCGCTACGGCCTCGACAAGCCGATGATGGAGCGCTATGTGATCACAATGAAGGGAATCTGCAAGGGAGAGTTCGGGGAATCTGTTGTCTATGCGGGACAGACGGTACAGAAGCTGATTCATGACCGTCTTCCGGTATCCGCCCGCCTTGGTATCCAGCAGGTGCTGGTCGGTATCACGATCGGTCTGCTGCTTGGAATTCTTGCGGCAATGAGGAGGGGAAGCTTCTGGGACTATATGGTGATCGCCCTGTCGGTCCTCTTGATTTCCATTCCGAACCTGATCTTTGGTCTGATGCTTCAGAAAATTTTCGCAGGTAACCTGAAGGTTCTGCCGACGATCGGCTGGCCTGCGGGAAAGGATCTGTGGTTCGGAGGATGGGAATACACGATTCTTCCGACCCTGACAGGATGCTTTTCTTATATCGCAACGTATGCGCGTCTGCTGAAAACCTCGATGCTCGATGTGATCAATCAGGATTACGTGCTGACTGCTGAATCGAAGGGCTTAAGCCGCGGACAGATTATCCGCCGCCATATCCTTCGGAACTCGTTTATCCCGGTTATCACACAGCTTCCGATGTCGGTTGCCATGTGTATCACAGGCTCCTTCTTCATCGAGAGCATCTTTTCCATCCCGGGAATCGGACAGTATTATGTGACGGCGGTCAATAACCAGGATCTTTCCATTATCATGGGAGAGACGGTTATTATCGCAGCACTTTACATCGGTGTTCTCTTTATCACGGACCTGCTGTACGTGGTCGTTGACCCGAGAATCAGTCTGACAGGAAAGAGCAGATAAGGAGGATATTATGGCAGCATTAACACCGGAAAAATTTAAAGTAATAGGATACACCGAGGAAGATGCGAACCGGATTGACCGCCCGACCATTTCCTACTGGCAGGACGCCTGGAGACGGCTCCGCAAAAATCCGATCGCAATGGGATCTCTTGTTGTGCTCGGCATTCTGTTTGTCATGGTCATCATCGGACCGCATATCAAAGGATATGATTATGTATCCATGAATATCGCCGAGAAAAACCAGGGCGTATCGTCAAAATACTGGTTTGGAACCGACAACCTGGGACGTGACCTCTTCTCAAGAGTCTGGGTCGGCGCACGGGCATCACTGATCATCGCGATCGTCGCAACGGCAATCAAACTCATCATTGGAACGGTGTATGGCGCGCTGATGGCACATTTCGGCGGCTGGGTCGATGAGGTTCTGATGCGGATCATCGAGGTTATCAACTCGATTCCGTCTCTGCTTCTTACGATTCTGATCATGATGATCCTTGGAAATAACCTGTTTGCACTCCTGGTCGCTCTTAGCGTCACCGCATGGTGTAACACGGCACGTCAGGTGCGCGGTATGATCAAACAGCTCCGTGAGACGGAATACGTTTACGCGGCGGAGGTGCTCGGTGCAAAACCGCTCCGCATCATCTTAAAACACTATGTACCGAATATGCTGGGTATCCTGATTCTGGATACGGCGACGGCAATCCCGATGTTTATTTTTACGGAGGCAGGTCTTAGCTTCCTCGGCATCGGCCTCAAGGCACCGTCGATCAGCCTTGGTGTCCTGATTTCGATGGGACAGCAGAACATGGATTTCTATCCGTCACAGCTTCTGTTCCCATGTCTCGTGCTCTGTATCATCGTTATGGCATTCAACCTTCTGGGAGACGGCCTGCGCGATGCCCTGGATCCGAGACTTCGCCAGTAATAAGTGGGAGATAACGATATGAACGAACAAAACAATCCGATTCTGGAAGTAAAAAACTTAAGAGTCTCTTATCACACCTATGCCGGTGAAGTAAAGGCAGTCCGCGGTGTACAGTTTTCTCTCGAGAAAGGTCAGGCGCTCGCAATTGTGGGCGAATCCGGCTGCGGAAAATCTGTAACGGCGAAATCCATCATGGGCCTCATCAAGGCGCCGCAGGGTGAGATTAAAGAGAACAGTGAAATTCTCTACAATGGAGAGAATATTCTGAAATACAACAAAAAACAGTGGCAGCATTACAAAGGCGGCGAGTGTGCAATCATTTTCCAGGATGCGCTGGCTTCCTTAAATCCGACGATGCGTGTCGGAAAACAGATTATGGAAAATCTGATGGGCCATAAAAACATGACAAAACAGGAAGCGGCAAAGGAGGCTGTCGAGATGCTGCGCATGGTCGGCATCCCGGAGCCGGAAAAACGTGTCAGACAGTATCCGCACGAATTTTCCGGCGGTATGCGTCAGCGTGTTATGATCGCGATTGCATTTGCCTGTGATCCGAAAATTCTGATCTGTGACGAGCCGACGACCGCACTCGATGTGACAATTCAGGGACAGATTCTCGATATTATCAAGAATCTGCAGAAGAAAAACCAGACGTCCGTTATCATGATCACACATGATCTTGGTGTTGTGGCGAATATCGCACAGAAGATTGCTGTCATGTATTCCGGTATTATCGTGGAAAGCGGAACGTGTGAGGATATTTTCTATCGTCCGCGTCACCCGTATACCTGGGCGTTGATCCGTTCCGTACCGCGTCTGGATTTGAAAAACAAGCAGGAACTCGCGACAATTCCGGGAACTCCGCCGGATCTTTTAAACCCGCCGGTCGGATGTCCGTTCTGCACGCGGTGCAGCTATTGTATGCCGATCTGTAAGGAAGAGATGCCGGAGGCAACGGAATTCGGCGGCGAGCATAAAGCTGCCTGCTGGCTCCATCACCCGATGGCACCAAAAGTAGAAATGCCAAATCTGGAAGGAGGAGAATTGTAATGGAAAATAACGAAAAAGAAGTGCTTTTTTCCGTTTCCCATCTGAAAAAATATTTTCAGGTCGGAAACCATGCGACCTTAAAGGCCGTGGATGATGTCTCCTTCGAAATTTACAAGGGTGAGACACTTGGAATGGTTGGCGAGTCCGGATGTGGAAAGACAACGTGCGGCCGTACCTGCATCGGCCTGTATGACAAGACCGACGGACAGGTGCTCTACAAGGGAACCGATGTCCATGCGTTAAACGGAAAAGAGCGGTTTGCCTTCAAAAAACAGGTACAGATGGTCTTTCAGGATCCGTATGGATCGCTTGACCCGCGTATGACAGTTGCCGATATCATCGGCGAGGGAATCGATATCCATCATCTGGCGAAGAATAAAAAAGAGCGCCAGGAGATGATCTACAAATATCTGGAACTGGTCGGACTGAACCGCGAGCATGCGAACCGTTTTGTGCACGAGTTTTCCGGCGGACAGCGCCAGCGAATCGGTATTGCGCGTGCGCTTGCCGTGCAGCCGGAGTTCATCGTTCTCGATGAGCCGATCTCCGCACTCGATGTTTCGATCCAGGCACAGATCGTCAATCTTCTTGTGGATCTGCAGAAAAAGATGGGACTGACCTATCTTTTCGTTGCCCATGATCTGTCGATGGTCAAACATATTTCCGACCGTGTGGCGGTTCTGTATCTGGGAACGCTCGTCGAGCTGACGACATCCGAGGAGCTGTACGCCAACCCGCGCCACCCGTACACACAGGCACTGCTCTCCGCGATTCCGATTCCGGACCCGAAAGTAGAGGCAGAGCGCGACCGCAAAAAAATCCGCCTCGAAGGCGAGGTGCCGAGCCCGATCAACACGAAGCCGGGCTGCAAATTCCAGGGAAGATGCAAGTACGCAAAAGACATCTGCCGACAGCAGATGCCGGAATTAAAAGACGTGGGCAACAATCACTTTGTGGCATGTCATTTCTGTGATGCGTTAGAAGAAAATAAGGAATTGTAAAACATGGAAAAGATAAAGAACATCTGCTGTGATCTCGGCAGAGCATTTACAATCGGCCTGCTCTCCGGCGGCGCTGCGGCAGCTGTGCTGCTGCTGGGAGGATTCCTCTTTGGGGGATTCACGTTCCGCGCTGCCCTTGAGGCGGCGAAAGACGGCTTGCTGCTGATCGCGGCCCTCGGCATGTTCGTGATCGCCGGAATGCTGATGGTAAAAGGCAAAAACCCGGAGAAATTCACGCAGAAGGAAAAATGGCGCGTCCACTTTGCCGTACTCGGATATAAGAGTGTGTTCGCAGTTTTCTGCGTTTCCTGGGTGCTGTGGGCGGCAGCGGCGGATTATCTTTTGTATCGGATGTGAAAATAGTTTCTATAAATAAAAAGAGAATTTTGCAGACTGTAAAAATGAGGTCCGGCAAAATTCTCTTTTTTCGTTTAGTCGTTATTCGTCTTCGAGACGGGAGATAACCATCTCCATGGATTTCTGATATTCTTCATCCGAAGAATTGTAGAACAGCATCAGATCGAGGCAGCTGCTCATTTTCTTCAGTGCTTCCGGGATGGAGTAGTCGATCGTTTTCACATATTCATCCCAGTGCTCCAGCTTCCACGTATCGCGCACGGAGTTGCGGTCGATCATGCGCTGGTGGCAGATCTCCGGTTTTGTGACAACCCAGATCACAACAAGCTTTGCCCCATGGTCAGCGAGCTTTTTGGAGAAGTCTTTCAGGAACTTCTCATCATGCACTTCGCGTGTGAATGGTGCGTTGATCAGCACAATATCGTCATACTCGAGTGCTTCCAGTCCGAAATTGACCGTTACTTCATATTCATAATCGCGGATATTCTCCTCGAAGAAATCAGAACTGCGGTTGATTTCCTGTCCGCCCGCTTTGAAAACGCGGTTCGACAGCGGAATGACCGTATCCTTGTCGAGATAAACAACGTGTTTCAGCTCCTTGGCGAGCTGTTTTGAAATGTATGTCTTTCCGCACGCCGGCGGCGAGGTTACGAGGATCATCTTTTTCATCGTTTGTATGTCTTCCTTTCCAGTTGAATCAAAAAAATCACTCCTAGCATTATAGAAAATTTGGGAAAAAATTGCAAGAGAAAAGACGGTTGTGCCGGAGAAAAAATTGTCTTATAATAAAATAAGATTTTTATGCCATCACGGAGAAAATAAATGGAGGAAAGACAATGAGCAGAGCAAATACACGAGTTGTGAAAATCGGCGACCGGGTCATCGGAGGCGGAAATCCGATTCTGATCCAGTCCATGACGAATACCAAAACAGAAGATGTGGAGGCAACCGTAAAGCAGATCCAGGCGCTCACGGAAGCCGGATGTGACATTATCCGATGCGCCGTCCCGACCATGGAGGCAGCCAAGGCGCTGTCCGAGATCAAAAAGCAGATCTCGATTCCGCTTGTAGCAGATATTCATTTTGACTATCGATTGGCGATCGCCGCGATCGAAAACGGAGCCGATAAAATCCGCATCAACCGGGCAACATCGGCAGCCGCGACCGGATCCAGGCGGTTGTAGATGCAGCAAAAGAACGCCAGATTCCGATCCGCGTCGGCGTCAACAGCGGTTCACTCGAAAAAGAGCTGGTGGAAAAATACAACGGCGTAACGGCAGAGGGCCTGGTGGAGAGCGCGCTCGACAAAGTGCGGATCATTGAGGAGATGGGCTATGACAATCTCGTCATCAGTATCAAATCGTCTGATGTGATGATGTGTGCAAAAGCGCATGAGCTGATCACGAACCAGACGGATCATCCGCTTCATGTCGGCATTACGGAGGCAGGAACGCTGTATTCCGGCAACATCAAATCGGCAGTGGGGCTCGGTATTATTTTATATCAGGGCATCGGAGATACGATCCGTGTTTCCCTGACCGGCGATCCGCTCGAGGAAATCAAATCCGCAAAACGGATCTTAAAGACCCTGGGACTTCGAAAAGGCGGCATTGAGGTCGTATCGTGTCCGACCTGCGGACGGACCCAGATTGACCTGATCGGATTGGCAAACCAGGTGGAAACACTGGTGCAGGGCTACGATCTTGATATCAAGGTTGCCGTCATGGGCTGCGTGGTCAACGGACCGGGCGAGGCAAAAGAGGCGGATCTTGGTGTTGCAGGCGGAAAAGGCGTCGGCATTTTAATTAAAAAAGGTGAAATCGTGAAAAAAGTACCGGAGAGCGAGCTGCTGTCCGTCTTAAAGGACGAGCTGGATCACTGGGGCAAGTAAAAAAGAAAGCAGGAATAGGAATGGAAAAACAGTTTCAGGAAGTATTTCCGGATTTGAGAATCGAAGGGGGCATGGCAGAGCTTCTCGATACCGTGGAGGTTTCGCGGGTATCGATCAATAAGAAAAAAGATCTGCTGCGGATCTATGTGGTCAGCCATCAGTGGATTCACAAAAAATATATTTATCAGCTGGAGCGCCAGATCGAGGAGCAGCTCTTTTCCAACGTGCCGCTGCGCGTGAAGATTATTGAGCGGTTCTATCTGTCGCGCCAGTATACGCCGGAAAACTTTCTGGAGGTGTACCGTCCGAGTATCCTGCTCGAGCTGAAAAACCACAGTGTCTTTCTGAATCATCTGTTTTCGACTGCCGAGATTACCTTCCCGGAGACGAACAAAATGCACCTGGTGCTCGTGGATTCCGTTGTGGCAAAGGAGCGCGAGGAGGAGCTGGTCCACATTCTCGAGAAAATCTTCTGTGAGCGGTGCGGCTTCGACCTGATCGTGGAAACCGAGATGAGAAAGCCGGAGGGCGAGAGCCGCGCCATGAGAAATTCCGAGCTCCGCATCCGGGAGGAAGTGCGCCACGTTCTGGCGCATACCCATTACGGTGAGATGCTCGGCGAAAAAGAGCAGAACCGGATGGAAGAGCAGGCGGAAGCAGCAGGCGAACAGCCAAAAGCAGCCGCAGCAGCCAAGGACGGCGAGGCGAAAAAAGAAAAAGCAGCAGACGGCGGAAGGGGAAAAGGTTTTTCCGGCGGCGGACGCGGTTCCTTCAAAAAGGCAAGGGCAGTTTCGGCCGGAATGCGGACAATCAGCCGCGCAAATCCTCCAATCCGGATGTGCTGTACGGAAGAGATTTCGAGGATGAGAGCGTGGAGATTCTGAAAATCGGCGATGAGATCGGTGATGTTGTCATCCGAGGAAGAGTCCAGAGTGTGGATATGCGCGAAATCCGGAATGAGCGTACGATTTTCATGTTCACGATCACCGACTTTACAGATACCATCGGCGTCAAGATTTTCGTCCAGAACGCGGAAGTGCCGGAATTAAAGGATGCGATCAAAAAAGGCGCGTTCATTAAAGTAAAAGGAAAAACGACGGTTGATGCATTTGACCACGATCTGACGGTTATGTCTGTCTGGGGCATCAAGAAGATCACCGATTTCCGTACCGGCCGTCAGGATACGAGTCCGGTGAAGCGTGTGGAGCTGCACTGCCATACAAAGATGAGCGATATGGACGGTGTCACCGATGCTGCCCGTCTGGTACAGCGTGCCTACGAGTGGGGCCATCCGGCGATCGCGATCACCGATCACGGCGTGGTGCAGTCCTTCCCGGAGGCAAACCATGCGATCGAGGCGATCGACGGCGCTTACCGGAAAAAATACCAGGCAGAGCACCCGGATGCGACAAAAGATGAGCTGAAAAAAGTTTCGGCTCCGTTCAAGGTCATCTACGGCATGGAGGCTTATCTCGTCGACGACTTGAAAGATATCGTTGTCAACAGCAAAGGACAGGACATCCACGGAAGCTACGTTGTTTTCGATATCGAGACGACGGGATTTTCCCCGGTTGTCAACAAAATCATTGAGATCGGCGCCGTCCGTGTGGAAAACGGAGCGATTGTCGATAAGTTTTCCACCTTCGTCAATCCGAAAGTCCCGATCCCGTTCCGGATTGAGAATCTGACCGGCATCAACGACAACATGGTTCTTGACGCGCCGGACATCGAAACGGTGCTGCCGAAATTCCTGGAGTTCAGTGAGGGAGCCGTTATGGTTGCCCACAATGCTTCGTTCGATATGAGCTTTATCGAGCACAACTGCGTCCTGCAGGGGATCGAGCGGGAATTTACAACGGCGGACACCGTCGCCATGGCGCGTTTCCTGCTGCCGGGCCTGAACCGTTTCAAGCTGGATACCGTTGCGAAGGCGGTCGGCGTATCGTTGGAAAACCATCACCGTGCGGTGGACGATGCCGGCTGTACGGCGGAAATTTTCGTGAAATTCGTAAAAATGCTGGAGGAGCGCAATATTCTGACTCTGGATGATCTGAATGCGCAGGGAAAAGTATCGGAGGAGGCTGTGCGCAAGCTTCCATCGTACCATGCGATCATTCTGGCAAAGAACGAGACGGGACGTGTCAATCTGTACCGCCTCGTGTCGGAATCCCACCTGAAATACTACAACCGCCGGCCGAAGCTGCCAAAGAGCGTCTACCTGAAATACCAGGACGGTCTGATGATCGGATCTGCCTGCGAGGCGGGCGAACTCTACCAGGCAATCCTGCGCGGTGAACCGGATGCGGCGATTGCGCGTCTCGTGGACTTCTACGATTATCTGGAAATCCAGCCGATCGGCAACAACGCGTTCATGATCAAAAAAGAGGACGTTTCTGCCGTAGAGAGCGAGGAGGATTTAAAGGAGATCAACAGGCGCATCGTCAAACTTGGCGAGCAGTTCCATAAGCCTGTTGTGGCAACGTGCGACGTCCACTTCATGGATCCGCAGGACGAGATCTACCGCCGCATCATCATGACCGGAAAAGGTTTTGACGACGCGGATGAGCAGGCACCGCTGTTCCTGCGCACCACCGAGGAGATGCTTGAAGAGTTTTCGTATCTCGGAAGTGAGAAAGCGGAGGAGGTCGTCATCACCAATCCGCGCAAAATCTCCGACCTTGTCGAGAAAATCTCCCCGATCCGTGCCGGAAAATTCCCGCCGGTCATCGAGGATTCCGACAAGACACTGCGGAGAATCTGTTACGACCGCGCGCATGAAATCTACGGCGAGGAGCTGCCGGAGATCGTTTCCGCGCGCCTCGAACGGGAGCTGAACTCCATTATTTCCAACGGATATGCCGTTATGTACATCATCGCACAGAAACTAGTGTGGAAGTCGAACGAGGACGGCTACCTCGTAGGATCGCGTGGTTCCGTCGGTTCCTCGTTCGTTGCGACGATGGCGGGAATCACGGAGGTAAACCCGTTGAGCCCGCATTACTACTGCGAGTCGTGCCATTACAGCGAGTTCGATTCGCCGCGCGTCAAAGAGTACGTCGGCCGTGCCGGATGCGATATGCCGGACGCCGTCTGCCCGAACTGCGGCAAGCCGCTGAAAAAAGCCGGATTTGACATTCCGTTCGAGACGTTCCTTGGATTCAAGGGAAACAAAGAGCCGGATATCGACCTGAACTTTTCCGGTGATTACCAGAGTAAGGCGCACAAATACACAGAGGTTATTTTCGGCGCCGGTCAGACGTTCCGTGCGGGAACCATCGGTACGCTGGCGGATAAAACAGCGTTCGGTTACGTGAAGAACTATTACGAAGAGCGCGGCCAGCACAAACGGAACTGCGAGATCGACCGTATCGTGGAAGGATGCACCGGAATCCGCCGTACAACCGGCCAGCACCCGGGCGGTATCATCGTTCTGCCGTTCGGTGAGGATATCAACTCCTTCACCCCGGTGCAGCATCCGGCGAACGATATGACAACCGACATCATTACGACCCATTTCGATTACCACTCCATTGATGCCAACCTCTTAAAGCTCGACATTCTCGGACACGATGATCCGACCATGATCCGTATGCTCGAGGATATCACGCACCTTGATGCGCAGACGATTCCGCTCGATAACCCGGAGGTCATGTCGCTGTTCAAGAGCACCGAGGCGCTTGGCATCAAGCCGGAGGACATCGGCGGCTGCCCGCTTGGATGTCTTGGCGTGCCGGAGTTCGGTACCGATTTCGTTATCCAGATGCTTCTGGACACGAAGCCGCAGTCGTTCTCTGACCTGATCCGTATCTCCGGTCTGTCGCACGGAACCGACGTATGCTCGGCAATGCGCAGACCCTGATCGAGGAGGGCAAGGCGACGATTTCCACCGCCATCTGTACCCGGGACGATATCATGATCTACCTGATCGACAAGGGACTCGAAAGTGAGCTTTCCTTTACGATCATGGAGAGTGTGCGAAAAGGAAAGGGCTTAAAACCGGAGTGGGAAGAGGAGATGAAGGCCCACGATGTGCCGGACTGGTACATCTGGTCATGTAAAAAGATCAAGTACATGTTCCCGAAAGCCCACGCGGCGGCGTACGTCATGATGGCGTACCGCATCGCTTACTATAAAATTTTCTATCCGCTGGCGTACTATGCGGCGTACTTCTCCATTCGTGCGTCCGCATTCTCCTACGAGCTCATGTGCATGGGACGCGACCGGCTGGAATATTATATGAAAGATTACGAAAAACGGAAAGACACGCTGACTCAGAAGGAGCAGGCAACTGTCAAGGATATGAAGATTGTCCAGGAAATGTACGCCCGCGGCTTCGATTTCGTGCCGGTGGACCTCTATAAGGCACAGGCGCACCGCTTCCAGGTCTACGATGACAAACATCTGATGCCGGCGCTCGACTCGATCGAGGGTCTGGGCGACAAGGCGGCCGACGCCGTTGTCCTTGCGGCACGAAACGGAAAATTCCTCTCGAAAGATGATTTCCGCGACCGCACCAAGGTCAGCAAGACGATTATCGACTTTATGGCGGACCTCGGTGTCTTCGGAGATCTGCCCGAAAGCAACCAGTTTTCGCTGTTCGACTATTAAAAGGAGCGTCCCCTTTCCGTTGCAATCCCGTGCGTCTTGGGGTATAATCAGACGTTGTGGAAAAGAACGAAAACGATTTAGATAAAATAAGGTGAAAAACATTGAGAAGAAGATTGGAACAACTGCTGAACGGCAGATTTGAATATGAGGTTCCCCATCTGCTGCTGTCCGAGACGGAGGTGGCCCTGACGCTGGACGAGGGGCAGAATTTCCGCGGAGAGCTGAATATCGGAGCGGAAGACGGGAGAAGAGTAAAAGGAATTGTGACCACAGATCATCAGAGAATCGTTCTGGCGAAAAATCAGTTCCAGGGAACGGCGAGTACGATTGAGTACGGCGTGGATACCAGCGGATTAAAAGCAGGCGATGAAATCTGTGGAAACATCACCGTCAGCAGCAATCTGGAGGAACGCTGCGTGCGGGTACACGTCTCGATTGCGGGAAAGACAATGAACATTTCCGGGCAGGAGATTCATTCCCTGGCAGATTTTGTGCATCTGGCAAGCCATGATTTCGGCGCAGCGTACCGCTTCTTTGTAAAAAAAGAGTTTGCACGTCTTCTTCAGAAAGAGGCACCGGAGCAGATGGCACTTTATCAGGGACTGTCCCACAAGCCGGTGACATTTCAGCACCTGGAGGAATTTCTGGTTGCCCTCGGTCAGAAAGAGCCGGTGATGCTTTCGGCGGAACAGCCGGAGAAAACTGTGCTTACCGTGGACCAGCCGCGCAAGGAAACACTGTATCTGTATAAAAATACCTGGGGCTACGTCCGCATGGAAATCGAGGTGCAGGGAGACTTTCTGGAAGTGGAAAAGAAAGTCGTCACTTCAGAAGATTTCATCGGAAGCGTCTACGGTGTGGAATACATTATCCATCAGGAGAAAATCGGAAACGGCCGCCATTACGGCAGAATTACGGTGCGTCAGGGAAAACAGGAGCTTCGCTTTGAACTGGAAGTGACAAACAGCGAAAAACATGTGACCAGCAGGAAAAATACGGAGCGCGACCGTCAGATAACTGCCATCGCGCGCGGCTATCTCGATCTGGCAGTCCATAAACGCGACTACCGTACCTGGTATCAGGACACCTGGGAGGCCATCGAGCAGTTCGAAAAAGCCGGCGGAGACATGGCGTGGGTGACGCTGGGAAAAGCATGGCTGTACGAGAGCCATGAGGAAACCGGAAAAGCAAGAGAAACGCTTTCTTACGTAAAAGAGCATCAGGAACTGCTGGACACCGCGGAGAAAAAAGGAGCGTACCTGTATCTGGCATGGAAGCTGAAAATGGAAGTGGGCCATACCGGCTGGTATCACGCCTTGGAACACTGATGCGGCAGGAGAGTGCAAGCTATTTTCTGTTAAAGCTTGCCATTGATGCCGACGATTCCTGGCAGCAGTCGCTGACCCGTCAGCTCTACGCGATGGAACTTTGCTATGAGTGCGGGTGCAAGAGCCCGCTTCTGTATCTGGATGCGGCACAGCTCTATCTCCGCCAGGAGGGACAGCTCCGCCGGATTTCGCCGTTCACCGTTCAGGTGCTGAAATTTGCGCAGAAAGAAGGCATTTTAAGCGGGGAACTGTTAAAACGGGCCGCTTATCTTACAGAGACGATGAAAACGTTCGATGAGAATGTCTATCAGATTCTGACTGCGGGCTATGAGCGTTTTCCATCCGATGAAGTGCTCGAAGCCATCTGCAAACTGGTGATGAAGGGCCGCCCGGTGCGGAAGGAATATTTCCCGTGGTATGCAAAAGCCGTGGAGCGGAACATCCGCATCACGCGCCTGTACGAGTACTATATCGAAACGATGGATGCGTCGTTCGACGAGGTCCTTCCGCAGGTCATCCGGATGTATTTCTCCTACAGCAACACACTGGCAGGCCAGAAGAAAGCGCTGATCTACGCCAACGTGATCAAAAACCGCGAAAAAGACCGCCATACATTCCAGAGCTACCGCCCGGCGATGGAGGTTTTCACGGCAAGACAGATCCAGAAAGGCCGCATGAACCGCGAATACGCCGCACTGTACCGGACTTTTCTGAAAAAACCGGAAGATCCCGACAGCGCAAAAGCGATCGCAAATGTGCTGTTTACCCATCATGTAACGTGTGAAAATCCGAAAATCACGCGTGTGATCGTCTGCCATCCGGCGATGGGGGGCGAAACGTCCTATCCGATGACGGAACGGGGTGCTTATATCCGTCTGTACGGCAAAAAAGCGCGGATTCTTCTCGAAGATGAGCAGCGCAGAAGATATGCGGTGACAGAAACCTGCCGCGTAGAGCCATTGTTTACGGATGAAGAGCTTGCCCGTGCCTGCGGCGGTTTTGCCATTGAAAATCCGGGTCTGCTGCTGCACCTGTGCGGGGAGCAGGAAGAGGAGATGCAGCTTACCGCAGAAAATCTTGCCTGGTATCAGCAGGCAGCGCGCACGAGCGCATTTTCCAGTGCTTACCGGAAAACAGTGCGTCAGAAACTGCTGGAATACTATCTTGCCCATCCGGATGAGCGTGAGACCGAGGCAGCTGTTGCAGAGCTGGAGGACAGCGCTTACGCAAAGGTGGACCGTATTTCTACGATCGAGCTTCTGGTACGCTACGGCTGTTACAGCCGCGCCTTTGCCCTGACGGATCGGTACGGCTACGAAAAGATCCCGGTGTCGTGTCTCTTCCGTCTGGCGCATGCGATGATTCTGGAAAAAGAGTTTACAGAGGACGAGGAGCTTCTCTATCTGGCATCCTACGTGGTAAAACAGGGCATCTACGATGAAATCGTATTGTGCTATCTGAGAGATTATTTCACCGGTTCTATTGAGGATATGTGCAGTTTATGGGATAAAATCCGCGGCTTCCAGATGGAAAGCGACAAGCTGGAGGAGCGCATTCTGACATGGTCCGTCTTTGTGCGCAGCCACCCGAAGTGGGAGCAGGAAATGCTGGAGAGCTACATCCGCCAGAGCGGAAAAGAGCACGTCATTCTGGCATACCTGACGTATCTTGCGATCGGCTATTTTATGGACGGAAAACCGCTTTCGGATCAGATGTTTGACTACTTGGACCGAGCCTGGAAACAGGCTGGGAGCTGGACGAGATCTGCGTCTTGCAATGCTGAAACATCTTTCCACGAAGCCGCAGCTTTCGGAGGAGGAAGAAAAAGAGGCGCATACCCTGCTTCTGGCGTTTACGAAACAGGGACTCCGCTTTGCCTTCTACAAGGATCTGCCGGAGCACCTGACCGAAGGCTTCCAGATCGGCGACCGCATGTTCATCGAGGAGCGCCAGAGAGCGGAGGCAAAGGTGACGATTCATTACCGGACAAACGCCGAAGAAACATGGAAGAGCGAACCGATGCGCAATATGTATCAGGGCATTTTTGTGAAAGAGTTTCTGCTGTTCTACGGCGAGAAAATGGAGTATTACCTGACCTTTACGAACCGTCAGGGTGAGGGAAAAACAGAGGTGAAAACCGTCTCCATGACCGGCGAACCAAAAGCAGGAAAGACGCGGTACCAGCTTCTGAATCAGATGAAAGCAGCGCGCGTGGCAGGAGATTCGGAAAAAGCAGAAAAAGCATTCCGAAAGTATCTGCAGCAGGAGGCTCTGGTTCGGAACTGTTTTGCACTTGTGGATGAAAAGAAGCAGCAGGAGGATACGACATGGAACAGAAAAATTTAATTTTAGGATTTGATTTTGGAGAGAAATATTCCCAGTTCTGCTGCTATGACAGGGGAACCCATACGGCCGTCTCCATCCCGGTAAAAGAAGGAGAAGAGGCGGTGGAATTTCCGACCGCCATTGCCAAAAAACGGAATGAGGAAACGTGGAAAACAGGACCGGATGCAGAAAAATCTGCTCACGCGGAAAACGGCATCTGGCTGGACAATCTGTACGAGATCTGCATGGGATCCCGCATCTGCCAGATCGAAAACCGGGATTATACGCCGGGAGAAGTCCTTGGCACGTTCCTTCGCGAAGCATTGAAGATGATCGGCATCGAGCGCCCGGACCAGCAGATCCAGGCGATGATGATCACCACGGGCCATCTGACCCGTCCATTTGTGGAAAATGTGCGTGAAGCATACAAGATAATCGGACTGCCGCGCGGCAGAGCCTACCTGCAGGAGCATGACGAGAGCTTTTACTGCCATGTGCTGAACCAGAAGCCGGAGCTCTGGAGCCGTAAAGTCGGTCTGTTTTTCCTGAAAGATGAGGAAGCATCGTTTTCTGAACTTTCCATCAGCCGTAAAACGAAGCCGGCAACTGTGACCGTAAAACGGGGGCCAAAAGCCGCACTTTCGATCGAGCCGATGGAGCGCGACCGCGATTTCTGCCATCTGATGGGAGAAGCGATGGGGAATGAAATTTATTCCAGCGTATTTCTGGTGAGCGAGGAGTTCGACCTTGCCTGGGCCGACAACTCTCTGCGTCAGTTAAAGAAAAACCAGAGAAGAATCTTCGGCGGAACGAACCTGTTTGCACAGGCGCCTGCTTTTCCGCGCGCGAAAAAGTGGAGGAGCGCCGCTTAAAGGGCTATCTCTTCCTCGGAAATGACCTCGTGCGCTACAACATCGGCATGGAGATGACGATTAATGGCTCTCCGGCATACTATGCGCTGATTGCAGCCGGTGTGAACTGGTATGAAGCAGAAAAAGAATGTGAGCTGATCCTCGACGGAACGGAGGAGCTGGAATTTATTGTAAGTTCCATGGAAAGCGGAAAACGAAACCGCTATACCATGAAGCTGGACGGGCTGCCCAAACGGCCGCCGAAGACAACACGGATCCGTCTGCGTCTGGAGTATGATTCTCCGGTTACGTGTCAGATCACCGCAGAGGATTTAGGTTTTGGCGATATGTTCCCGGCAAGTCACAAAATCTGGCACGAGACGATGGGGGAGGTGTAAACGATGAGCGGTTATATTTTATGTCAGGTCAAACGGGCGAAAAATCCGTATTATATTTCCAACATCAGCACAAATATATATTCCATCGAGGAACTGTGCTATTATCTGTACCACAACATCTATCTGCTGGACGAGACCATCATTAACGAGCAGCTGCTGGTGTGGATGAAAGAAGAACTCCACTTAAGAAGACTGTACCAGCGTCTCTACGTCCTTCTGGAGGAGAAAAAGAACATCGGTGATTTTATCCTGCCGATCTTCAAGGAGATCAATTATCTTTCCCACGATCAGTTCCGTGAGATGAATGAGCGCCTGAAACGGTTCGAGGAGCAGCCGGAGATTGTGCGGAAAAAAATCAAGGGAGATTACCTTGTCGACCACGAAAAATATATCAATGCGATCCAGGTTTACCAGGAAACGCTGAAAGATACCGAGGAAAACGAAACCAACATGGGAAGCCAGTTCACCGGAAGTATTTACAACAACATGGGCTGTGCCTACGCAAGTCTGTTCCAGATGAATGAAGCACTTATGTGCTTTCAGAAAGCAAATGAAGAGCTGCACACGAAAGCATCATTAAAGAGCTGGCTGTTTGCGGTCTACATGAGCAAAGGACAGGATGCCTATGAGCAGATGTGCACCGAACGGAAAGTGGATGCCGAGACGAAACGGGAGATGGACCGCCAGATCACCGAGGCAATGCAGGTCGAGCTCCCGCGCGATCTGGACGAAGCTCTTGCGGCGTGGACACGGGAATATCATAAAAATACCGGACTTTGAACAAAAAGAACAAAAAAATTACTTGACAGCAAAAAAGAATGGGACTATAATACGGCCCATAAGAAAAAAATAAATACTTCGAAACCGATGAAGTGGAGATAACGTTGGAAGCGCACTCACAGAGAGCCCGGGCAGGTGGAAGCCGGACAGAAAGCGGATCAGCAAATGGACACGGAGGGTACAGGGAAAAGCGGGAAACCGTCTGAGTATTCTGTAACGTGCAGGCATACGTTAGTTGCCAGGAATATGATCGTATTCTGCAGAGCGTGTGAGCAATCGCAAAACAAGGTGGCACCACGAGTATAAAAATATACCCGCCCTTGGCAAAGAACAAAGTGATTCTTTGCGGGGGCGGTTTTTGTATATCAGAAATTGGTTCTGAGGACCAGTGTTGATGACAGCCTTTGCAGACACAAGGAGAGGAGATAACAAGATGAAACAGATGACGTTAGAAGAAATTTCAAAAGCAGCCGCATCGGGAGTTTTTCGGAAAATCCCGGTAAGCAGAGAAATTTATTCGGATATCCGTACACCAGTAGAAACACTGAAAGTCCTGCAGGGCGTCAGCAGCCACTGCTACATGCTCGAAAGCGTGGAGGATAAAAAACAGTGGGGAAGATACACCTTTCTCGGCTACGATCCGTCGCTGGAACTCACCTGTGTCAACGGAAACCTGACAATCACCGCCGATGCGGCAGAGATGAAAAAGTAGAAGATATTCCGGAAAGCCACGAAGAACAGCTTCCGACCGGACAGATCCGGCTGACCGCAAAGACAGCCCATCCGGGAGCCGTCATCAAAACCCTGATTGAGAAAAATAAAAGTCCGAAGATCGCGACACTGCCGACCTTCACCGGCGGCCTCGTCGGATACTTCTCTTACGATTACATCAAGTACAGCGAGCCGACCTTAAAGCTGGACGCAGAAGATCAAGAACATTTCAAAGATGTCGACCTGATGCTGTTCGATAAGGTCATCGCCTATGATAATTACCGTCAGAAAATCGTACTGATGATTAATATCGAAACCGAAAATCTCGAAGAAAATTACGAAAAAGCCGTACAGGAACTCGAAAAAATGGAAGAGCTGATCCGCTTCGGAAAACCGGCCGAGACGAAAGCCGGCCACCTGAAATCCGAGTTCCGCCCGCTCTTCGATGAGAAAGCGTACTGTGAGAAAGTCGAGCAGGTCAAACATTATATCCACGAGGGAGACCTCTTCCAGCTCGTTCTCTCCAACCGGCTCGAAGCTGATTTTGAGGGAAGCCTCCTCGATACGTACCGCGTCCTCCGCACGACGAACCCGTCGCCGTACATGTTCTACTTCTCGAGTGATGATGTCGAGATCGCCGGTGCATCCCCGGAAACTCTTGTAAAAGTCGAGGACGGAGAGGTCCGGACCTTCCCGCTTGCCGGAACGCGGCCGAGAGGAAAGAGCTATGAAGAAGACCAGCGGCTGGAAAAAGAACTCCTCGCCGATGAAAAAGAGCGTGCCGAGCACAACATGCTGGTTGATCTGGGAAGAAACGATCTCGGAAAGATCTGTGATTTCGGAACCGTGGAAGTAGAAAAATACATGTCAATCGAGCGTTACTCCCACGTCATGCACATCGGTTCCACTGTAAAAGGACAGCTTCGGAAAGACAAGACCGCAGTCGATGCCATCGATTCCGTTCTCCCGGCCGGAACCCTCTCCGGTGCACCAAAGCTCCGTGCCTGTCAGATCATCAACGAGCTGGAAAACAACAAGCGCGGCATTTACGGCGGTGCAATCGGCTATCTGGATTTCACCGGAAATATGGACACCTGCATCGCAATCCGGCTTGCGTTTAAGAAAAACGGAAAAGTGTTCGTCCGCTCCGGCGCCGGCATTGTAGCCGACAGCGTACCGGAAAAAGAGCATCAGGAATGCATCAACAAAGCAAAGGCCGTGATGGTCGCACTTGCAGAGGCAGAAGGAGGAAGTAACTTATGATACTGCTGGTAGATAATTATGACAGTTTTTCCTATAACCTGTATCAGCTCGCCGGTTCGATCAATCCGGACATGAAGGTCATCCGGAACGACGAGATGACGATCGACGAAATCCGTGCACTGGCACCGGCATCCATCATTTTATCTCCCGGACCGGGCCGTCCGGAGCAGGCAGGCCGATGCATGGAGATTGTAGAAAAATTAGGCGGCGAGATCCCGATCCTCGGTGTCTGCCTCGGCCATCAGGCAATCTGTGCCGCGTACGGCGCGACCGTCACCTATGCGAAACAGCTGATGCACGGCAAACAGTCCGAGACAACGCTGGATCTCACCTCGGAATTATTTCAGGGGCTGCCGGAAACCGTTCCGGTTGCAAGATACCATTCCCTCGCAGCTGATGAAGCGACACTGCCGGAAACCTTAAAGGTAACGGCAAGAACCGCAGACGGCGAGGTCATGGCAGTCGAGGACAGTGAGAAAAAGATCTACGGAGTCCAGTTCCATCCGGAATCCATTCTGACCCCGCAGGGCAGACAGATGGTAGAAAACTTCTTAAAAATTACAAGATAGATCACAGGACAGCAAAGAAAGAGAGAAACAGAATATGATTCGGGAAGCGATTGTAAAACTGGTAAATAAAGAGAACTTAACCTACGAGATGGCAGAGGGCGCCATGGATGAAATCATGGGAGGAAAAGCCGATCCGATCCAGATCAGCGCATTTTTAACTGCCATGATGATGAAAGGCGAGACAATCGAAGAGATCACCGCATGTGCCAACGGCATGAGAAAGCACGGTGTTCACATGGAACATGACAAGGATGTTCTGGAAATCGTCGGAACCGGCGGAGATAAATCCAATTCCTTCAACATCTCCACAACAGCATCCCTTGTGATCTCTGCAGGCGGCGTCGCAGTTGCAAAACACGGAAACCGCGCCGCATCGAGCAAATCCGGCGCAGCCGACTGTTTCGAAGCGCTCGGCGTCAAAATCGACCTGGAGCCGGAGAAAAACAAAGAAGTTCTGGAAAAACTTGGAATCTGTTTCCTGTTCGCACAGAAATACCACATGTCCATGAAATACGTGGCACCGGTCCGCAAGATGCTCGGCATCCGAACCATTTTCAACATCCTCGGACCGCTGACCAACCCGGCAGCAGCCACGATGCAGGTGATGGGTGTCTACGAGGAAGCACTTGTCCGCCCGATGGCAGAAGTTCTCTCCAATCTTGGTGTCAAACGCGGCATGGTTGTCTACGGCCAGGACTGTCTCGATGAAATTTCCTTAAGCGCACCGACAAGCGTCTGCGAGATCAAGGACGGAACGTTTGAGGAATACGTTATCACACCGGAAGAGTTCGGCATGACCCGCTGTACCAAAGAAGAGCTGGTCGGCGGAACCCCGCAGGAGAATGCTGAAATTACGAAAGAAATTCTTGCAGGAAAGAAAGGCCCGGCAAGAGACGCTGTTGTCCTGAATGCCGCCGCAGCCCTTCATGTAGCAAAAGAAATCCCGATGCAGGACGCTGTAAAACTGGCAGAGGAGCTGATCGACAGCGGAAAAGCACAGAAAAAACTCGAAGAGTTTGTGTCACTCGCCAATAAATTGGCAGAAGAGGAATAAACATATGATACTGGAAACGATTGCAGAAGCCACAAGAAAACGTGTCGCTGCAGAAAAAGAGAAGTGTTCTCTTGCAGAAATGAAAGAAAAAGCAACGGCGATGAACCCGGACACCGGATTCCCGTTTGAACAGACGCTGAAAAAGCCGGGCATGTCCTTTATCTGCGAGGTAAAAAAAGCCTCCCCGTCGAAGGCATCATCGCAGAAGATTTCCCCTATCTGGAGATCGCAAAGGAATATGAAGCGGCCGGTGCCTCCGCCATTTCCTGCCTGACTGAGCCGGAATACTTCAAAGGCGACAAGCGTTACTTAAAAAAAATTGCAGAAACCGTATCCATCCCGGTTCTGCGGAAAGATTTTACCGTGGATCCCTATATGATCTACGAGGCAAAGGTGCTCGGAGCCACCGCTGTCCTTCTGATCTGTGCGCTGCTGCCGGAGGAAACCTTAAAAGAATATCTGGAAACAGCGCATTCCCTCGGCCTTTCCGCTCTTGTGGAAGCCCACGATGAGGCGGAGGTTGCACAGGCCATGCGCGCCGGAGCAAGGATCATCGGCGTCAACAACCGCAACTTAAAAGATTTCACGGTCGATATCCACAACAGTGAGCGGCTGCGGGAGCTTGTCCCGGAAAACATTGTTTTCGTATCCGAGAGCGGCATCAAAACGCCGGAGGATGTCGGAAGACTGTATCAGAATAAAACCGATGCCGTTCTGATCGGCGAAACGCTGATGCGGAGCAGCAACAAAAAAGCAGAGCTTGAAAAACTCTCTTCAATGTGTTAAAGTGGTAACGTAAGTGCGCAAAACAAAACAGAGCGCACGGGGAGTCAAACGTTATGGAAGAACAGACCAGAATCAAAATCTGCGGGCTCACACGGCTGGAAGACATTGATGCGGTGAATGAACTGAAGCCCGAATATGTCGGCTTTGTCTTTGCAAAAAGCCGCAGACAGATTACAAAAGAACATGCCGTGACGCTGCGGCGCTATCTGGATCCCGAAATCCAGGCGGTCGGCGTCTTTGTGAACGAGCTTCCGGCGATTGTCGCAGGATACCTCGAAGAGGGCGTCATCGATCTGGCACAGCTCCACGGAAATGAGAGTGAAGAATATATCCATTCGCTCCGGTTCCGCACCGGCGGGGAACTGATCAAGGCATTTTCCATCAAAACCAGGGAGGACGTCGAAAAGGCGAAAAAAAGCAGCGCCGATTACATCCTTCTCGACCACGGAAAAGGCGGTACCGGCGAATCGTTCGACTGGTCACTGATCAGAAACATGGACCGCCCGTATTTCCTTGCGGGAGGCCTGAACGCCGAAAATGTGGAACAGGCGATTTTACAGACACATCCCTTCGCCGTCGACATCAGCAGCGGTGTCGAGACAGACGGCGTAAAGGACCCGGAAAAAATCACAGAATGCATAAGGAGGATAAGACATGTCTGACGGAAGATTTGGTATTCACGGAGGCCAGTACATACCGGAAACTCTGATGAATGAAATTATCAATTTGGAAAAACAGTACAATTATTATAAAAACGATCCGGAGTTCTGCCAGGAGCTCGATGACCTGCTGAAAATTACGCGGGCCGCCCGTCCCTTCTCTACTACGCAGAGAAAATGACAAAGGATCTCGGCGGAGCAAAAATTTACCTCAAACGAGAGGATCTGAACCACACCGGAGCCCACAAAATCAACAACGTGCTCGGACAGTGCCTCCTCGCAAAAAGAATGGGAAAAACCCGTGTCATCGCAGAGACCGGAGCCGGCCAGCACGGTGTGGCAACCGCAACGGCAGCAGCGCTGATGGGACTTGAGTGTGAGATCTTCATGGGAAAAGAAGACACCGACCGTCAGGCCCTCAATGTATACCGGATGGAGCTTCTCGGTGCAAAAGTAAATGCCGTTACTACCGGAACTATGACCTTAAAAGATGCCGTCAATGAGGCGATGCGCGAGTGGGTATCACGTGTCGATGACACCCACTACGTTCTCGGTTCCGTTATGGGCCCGCATCCGTTCCCGACCATCGTCCGCGATTTCCAGGCTGTCATCAGCAAAGAGGCAAGAGAGCAGATCCTCGAAAAAGAAGGAAAACTCCCGAAAGCCGTCATGGCATGCGTCGGCGGCGGAAGCAATGCGATGGGTATGTTCTATAACTTCATCAATGACAAAAATGTCCGCCTGATTGGATGCGAGGCAGCAGGACGCGGCGTCAACACCGCAGAGACTGCAGCAACCATTGCAACCGGAACACTCGGCGTCTTCCACGGTATGAAATCCTACTTCTGCCAGGATAAATACGGTCAGATCGCACCGGTTTACTCGATTTCCGCAGGCCTTGACTACCCGGGCATTGGACCGGAGCATGCATATCTGCATGACATCGGCCGCGCCGAATACGTTCCGGTAACGGACGATGAGGCAGTAGAAGCTTTTGAATACCTCGCAAGAACCGAGGGTATCATCTGTGCGATCGAGAGTGCCCATGCAGTAGCCCATGCGATGAAGATCGCAAAAGAATTTGATCCGGAAGACTCCATCATCATCTGCCTGTCCGGACGCGGAGACAAAGACGTAGCAGCCATTGCAAGATACAGAGGGAGGGACCTTCATGAGTAAAGTAACAGAAGCATTTTCAAACAGCAAAGCATTCATTCCGTTTCTGACAGCCGGAGACCCGAACATTGAAAAAACAGAGAATTATATTCTGGAGCTCGAAAAAGCAGGCGCAGACCTGATCGAGATCGGAATCCCGTTCTCGGATCCGATTGCCGAGGGCGTTGTCATCCAGGAGGCAGACCTCCGTTCCTTAAAAGCCGGAACTACCACCGATAAAATTTTCGATATGGTAGCCTCCGTGCGCAAAAAAACAGACATTCCGCTGGTGTTTATGACCTACTTAAACCCGGTGTTCCATTACGGATACGAGCCGTTCTTTACAAAATGCGAGGAAGTCGGCATCAATGGCATCATCATCCCGGATATGCCGTATGAGGAAAAAGGCGAATTAAACGATATTGCGCGCAGCCATCAGGTAGATGTCATTTCCCTGATTGCGCCGACGTCTGAGCAGCGCATCCAGAAAATTGCCGCAGACGCCGAAGGTTTTATCTACCTCGTATCGTCTCTGGCGTTACCGGTGTCAGAAGCGAGATCAAGACAGACCTCGATTCCATGATCGCCGCAATCCGCAAAGTAACCGATATTCCGGTAGCCGTAGGTTCGGCATCAACACGACCGATCAGGCGGCCAACATTGCAAAAATTGCGGACGGTGTCATCGTCGGAAGCGCTATCGTCAAAATGATTGCGAAGTACGGCACTCATGCGGAGCAGCACATCTATACGTATGTCCGCATGATGAAGGAAGCTGTCATGACAGCAAATAAATAAAACCCGCGTCATTGCGTGTTTGAAAAAACTGTGTTAAGATGAGAGCGTGTCTGAAACAAACCGTTTTGGACACGCTTTTTCAACGTAAAATACCTGACCGGCTTTCGAAAAAGCCGGATAGAATATGGAGGAAAAACGTGTTAGATGTATGTTTACTGGGAACAGGCGGTATGATGCCTCTGCCAGGCAGACGCCTGACCGCCCTGATGACCCGATACAACGGAAGCAGCCTTCTGATCGACTGCGGCGAGGGAACCCAGGTTGCCATCAAGGAAAAAGGCTGGACCTTTAAGCCGATTGATGCCATCTGCTTCACCCATTACCACGCAGACCACATCAGCGGCCTTCCAGGACTTCTCCTGACGATGGGAAACACTGACCGGAGAGAACCGCTGACCATGATCGGCCCAAAAGGCCTGGAGCGCGTCGTCAATTCGCTGCGCGTCATCTGCCCGGAGCTGCCGTTCCCGATTGTATTTCACGAGGTGACAGCGCCGGAGGAAGTGATCGAGATGAACGGCTACAAAATCACAGCCTTCCGCGTGCAGCACAATATCACCTGCTACGGCTATTCGCTGGAAATCTCCCGCAAGGGAAAATTCGATGTGGAGCGCGCTAAAGCACAGGAAATTCCGATTAAATGCTGGAATCCGCTGCAGAAAGGCGAGACTGTCACCCTGGATGGAAAGACGTATACGCCGGACATGGTCCTCGGCCCTGCCAGAAAGGGACTGAAGGTGACCTACTGCACCGATACCCGCCCGATTCCGTCGATCTCCGAACATGCGAAAGGCTCCGACCTTTTCATCTGCGAGGGAATGTACGGCGAGCCGGAAAAACAGGCAAAAGCAAAAGAATTTAAGCATATGACCTTCTACGAGGCGGCAAAACTGGCAAAAGATGCCGAGGTTGCCGAAATGTGGCTGACCCACTTTTCCCCGTCGCTCGTCGGCCCGCAGCGGTACATGGATGAGGTACAGAAGATTTTCCCGGCCGCAGAGCTTGGAAAAGACGGAAGATCAGTAGAACTGTTATTTGAAGAGGAAACGAAAAATGAGTGAAAAAGATACCCTGATTCTTGCAATTGAGAGCTCCTGCGATGAAACCGCAGCCTCCGTCGTGAAAAACGGAAGATGTGTGCTGTCTAACATTATTTCATCCCAGATCGCCATCCATACCCTGTATGGCGGTGTTGTGCCGGAAATTGCATCCAGAAAACATATCGAAAAAATCAACCAGGTTGTAGAAGCGGCCTTAAAAGAAGCCGATGTCACTCTGGATGATATCGATGCGATCGGTGTTACGTACGGCCCTGGTCTTGTCGGCGCACTTCTCGTCGGCGTGGCAGAGGCAAAAGCGATCGCCTATGCAAAAAAGAAACCGCTGGTCGGCGTTCACCATATTGAAGGCCACGTCTCGGCGAACTATATCGAACACCCGGATCTGGAGCCGCCGTTCCTGTGTGAAATCATCTCCGGAGGCCATACCCATCTTGTCATTGTAAAAGATTACGGTTCTTTCGAAATCCTCGGAAGAACGAGAGACGACGCAGCCGGAGAAGCCTTCGACAAGGTAGCCCGTGCCATCGGACTCGGCTATCCGGGCGGACCGAAGATCGACAAGCTGGCAAAAGAAGGAAACCCGCACGCCATCGACTTCCCGCGTGCCCACATGGAGGATGCGCCGTATGACTTCAGCTTCAGCGGCGTAAAATCTGCCGTTTTAAACCATCTGAACAAATGCCGGATGACAGGCGAACCAATTGTCGAAGCAGACATCGCTGCGTCCTTCCAGCAGGCCGTTGTGGACGTTCTGGTGGATAATGCCATCCGTGCGGCCAAAGATTACCATATGGACCGTCTGGCGATCGCCGGCGGCGTTGCATCGAACGGGGCACTCCGCGCGGCGATGGAAGCAGCATGTGAAAAAGAGGGCATCCGCTTTTACCGTCCGTCCCCGATCTTCTGTACCGACAATGCGGCCATGATCGGTGTGGCAGCTTACTACGAGTACCAGAAGGGAACCCGCCACGGCTGGGACCTGAATGCCGTACCGAACCTGAAGCTTGGAGAACGATAAGAAAAAGAAACTTCCGCAGCAGAACGGAGAAGAGAGATCTGCTGCGGAGTTTTTGCATTTGTAGAAAACGGAGGAAAAGATGAGCGAGAAGAAAGAAAAATACACTGTGGTTGTCCTGGCAGCCGGAAAGGGAACCCGGATGGGCGGAAGCGTAGCAAAACAGTTTCTGGAAATCGGAGGAAAACCAGTCGTGGTTTACGCGCTGGAGGTTTTTGAACATTCGCCGGAGATTGACCAGATCATTCTTGTGACAGGTGCGGATAAAATAGAATACTGTCAGAAAGAGATTATCGAAAAATATGGAATTAAGAAAACTGTTTCCGTATGCGCAGGCGGAAGGGAACGGTATGAATCTGTCTGGAAAGCATTGCAGACGCTGAAAAGCCTGGAAAGCGAACAGGAGCAGAAGACCGATTACGTTCTGATTCACGATGGTGCCCGCCCGTTTTTAAACCAGGAAATGCTGGAACGTCTCTGCGCATGTGTAAAAGAAGAAAAAGCCTGTGTCCTTGGCATGCCGGTCAAGGATACCATCAAGCTTACCGATGAAAACGGAAAAATCAGGGAAAGCCCGCGAAGAGATCTCGTATGGCAGGCACAGACCCCGCAGGCCTTTGCAGCAGAGCTTCTGTTTCCGGCATTCGAAAAACTGATGCAGCATTCCACAGAAGGAATCACCGACGATGCCATGGTTGTGGAGCAGGAGATGGGAATCGCATCAGTGATGGTAAAAGGCGGCTATGAAAATATAAAATCACAACACCGGAGGATCTGCTCGTTGCAGAGAGCTTTCTGGCAGAAAAATAGAAAAAAGCAAAATACAGAAAGCAAACTATAAATAGATAAAAATAAATGTGTGAATTGCAAAACGGGGAAAAACAGCGAAAACGAAAAAGAAATTGAAAAAAATGTAAAAAAAATTCAAAAAAGTGGTTGACATTCTGAAACACTGCTGATATAATAACGAATGTCGCTGAGCGAGAGAGATAAAAACGCAAAGCTGACAAGCCAAAAACTGAGATGATTTCGGGAGTTACCGAGATTTGAATTCACACACGGAGAGGTATCGAAGCGGTCATAACGAGGCGGTCTTGAAAACCGTTTGTCCGAAAGGGCGCGTGGGTTCGAATCCCACCCTCTCCGCTCAAAACTCAGTTAATTGAATATCTGATTATGAATCAGGCAAACTATGGAGAAGTACCCAAGCTGGCTGAAGGGGCTCCCCTGGAAAGGGAGTAGGTCGTTAATAGCGGCGCGAGGGTTCAAATCCCTCCTTCTCCGCTCGACTTTGAAAAAAGTTGAAAAAAGTTCTTGACAAATGCAAATGAGTTTGATAAAATAAACGAGTTGCTGACCGAGAGAACAGTGAAGAACCTTGATAATTAAACAATGAAACACATCCTCGAAAGTTCTGAATAAGTAATTCAAAACGATCGAAAGATCCTTTAAAACAGTAAAAGGGATAAATTAGCTAGTATGTTGATTTTGAACTTGGAACAA
>ENA-OQIR01000070-OQIR01000070.1-human-gut-metagenome-genome-assembly--contig:-NODE-70-length-43733-cov-6.569027_pt1 | contig 43733 bp, 50 predicted proteins | sample MGYA00242580_ERZ504745 | MGnify/ENA primary metagenome ERZ504745 (study PRJEB26092, sample SAMD00036214) | human gut metagenome | host: Homo sapiens | study: EMG produced TPA metagenomics assembly of...
TCAATTACTTGCGTAAATTTGATGGACGCGTTTTATATCCTCATAGCTAAAGCTAAGGGTTTTACGACGCATTGGATAATTTTATGTTCCAACGGCATTCATACCTCTACCACCGCTTCATATTCTTCTCAAATTTCTCCGTATACGCCGCTTTTAATTCCTCCGCCGTAATTCCATAGCAAAGCATGACGTCGTTGTAATACATCAGAACATCCGCCATTTCCTCCACGAGGTGTTTTCTCAGATCTTCTTTCTCTACCGCATCTGCCGCCCCGTTCTTTTTCACGATATCGATCACTTCGCCGACTTCCCCAATCATCCAAAGCAATTTATTCTGTCCTGTTGCCGGGCAGATGGGTTCCCATTTTTGTTTGTATTTTTCCTGCAGTGCTTTCTGCATTTCCTGCATCTCGTTCATACCAAAATCAGACATGCTGTTTTCCTCCATATTCGTAAATAATCATTTGAAAATATTGTAACTATTCAGAGCCATGCGAAATGGAAGAAAAATCGCGAATCATGTTTACATGAATGAGCTATTTTTCTGGAATTTCATATGGCGAGATGGGACTCTGAATAGTTACAAAATATTATACCCTATAAATGCTTCAATGGTAAACTTTCATTTTGCCGCATAAAAAATACGCGCCGCATTTCTCATCCAAATCATGAGTATGCGGTGCGCAGTTTTTATTTTGCTTTCTTCTTCTCTCTTTTCACAAAAAGACAGACACATGCAACAACAAAAACAGCCGTTGCAGCGATCAGTACCGGCCATACCGGCAGTGGACAGACGCTTGCGCTGATCAGTTTCAGTCCCTGGTAAAGTGTGTATACACCGAAAATTGAAAAGATGACAAACGCCAGTGTATTCAGCAGCCCATCCGGTGTCTTGCTCTTTAAGAGGTAGCCGACCAGCATTCCGAGAATATCCGCTGCGAACAGTCCGAGAGAACATCCGATCCATACAACGAATGCGGATCCCATACCTTCATTTGCACCAAAGGTGATTGCGGTAAGCTGTGTTTTGTCTCCGAGCTCTGCTACGAAGAACGTACAGAAAACGGCGAGCGGTGCGAACCGAATTTTGGATTTGCCGCCTTCTTCCTCTTCCTCGTCATCATCACCAGAAATGGTGGATGCTGCGAAGTAAAGAAATGCGAGTGCTGCAATCGTCTTAATCAACCAGTCCGGAATGAATTCGCTGACGAGGCCGCCTGCGAGAACCGCCATTCCATTCAGTACCAGAATCGCGGCTGCGGTTCCCAGGATAATGTCTTTCAGCTTGTACTTCGAAGTAAGCGCAATCAGCATGAGCTGCGTCTTATCGCCCATCTCTGCGATGAACTCGGTAAGAAACACCTTTAGAAATAACACCATTTTCCATTCCCCTTATCTTATAATGATATAAATGGCATATGCGGCATAAAATGCAACCATACAGAAACCTTCGACTCTTCCGATTTTCTTTTTGGTTCCTGCAAAAATCCATACACATACCGTGAATACGATCAATACACACAAATCAATTATATTTTCCGTAATGATGGCCATCGGGCTGATTGCGGATGCAATGCCAAGTACCATAAGAATGTTGAAGATATTAGAACCGATCGCGTTGCCAAGTGCCATATCAACTTCATTCTTTCTCGCAGCAACGATAGAAGTTACGAGTTCCGGAAGGGAAGTTCCGATGGAAACAATGGTCAGTCCGATCAGAGTCTGGCTCATTCCGAGATCGCCCGCGATTCTCGCTGCGGCATCTACGGTCACATCTCCGCCGACTGCAATGGCGACTGCTCCGCCGACGATGAACACGATACTCTTCGGAACAGAAAGCAGCTTGATGTCCTCGTCGGAACCACCTTCAATTTCGACTTTTTTTCCTTCGCGGTTTGCCTTTAAGGCAATCTGAACCATGTAGACAATGTAACCTGCAAAGAATCCAATTAAGATCACGCCGTCCAGGTGACCGAGCATCATACCGGATTTATCGCCGAGTCCGCTGATTCCTAAAACCATTAAAAGTCCGGCGCAGATCAGGGACAGCGGGATGTCTCTTTTGATGGTTTCCTTTGCAACTTCTACGGTAGTCAGTACGGCACAGACACCGATGACAACCATCAGGTTAAAGATATTGGAACCGATGACATTGCTGACGGCAAGCTCGTTGTTGCCGGTAAGCGAAGCCGATACACTGACCGCGGTCTCCGGAAGTGATGTTCCCATGGCAACAATGGTCAGTCCGATGATGATCGACGGAACGTGCAGTCTCTTTGCCGCGCTTGAGCTTCCTTCTACGAAAAAGTCCGCACCTTTGATCAGCAGTACAAAACCGATGACGAGACAGACAAGCACAAGAGCAAACGGGGCGTTGTTGATGAAATTTTCCATGTTTTCCTCCTTTGTTTTCCAAGCATATATTCCAAAATAGTATCGTTAACAGAAGCAGGTTTTACTCATTATCCGCAAAAAAAGACTCATGTATATCAAGGAACATCCGATATGCGATACACCGGTGATTCATCGATATACATGAGTCTCATTATTTAAGATTTGCCAGATTATACTCTTTTCTTATAATCAGAATGTTGACAAATCACACATTCGTGCTAACTACTCCCTCATGGAATATTACATTACTTGATAAATACTATCAAATGTCTTCGGGGTTGTCAACAAAATTTGACTTTTTTATCCGAAAGATTTCAGCCCCGCTTACGAATGCATACCAGTCATGGGTGCAGAATACTTTACAAAATATAACAAACCGAATATCCTAAAACGAGAAAAACTTCATTTTCATGATAGTCCATTTTTAAACTGATCTATCTTTCTATGGTACTCACCTCTCTATTCGTCCTGTGTTTCCATCTCTTCGAGTTCCAGTTCCGTTTCCATCATGCGTTCCAGCAGGGATTCCTGTGTCTGATTTTCTTCGTCTATTTTCGTCTGAAGCTCCATCAGCCGTTCGTAATTTGCGGAAAGTTCCGGGTCCATCATTTCCAGTTGAAGTTCTGACATTCTGCTCTCACTCTCCGCAAGCTGCTCCTCGTATTTTTCGAGTTGCCGTTTTAAGCGGGACAGAATTTTTCCCGGATTATAATATTTCTTTTTGTCAAACACATCATCCAGTGTCGGAACGTCGGCTGATTTCCGTACAATTCCTCCCGCATTTCCCGTTTCTCTGCCCGGTGTCTGCCGTTTGATTTCTTCGAGATACTGTGCATAATTCATTCCGTAAAATTGTACGTCGCTCTCGCCGAACTCCAGAATGCCGGTTGCCACCTGGTTGATGAAATAACGGTCGTGCGATACGAACAGAACGGTTCCCTCGTAGCTGGTCAGCATTTTTTCCAGCGCTTCTTTTCCCGCCAGATCCATGTGATTCGTCGGCTCGTCCAGGATCAGGAAATTCGGTTTCGTATAGAAAATCCGGCAGAGCTCCAGCCGCACTTTTTCACCGCCGGAGAGCTGCCCCATTTTCTTTTCGACATCCTCACCGGAAAACAGAAAGGCTCCCAGTGCGCTTCGGACATCGTTGCGAAGCAGGTTCGGATAAAGACTCCAGAAATAGTCGAGCACCGTCTGCTCCGGGTCGAATTTCTGGTTGACTGCTTGGTGCTGATCGAAGTAGGCAAAATCCACGCGGTTTCCAACTGATAGCTTCCGCCTAATGCCTTGATTTCGCCCACAACGGTTTTCAGAAGCGTCGACTTTCCTTTTCCGTTTTCTCCGATGATCACAATCCGTTCTGCTTTTTTGATGACGGCCGAAACCTCGCTCAGGACGGTATCGTATCCGATTTTCAGTTTCTTCATCGTGAGCACATCCGTATAGCTTTCGCGTACCGGATGGAATAAGGCGTGGAATGTCCTCGTGTCAAACCGCCGCGGTTTCTCAATTTTTACCATGTGCTCGATCGCCATTCGTTTCGAACGGGTGGCCGCAACTTTTGTCGGTGTGTTTTTCCATTTTTCAATCCACGCCGTCAGACGCTCGATTTCCTTCTGCTGCGCTTCATAGTCTTTTTCCTGTTTGATCTGTGCTTCTTCTTTTTGTTTCACAAATGCCGAATAATTTCCCGGATACCGTTTGATGTCACCGTATTCGATTTCATACGTCACATCAATCACGCGGTCCAGAAACATGCGGTCATGTGATACAATGATAACGGCATTTTCGTAGCTTTTCAGATAATTTTCCAACCACTCCACTGCAGCGATGTCGAGGTGGTTGGTCGGCTCGTCCAGAAGCAGGATGTCCGGGCGCTGTAAGAGGAGCTGAATCAGGGCAATTTTTGTCTGCTGTCCGCCCGAAAATTCACCGATCGGTTTTTCCAGATCTTCGAGCGCAAAACCAAATTTCTGGAACATCGTTTCCATATCTTTTTTCCAGCTGTACCCGTGCAGACTCTCGATTCTCCGCTCCAGAAAATCGTACTCCGCCAGCAGCTTTTTGTGATCTTCCGTCTCGGCGAGCAGCTTTTCGATTTCCTTTTTTCGTGCCTCGCACGCAAAGACTTCTGAGAAAGCCTTCTCCAGCTCCTCTTTTACCGGCACATCTCCATCGGTAAAATTAATCTGGCGCAGAAAACCGATGTTCTGTTTTCCGCTCATTGTAATCCCGCAGGTCTCATCGCTGTCCAGATTACTCATCTCAATATCCCCGGCAATCAGCCGCAGCAGCGTCGTTTTTCCACAGCCGTTTCTACCGACAATTGCAATTTTTTCTGTATCGTGAATTTCGAAATTCACACTGTTTAAAATCGTATCCGCGCCAAACTGTACTTTTGCATTTCTGATCTGATATCTCATGTTTTATACCTTTTCTGTTGTGTGAACCTCACAGTCGGTATTTTCACGGAGTCTGACATGTCGAAAATAGTTCGACTGTGACTTACCTCATGTCAGTGGAGGATACCGATTTCTCTCCGCCCGCCACTGCTGTTATGTTTCTTTTAACAATTCATCCCACCGCTTTAGAAGCGGGGGACTTCTTGTCTACTGATGTTAAAATTCTGCTTCCATTATACCGTCTCCGCCCTTCGTTCTCAATGCCAAAAATTTTTCGAATCAAATTTGGTACGCCTGCGGCATAAAAATATCTCTGTTTTACTGATTTGCTCCAGTAACAGAGATATTTAACTTCCTATATATTCCGAAAGTCCCTTACGCAAAAATACTACTCATGAGTAGTATATAATATTCTTCTCTTTTTTTCAATGCTGTCTCTTAACAGATTTTCCCAACCAGCACTACAATCCCAGCTGTCACAAGTGCAATGATCAGATACAGAATCGTCGCCAGGCTCGTTTTGTCAGCACGGTTTTCCATGGTTTTATGTACGGAATCCCTTCCATTCCTTTGATCTCCCATATTTTACTGTGTCCAACCCACACCCGGTCAAGCATAATTCCGTCGAACCAGTTCATCACCACAAGGAAGAGGTAGGATTGGAGATATGCCGTCTTGAAATCGGTGACTTTATTCCAGACAAAAATGATCGCGATCAGCACCACGAACAAAATGATGCAAAATGGAATCATAACCTGCTTTCCTTTTTCATGACCGCATCTTTGTCGATCAGTCCACGTTTATCGGCTTCTTCTATATATTCCTTGGGTAAAAATAAACACAGTTCATTCCATCATTTCTTACCAGACACTTTACCATCAGAATAAACAGAAGACAGTATAATATGTTTTGCAACAACAGCATCTCACATTCCTCCTCAGACTACCGTTTATGTTTCTTATAGCTTCATGTTAGTTCAGGCTAATCACATTGTCAAGAGGACTTGCTGTTTTTACATTAACACTGCCGCAATGGATAAATTATAATCGTTTATAAAGCAAAAAAAGAAACGAGCAAGTCCTGTCAGGCATAAACCTTACCCAGTGAAAACCCATTTCTTTTTTAGACAATGTCAAAGATACCATACTTCTTTCTCCCATCGAACTTTCTTTACACTCGTCCCTCATTTATTTTACAATTTCTATTTCAGATTGCAAAACTCATCCGCCGTCAGCTCATAGTCGACAGAAGATTCCATTTCCCCCAGCTGATTTTTCCAGGAATTGTAATGGACTGCGGTTTTGCGGAAGCCGAGTTTCTCGTAGACATGCTGTGCTCTTGTGTTTTTGAGGTTGGTATCAAGAAAAATAACGTTGGCTCCCATGCGGAACAATTCTTCTATGAGCATGCTCAGTACAACTCTTCCAATGCCTTTTTCCTGGTAATCGGATTCGCAGATTTTGATTCCGATTTCATATCGATGATTTTCGAATACATAGAAACTCATTTCGCCGATTCGCACATCGTTGTATTCTATGATGAGTCTTCGTCTTGTTTCATCGCTGTCGTCGGCAATCTGTTTTTCAATTTCCGCTGCGCTTGTCCCAAGCCCGTTTGGAAATCCGGCGTGGGCCATGACGGTTCCATCGTTCCACCAGACGGCTAATTGTTCACAATCTTTCTTTTCGGCATTTCTAATGCACAGCTGATTGTATTTTATGTTCATTTCTTCTCTCTTTCTCTGCAATCACTTACAGCTTAGACTCATACCATTCCTCCGCCGTTTTCTCAAATCCGACCGACTGGAACATGCGCTGGCTTTGTCCATTAAAAGAATAAATATTGGCTTTTACCCGCTCCATTCCCTTTTCTCTTGCAAGCTTCAGCATCTCCAGAACGCACCGTCTTCCAATATGCTGATTCTGGTATTCTTTACAGACAACGACAGCGATTTCACTATTCTCTCTCAGCGAAACATCTCCCACCAGCACGCCCTTATATTCTATATAATAGCAGTCACCGTGCGCGGTAAGATAATCATACATCCGATGCAACAGCTCCACATCATACGGCTTCTCCCGGTTGTCCACCTGCCTACACACGTCCAGATCCTGATACCACGGAAGAGAGGCCTCGTCATTCCTGTAATATGGGATCAGCCGGAGTTCATTGTCTATGATTCGTTCGGTCATTTTGGTTTGGCTCCTTGTTTTTTGATCTTAAAGTGCTGCAATTTCCTCTGTAATTTCACAGACACTCTTATTACTCGTATCAATTTTTACCGTATCAAGTACCTGATACATCTGAATTCGTGCAATGCTTTTGTCCATAATCTCTTCCGTACGAATCTTATTTGCGATGTCGGATAATAACCGCTTCCGCAAATTTGCTTCATCCACGATCAGCGAAATTTTAATCACTCTGCATTCTTCCGTGTCCAGCTTACTGACGATTTCATCAACAATACTCTGCTCATGCATCACCCAGCAGAAAATAACGTTTTCATAAGCGCTGCAGTGCAGAAAGTTATTCAGCAGATAACAGATGTTGTCCATCACCATCGCTTTCGTCTCATCCGTCACCTGAAACGGATCGGCATCCCAGCACCAGTCTCCGTCAAGAAAAACGCTGTTCGTCAGCTCTTTTTTCAGTTGCTGGCTTACTGTCGTTTTGCCAACGCCCATCGTTCCGCCGATCAAATATAATGTTTTCATTTTTCTCTCCCCATAACACGAATATCCGAAAAAATATCGTTTTCAAAAAGGATTTCAAATCCATCTGCCGGCTGAAATCTGCCATTCAGGATTTCTTTTCCATGGAAGGATATTTTTCTTACTTTGTTTTCCGCATCTTTCACTTCAATTTCACAGTAAGAAAGCAAATATGCACAGATCGCCGTCGCATGAGAAACCACGAGTGCTGTTTCTCCTTCTTCCATCTGTCCGACGATAGAATCGATCGCGGTTTTCATCCGCACCTTCACTTGATTTAACGATTCCCCGCCCGGATTGCGAAAATCGTGATCTTCATACTGTTTCAGCCAGAAATCCTCCCTGGCATCCCCGATCGTTCTTTCATGCAGCTCCTTCACAATGACCGGGTGATCTGCGATGAATTCAGCCGTTTCCATTGCTCTCCGATAAGGTGAAGAAAAGCATCTGTCCACATTTGAAAATATATTTCTTTTTGATACAGCAAGCGCTTTTCCCTCTTCCGATAGAGGAATCTGCTCATTCGGCATATCCCTTTTTCCGGGATGGAATGCCTCATTAAAAATATTTTTTTCATTTCACTCTCCCCTGCTGTTATTCCTAAAGTTTTTTAATCAAAAACATCTCCATCGGCTTTTTTCCATATCCTTTTTCTGATGTTCCCCAGCGATAAAAAGCATGGTGCAAAACGGAGTATTATCCCAGAAAAGATTATATTGCAGCAATCAAATGTTTCCAGCGGACCTGCTCTTGTGGATATTCTTGATAAACTGATACGAATGGATGTTGTTGCAAAAGAAGCTCCTATTAACGATGAAAATGATGTGTCGCACGGACGGAAGCTTCCCACAGTTCCACCAGCGTTTCCATCCGCGGCATTCTCTCCTGTACTTCATATATTGTTATCTTACTCATCTTCCTTCCACAGCTTTCCTTCTTTATAATGTTTCCTGCAAAGCGCCACATAACTCTCGTTCGATCCAAGGAAAATCTGCGCGCCTTCCCGAACGATTTTTCCGTCTGCGTATCTCGTATTGCACTGCGCCCGTCTTCCGCACCAGCAGACCGTTGGGACTTCCTCGATGATGTCAGCGATTTCCATCAATCTTCTCGAACCCGGAAACAGATGTGTCTGGAAGTCCGCACGCAGACCGTAGCAGAGAACCGGAATCCCATAAAAATCCACGATGTCCGAAAGCGTATCAACTTCCTCCGGAGAAAGAAACTGCGCCTCGTCGATAAGAACCGCATCCACTTTCTTTCCGTGATACCGGTATTCCCCGCTGTCTGCACTCCAGGTCTCTGAAATTTCTTTTAAAAATTCATCCACATATTCCGCCGGTGCCTCCAGCCCGATGCGGGACTTGATTTCATGTTCTCCGTCGCGGTTGTCCGTCCGCGGCTTCAACAGGACAGCATACTGCCCGCGCTCCTCATAATTATAGCGAACCATCAAAATATTAGCAGATTTCGAACTGCCCATCGCGCCGTAGCGGAAATATAATTTTGCCATTGTTTTTCGTCCTTTTGTCTTTTCTTATTCTTTCAGTTCTTTCCGTAAAAACGACTCCTCATCAAGCCAAGTCTCTTAAAAATCATCGCCTTCTATTCCTTCCTCATTTTTCTTTGAATCACCCACCGAACCGCCAGCGTCACCGCAATCAGAACCGCCGCAATTACGCCATCCCGCAGAATCCCTGTATACCACGGTGCAGACCACGTCTCATACAAACCGGGGTGTGCTGTGTAGTCATAATACGTATAAACGCTCTTTCCAAGAAACACGCCAACGACACACCACAGAAAAATTCCGGAAATTTTATGGATTGTTTTCATTGCTCTGCCCCCATTTCTTCTCTATAACAGAAAACTACCGACAAACCTGCTTTTATCGATAGTTCTCTTACCTCTCAAGCACTCAATTTAAGCTTTCCACTCTACACCTGTGCTTTTTCTCCGTCTTTTCATACCCAATTCCCACAGCCAGTATTTTTCCTGTATACTTTTTCTGTTCTGCAAGCCGCGGCACAAATTTTAATGCATACTTCCTGTCTTTGATCTGCTGAATTGCTTCTTCCGGAGTGTGGTCTACTTTTAGTTCAAGAATAATTCCATCTGCGGTCAGATCATATGGATAGAAAATAAAATCCACATACCAACTCCCGCCTTATCCTCACGCTCTACCCGGTAACTGTCACGCGCAGCCAGGTATACCAGATTGACAATGGCTGACAATTCTGTCTCATGGTTGTACGACAGCAGCGGAACTTCCGTATCGTGCACCAGTTCCAGAATTTTTTCCATCGTATGCGTATCTCCCGCCAGAGTCGCTTTCAGCATTTTCTCGGACTCTTTCGCCAGACGATATACATATCCCAGAGATTCATTCTTCATCAGCAGCTCATCAAACTTCTCCATCAATTCCCTGTTCGGAATAGACACTTTTCCATTCAAATAGCTTAAAAATCCATACACCACCATCGCAGAGTAAATTTCATCTCTCGTAGACAGGTTCATGGAAGTGGCCGCATATTCCTGTATTTTTGCCGAAACTGACTCTCCTGCTGCCATCAGTGCAAGGTCATCCCTGACGTCGGATACATTATTTCGAATGTAATAATAAATTTCATCATATGGACCTGAGCTGGTCCAGTAATTTGCCAGATTGTTAAACTGTAGTGCAAAAACAACGGAGCGTGGATTGTATACCCGCTCTCCCGATTTTGTATAATAACCGTTATACCAGTCTCGCAGACCTTTTCGCGTCACATTTTTTATTTTTCTCTGTTTTTCGCATTCTCTACAGTACCTTTCATACAAATCATCCACTTCGTCATCTGTAAATCCAAAGTATGTTCCGAACATTGGTGAATTTACCATCGTGAACTCCGCAAACATATTCAGTTCCGATCCGCTGGAATATTTCGCAATCGGCAAAATTCCCGTCATATACGATAAAATCACATAGGGACGGTCCTTCAGCAGATTACTTAAAAATGCCACATACTTTGCTTTATCCGCTTCTGTTATAAATCCCCTGTGAAAAATAAAATCCCATTCGTCCAGAACAAAAATAAATTTTTCGCCATGATACTGTTGAAAGATCTCTTCCAGAATATCTCCAATCGCATCTGTTTCACTGGTTTTTGCATCCGGATACGCTTCCCGCAGATCACTGATCAGAAGTTCTTCCACACGCTCGATATACTGTCGGTAAGATTCACAGTTTCTCGGCATTTTACTGAAATCAATCCGAATGACGTTATACTTGTTTTTGTATTTCTGGCAGTCATCCGCTTCTGAAATTTTAAGCCGGTCAAAAAGTTCACCTGAATCAATACCCTTCTGAAAAAACGAGCTGATCATATTGGCCGCAATTGTTTTTCCAAATCTGCGCGGCCTTGTGACGCAAAGATGGCGATTCCCTGCAGCCACATAGGGAAACAGTTCCTGCAGCAGCATTGTTTTATCCACAAAATACGGGCTGCGGCTCTCACTCTGATACAGGGTATACGGTGTCTGACTGTTTAAATAAGCTCCCATTCTGCGCCTCCTCTTTTCATACGTTCCATTATTTTTTATTATAACCGATCCCGCTCTGTTTTCCAATTAAAAAGGCAGAAGAAATGAAACCTTTTATCCCGTTTCCATTTCCTCTGCCTTTCTTACATTTCTTTCCTCTTCTGATTCCTCTTCTTCCGCAGGTTCTCTTTCTTCTGCCGGATTTCCCCCGCCTCCTGTTCGCTGCTGATGCGGATGGTTTTCACGACGAAGAGTTTTCCTTCATCCGAATGTTTCATGCGGGCTTTGCCTTTCAAATATCCGTGCTCCGGGCACCAGGCTACGCAGTAGTAGTTTTTCCCGCCGGCCGAAAACCAGCGTAAGCGTTTTCTTGCCGTTTTCCCGCAGATGCAGCAGTGCGTGCTGCAGACCTCGCGGTCGTGCATGGCTTCTTCTTTTGTGTCGAATTCGCGGGAGATGAATTTCGTGTAGCCATTATAGACGGCGTGGATCTCCTCTTTTTTCGATTTCGGGTTCTGATATACGTCGATCGAGTCGTACGCCAGCACAACATCCATATCGATGCGCGCAAAAATGTCGGCCGTATATTTTGCATCCGAAAGCGCCTGATGAAAATGCTCGTCCTTCGGGAGATGGAGGAAGTCGGCGGCGTACTCGAGCGCCCGGCGGCTCTTCATCGTTTCGTACTGGATCGCGAACAGTTTCTGTACATCGTAAAAATGAATCGGCCCGCGGATCAGCGACAGGAGGTTATAAAATTTCATGTTCCGCTGGAGCTCCGTCAGGTCTCCCGTCCCCAGGTGCCGAACATGCACGCACCGCCGGAGAATGCAAAAAATTCCTGCACGGCCTGCGCAAATGGGATTCCGTTCTGCAGATCCTCTTCTGTCAGTCCGACGACCTCGCGCGTCCGGTGATGGAGATGCTGGTAGACCACCGGTTTTACAATCCGGTGAAACGTTCCCAGCACATTCCGCTCACCATCCATCTTCACCGCGCCGATCTCAATAATCTCAAATGGCAGCTTCGGGTTCTCTTTTCCTTTTCCATAGGGACACTGGTTCCATTCCAGGTCAAAAATCACATAGTCCATTGTATTGTCAATCCTTCATTCTGTGTCGTCTGTCCCTATTATAAATGATTTTGATATAATGAGCAACTATCTGGCAATTCCATTCTCCGCCCATTCTGGCAATTTTCTTCTTATGCATTACATTTCCCATTCATTTCATCCCGTTCTCTTTCAAACTTAACGCTTCTTTTATTGAAATCCCAGGGTAAATCCGATATAATATTTTTAACTCCGGCCTTCGTTTTTACTCAAAAAAATCACCTGAAAAAGCCGGAAATATTACGAATTTAGATGAGCATCCGATATGAAAACAAAATTAACGCAAAAACAGATTCGATTTCAGGCGCTTCTGCTGTTTTTTATTACATTTTTTCTTGTCGAGCTCTGCGCCGTTTTTCTGTATCAGAATCAGTTAAAGGAAGCAAAGCTGAAAGCTGACTATACCGCACAGACGACCATCGGCCGCGTGAAATCGCAGTTAAACCATTATCTTGCCGAATCCAATCTGATGAAACACATGATTGAAGCCGGTTATACCGTCAATGACGAAGAGTTTTCCGTCCTCTCCTCGCTGATGCAGGACGACCAGAATGTCATCAAAGCACATGAGCTTGCAAAGGACGGCATTGTCACACTGATTTATCCGATGAGCGGAAACGAAGCCGCACTCGGACTTAACATGCTCGAGCATCCTGCCCGGAAACAGGAGGCACGCCTTGCCAAAGAGAGCGGCGAATACACGATTGCAGGACCGTTTGAGCTGCAGCAGGGCGACATCGGAGCACTGCTCTTTGACCCGATTTATACCACCGATGCCAACGGTGACCAGACCTTCTGGGGCTTTTCGATTCTCGTTCTCGACTGGGAATCGTTTCTGAACGAAATTGAACTGGATACACTGGAAGAAGCCGGCTACACCTACGAACTCTGGAAAATTTCTCCGGCCACCGGCGAACACGTTTCCATCGCACACTCCGGCAATTCCCGGCGTTCCGATGCCATCGAAGTTCTCTGCACCGTGCCGAACGACACCTGGCATTTTGAAATTGTACCGAAAAACGGCTGGCTCAGTCCGCTGCAGGTTTTTGTTTCCTTTGCACTCGGACTCATCCTTTCCCTGCTTGCCTCTATTGGTTTTCTGCAGTTCCAGATGCGCCGCTATAAAGACGAGATTCACGCAGCAGAACTGGAAAAAGCCGTACAGGAAGCACAGTCTGCCAACGAAGCAAAAACACGTTTTCTGTTCAACATGAGCCACGACATCCGAACCCCGATGAATGCCATCATCGGTTTCTCGGATCTGCTGGAAAAGCACATCGACGAGAAGGACCGCGCGGTCGACTACATTGCAAAAATCAAGTCCTCCAGCAGTTTTCTGCTCTCCCTGATCAACTACGTGCTTGAGATGGCGCGCATTGAGAGCGGTAAGGCCTCGCTGAAAATCGAGCTCGGCAGCTACAGCGAGCTGATCAATTCCCTGAATGCAGTGTTTGAGCCTTCGTTAAAAAGCAAAAATCTTTCCTATCTCTGTTACAACACGGTGGAACACGATGCCATCCTCTGCGACCGGACAAAAATACGGGAGATTCTGCTGAATATCATCAGCAACTCCATCAAGTATACGCCGGAGGGCGGAAAAATTTCCGTAAAAATCGAAGAGACACCGGCACCAAGGAAGGGCTTTGCCTCCTACCGCATCACCGTGAAGGACAACGGCATCGGCATGAGCAAAGAGTATCTGCCGCATATTTTTGAAGAATTTACAAGAGAACATTCCTCCACCGAAAGCCACATCACCGGAACCGGCCTCGGCCTTCCGATCGTCAAATCCCTCGTGAATCTGATGGGCGGAACGATCGATGTGGAAAGCGAACTCGGTGCCGGAACAATAACTACGGTCTGCCTCACGTTTGGACTTCCGACCGAAGAACAGCTTGCGGCTCACCAGCATAAAGACGAGATTCTCGAGCAGTCCCTGCAGACGCTTTCCGAAAAACGCGTGCTGCTTGCCGAGGATAATGACCTGAATGCAGAAATTGTACTCACCGTTCTGGAAGAAAACGGCATTCACGCCGAGCACGTAAAAGACGGCGCCCTCTGCTTAAAAGCAGTCCAGAACGCACCAGAAGATTATTACAATGTTATTCTGATGGATATTCAGATGCCGAACATGAACGGCTATCAGGCCGCAGAAGCGATCCGTGCACTCCCGGGAAAACGCGGGGAAATCCCGATTGTCGCCATGACGGCAAACGCGTTTGAAGAGGACCGCCGAAAAGCACTGGAATCCGGCATGAACGCCCATATCGCGAAACCCGTTGACGTTTCGGTTCTTCTCGAAACACTTTCCAGGTTTTCATGACCTTTACAGATCCCGATGCACCGCGCTTCTTCTATGGAATTTTAACTTCCATCGACGATCAGAAACCCAAAAACAAATAATATGCATGAAAAAAGGAGCGTTTCCGTAAAGAGAACAGCTCCTTTTTTCATGCGCCGCAGCGGACGCTTTTATTTCTCGTTTTTCAGCAGCTCCAGGTTTTTGGAGATCAGCTCGCATCTCTGTTTTACGCAGTCCGGGGATCTGTGCGGATCCTGCGGTGTGTTGAACAGATAGTCCTCGAGTTTGTCGATTGTGGTGGTTGCTACATGCATTCTTGTATCGCAGGATGCATAGTAGATGTAAACCTCTCCGTTCTCACGCGCAATCGCGCCGTTTGTAAATACAACGTTGGAAACGTCTCCGACTCTCTCTTTTCCAAGCGGAACCAGGAATACACCGGACGGCTCTGCAATGACTTTGGACGGATCGTTCAGATCGGTACCGAAGACATACAGAACGTAGCGAAGGCCTGCTGCTGTATTTCTTACACCGTGTGCAATGTTGATCCAGCATTTCTTACCGCGGATCGGCACTGCTCCGGCACCGTTTTTGGACTCGGTCAGGGTATGATAAATACGTTTGCTGATGATCTTCTCCTCGTCGATGACAGCATGTGTGATATCATCGCAGAGTCCGAAGCCGATTCCTCCGCCGCTTCCGGTCTCAATGAAACCATCCATCGGACGGGTGTAGAAGGCATATTTTCCGTCTACGAACTCCGGATGCAGAACAACGTTTCTCTGCTGCGGAGAACGTAAGGTTTTCAGGTTGTCCAGACGCTCCCAGGTCTTCAGGTCTTTCGTTCTTACGATACCAGCCTCAGCAACAGCCGCGGACAGATCCGGATCGTTTTTGTCCTTGCTCTCAGAGCAGAACACTCCGTAAATCCAGCCGTCCTCGTGCTGGGTCAGACGCATGTCATAAACGTTGGTTTCCTCTGCGCAGGTATCCGGCAGCACAACCGGGTAATCCCAGAAATGGAATCCGTCGATACCAGTATCACTCTCTGCAACAGCAAAGAAAGATTTTCTGTCATTGCCCTCCACGCGGACAACGAGATAATACTTTCCATTCAGATAAATCGCGCCGGAGTTCATCACAGCTTGATGCCGAGACGCTCCATAAAGTACGGATTCGTCTCCTCATCCAGATCATATCTCCAGTGAACAGGAGCGAACTCTCTTGTCAGCACCGGATACTCATAGCGGTCATAAATACCGTTGTAAAAATCTGCTTTTGTGTTCTTTCTTGCCACAAGGCGGTCTACCTTGGCTTTTTCCACATAATACTGTTTATTCAGCATCTTTTAACCTCCCAATTACTTCCATACACATACGTCCATTGTGATACGGGCATTTCCACGGTTCTACAATCGGCTCATGGATCGGGCTTCCGTCTGCATTCACGCACCAGAACCACTCAGACCCCTCTCGTTTGTCGATCACATATTCCTTGATGTAGCCCCAGATGTCTTTTGCCGCATCGAGATACTTTGTTTCCTCCGGTTTTTTCTGCCATGCATTTAAAAATCCAACGACAGCTTCTGCCTGTACCCACCAGACTCTTGTGGTATCATCCACACCGCGCTCGCACTCATTCATCAGCGAATGATTTTTGTATGCCGTATTGTAGATATTTTCCGCAATCTCTCCGGTGATCGGCAGCAGTTTTTCCCGGTAAGCCGGATCGCCGAGTACTTCTGTACCCCGGTCGATCAGCCAGGAAGTCTCGATATCATGGCCATAAGAATACAGATCAATCAGCGTATTCCATGTCCGGTCGAAAAATACTTCCTGACGGCCTTTTTCTTTGTTGTATACTTTATCCGCGAAGAGATCCATCATAAAGCGGAGACGGTCACCGGTAAACGGATCCTTTGTCACGCGGTACAGCTCGGTATATGCTTCGAAAACATGCAGCAGCGTATTCATGGTCTTCTCTGCCATGACGCCGTTCTCCGAGAGCTTTTCATTGCTCTCCGGCTTGAAATCGCGGGTAAATGCCTCGAGATAACCGTACTCGTCGGTGCAGTGTGTCTCGATGATCTGCTGCAGCGATTTTGCCAGCTCCAGCGCCTCGGTGTCGCCCGTCGCATCAAAATACGTAGACAGCGCATAAATTGCAAATGCCTGATTGTACGTATGCTTTGTCGTATCGAGCGGTTTTCCGTCGTAGGTGACAGACCAGAACACGCCACCGTACTCGCGGTCCACACACGCCTGTTTCATAAAGCGGTACGCATGCTCCGCATCGGCGCGCAGCTTCTCGTCCTTTAAGGTCAGGTACGCATTCGAGAAAAACCAGAGAATTCTGCTGTTTAAGATGCAGCCCTTCTCATACGTTTTCTGCACGTTCAGATCAAAGTCCTGATAGCCGTAAAATCCGCCGTATTCCTCATCTCTTAAGCCCTCCCAGAACGGAACGATCCGTCCAGTAGCTCCTGCTTTACTTCCTTTGCCAAAGACTGCATCTTTTCTTTCCTTCTTCCTTCTTTCTTATCTTCTTCCAATTTCGGTGTCAGACTCGCGTACGACACTGTTTTTCTTGATATAATCTACAATCAGATCTACGGTTGTGAATGCCAGTCCTACATACGTATCGGCTGCGCCGTAGTAGATCGCGATCTTTCCGGTCTCTGCATCGTGAATGGTTGCGCACGGGAAGGTTACGTTCGGAACGAAGCCTCTCTCCTCATACCACTCTTCCGGTGTCAGAAGGAAGTTCTGGCAGCGGTATTTTACGATGGACGGATTCTCTTTGTCGAGGATTGCGCCGCCGATGCTGTATACATAGCCATTGCAGGTGCCGCTTACACCGTGGTAGAACAGCAGCCATCCTTCGTTGGTCTCAATCGGAGCTGCGCCGCCGCCGATCTTTAAGGACTCCCACCACTCCGGGCTCTTGCTCATGACGTGGCGGTGTTTGCCCCAGTACAGCATATCCGGGCTCTCGGACAGGAAGATGTCACCGAACGGTGTGTGGCCGCTGTCGCTTGGACGGGACAGCATCACGAAGTTGCCGTTAATTTTTCTCGGGAAGAGAACGGCATTTCTGTTGAATGGAAGGAATGGATCTCCACACGTACGAAGGTTTCAAAATCTTTTGTTTTTGCCATTCCGATGGCTGCACCGTAGAAGTCCTGGCACCAGATGATGTAGTAGGTATCTTCTACTTTTACAAGACGCGGGTCATATGCGTAAACCGGCATGAACGGTTTGCCTTCTTCGTCAACGAACTGGATTTTGTTCTCATCGAAATTCCAGTGGATCGCATCTTTGCTTCTTCCAAGGTAGATGTACGGGATTCCGTTTGTCTGCTCACCACGGAATACTCCGATGAACTCGTCGCCGTACGGCATAACGGCGCTGTTGAAGATTCTTGCTACTTCCTTCACCGGATTTCTTCCGATGATCGGATTCTCGCTGTATCTCCATACCGGTGCACCGGAAAACTCAGCCGGGCCTTCCTGCATGGCATATTTTTGACAGCATCTCCAATCATTTTAACTTCGCTCATTTTTTGAAACCTCCATGAAAAATATTGTTTGTTTATGAGTTGTACTTTGTTTTTTTAAGTTTCTGTTAGTGGACAGAATCTTGTTTTTTAATTCTTTTTTCTCCGAACCGCCGTGTTTTATCACCCTCACGCCCAGTCCTTTAGCTTAATTTTAACATAGATGATTAATTTTTCAACTGGAAATCACTTAAAAAAATAAGTTCCGTTAGATACTGTCAATTTTTAAGTGACTTTGTTGTGTAATATGTACAAAAACGGGGCATTTCAAAATGCCCCGTTTCTTAATTTATAATTCAGTTATAAAAATCAAAGCTTTACGCTCTCTTTCGGCACCAGCTGTCCGGAGACAATTTCCATATTTTTGCCGGATGCCGCGCCGCGGATCTGCTTCAGCGCTTTTTCGAGCGCTACTTTTACCATCGCCTTCGTATTGATCTCATACGAAGTGATCTTGAGATCCGGGAAACCCGGATACAGGTAATTGTCGAAGCCGACAACGGAAACATCCTCCGGCACGGAGATGCCGCGTTTTCCAGCTCGAGCATCAGAAGGCCGGCGGTCAGGTCGCAGTTGCAGACGAACGCTTCCGGCATCTGTTCCGGGAGATGAATTTCGATCTGGCCCCGCTCATCACGGTCCTCCAGAATCCATTCCGCCGGTGTCACATCGCGGTGTTCCAGAACAGCCTTGGAAAAACCGCAGTACCGATCCATGATACTGCTGGAAAAATGAATCGAACCGACAAAAGCCAGCTTGGTAAGGCCATGCTCATACAGGTATTCCGTCATCAGATACATTCCGTGAAAGTTATCTGCGATCACGGCATCTTTTGCCAGCTCATTGTCGTAGAAATCCAGAAATACGATCGGAAGATCCACGTTTTTCTTCAGATAGTGGATGTAATCGCGGCTCGTGTCTCCCATAAGGATCAGCGCATCGACGGTCTGCTCCTTGGCGATGCACGGCACGATCATCTCATCTTCCATCTCCTGTTTCAGGATCTCCACGGTCACCATACAGCTCTTTTCCGTCGCCGCCAGTGCCATCTCCTGATACATTTTCCAGTAAAATGTCGTATACTCTGCCAGATACCGTTCCGGAATCACCACTCCGATGCAGCGCAGGCTTTTTCCCTGTGTATTTCTCGCTCCGCTTCCCGGCTGGCGGTACCCCATTTCCTTTGCAATTTCCAGAATCCGGGCGCGCATCTCATCGCTGACCCCTTTCTGTCCTGTAATCGCGTTATGCACGGTGACGGCGCTGACGCCCGCCACCTTTGCAATATCTGCCAATCTTACTTTTGCCATATCCGTTGCTCCTTAGTCTACTGCAACAAAGTGATACAGTCTGCTGACGAAATCACCCCAGAAATCTTTCATCCGGAAACCGGCATTCATCAGCATCTCGCCGCTGTAAACCTCATCGGTTCCCTCCAGACGATATTTTTTCGCCGGATCAAAGCCGCGCAGGCGAACCTTGCGGGACGGCATATTTGCCTGTGCCAGCACCTGTACGTAGGTCACAAGCACTTCGCTTTTATCCTCCGATGCTACTGCCCAGCAGTCGGATCTGTGGTTTTCACGACAGGAAAGAATACGGTAATACTCTCCCTCGCGGATCAGTTCATGATATTTGTGATACATTGCGGTCTGCTCCGGAATCAGCTTTCTCTCTTCTTCCGGCAGTTTTGTGATATCAAGCTCATAGCCGAACGTTCCGGCCAGTGCCACATGGCCTCTCGTTGTAAACGGAGTTACACGGCCAACCGTGTGGTTCGGGCATACGCTGACGTGTGCACCCATTGAGCAGAGCGGGTAAATGAGGGCTGTTCCCTCCTGGATTTCCAGACGCTCAATCGCATCGGTGTCGTCGGAGCACCAGATCTGCGGGCTGTAGTAAAGCATTCCAGGATCGAAACGTGCACCGCCGCCGGAGCAGTTCTCCAGAAGCAGATCCGGGAACTCCTGTACCAGACGCTCCTGCATCGCATACATACCGAGCACGTAGCGGTGGAACAGCTCCTGCTGGGAATCTTTGTCCAGGTAGGTGCTTCCCAGGTCGCTTAACTGACGGTTCATATCCCATTTCACGTATTTGATGTTTGCACTGCGCAGGATTTTTGCCACACATTCATACGCATAATCCTGCACTTCCGGGCGGGAGAGATCCAGCACGTACTGGCAGCGGATCTCAGTCGCTTCTCTTCCCGGAATCTGAATCGCCCATTCCGGGTGCTCTCTGTAGAGATCAGAGTCCGGGGAGATCATCTCCGGCTCGAACCAGATACCGAATTCAAGACCGATTTCATTCACTTTGTCAACCAGATTTTTCAGGCCGCCTTTGATCTTCTCTTCGTTGACAACCCAGTCACCGAGGGAAGAATCGTCTTTATTTCGTTTTCCGAACCAGCCGTCATCCATAACAAGCATCTCGATGCCGTCTTTTTTTGCCTCTCTTGCGATATCGAGGAGTTTATCGGTATCAAAATCAAAGTAAGTTGCTTCCCAGTTGTTAATCAGAATCGGGCGTTTTTTGTGGTTGTACGGGCTGCGGATCATATGTCTGCGATAAAATGCATGGTAGGAACGCGTCATTTTGCCAAGTCCCTCGGCAGAGTAGACCATAACAACCTCCGGCGCCTGGAATTCATCGCCGGCTTTTAAATTCCAGCAGAACTCCTCCTGGTTGATACCCATGACCATACGAACGGTATCAAACTGGCATCTTTCCACCTGTCCGATAAAGTTGCCGGAATATACGAAGTGCATTGCGTAAACCTCGCCGCGCTCCTGATCCGTTCCCGGTGTCACCAGGGCCACAAACGGGTGCTCCTGATGGCTGGACTCTCCTTTTCCGGAGGAAACGAGCTGTTTTCCGTAACGGAGCGCACCCTGCTGGATGTGGCGTTCTCTTCCCCAGGATCCATGAAGAGAAAGCATCTCAAAGTCTTCGTTGTCCATATCGAGGCAGGCACTGTAGATTTTCTCTACCTTCAGCGCTTCACTGCCTTCATTTTTCACGCGGACACTTCGGGTGATAACGTTTTCTTTTGTAAAAACAGAGTAGGAAAGGACAACAACAAGATCAAGAACAGGATCTTTGCAGGTGATTTCCAGAGTTTCTACTTCGTCCTCGGTTCCAAAAGAAGCCGGAAGACCGGTCAGCGGGCGTTTTCCTTTGAAAATTTCATAGGAATCAAAGAAAATCTCACATCCCATACGGCCCTGTGCATTTCTTATATTCAGACAGCTCTCACGGTAATCGCCGACTCCTCCGGTCGGGTATTCCATTGGAAAACGGTCGAGGAACGAAGATTTCTCTCTCTTATTGACGGACGGGGTGAACGGCGGCTCATCCATGCGGAGCGGATACAGATCCGGCTCTCCGTGCAGAAGGGGTCCGTAGTAAACATGTCCGACGTAGCCTTCCGGCTCAGGCCGATCACATACGTCGTATTCTCTGTATTTAACTGAAAAAGCTTTTTCTCATCATAATATAAAATCGCCATTTTCTTCTCCTTATTTCAGGTAAGCTTGATCCGCCGGGCCGATTTTTGTACAAAAAGACCTCACCCGCCGGGCTGAGGCCTTTTTTTTGTTTCTATATCACACAGCGTTTAAGCAGTTACCATTGCATTTTTTAATTTTTCCAGTTTCTCGGCTGCATCTTCAAGGGATGTGCCTTTTACGCCGAAATAGAATTTGATCTTCGGCTCAGTACCGGATGGGCGCACACAGCACCATGCGTTGTTTTCCAGCTCATAGTAAAGAACGTTGGAGGACGGAAGTCCGGTCGCGCTCTTCTCGCCACTTACGAGATCCACTCGTACGTCTGCTTTGTAATCGCGTACGGCAAGAACCTGGAAACCGCCCAGCTCTTTTGGCGGGTTCTCACGGAAGTTGGTCATCATGGTCTGGATCTCTTTTGCACCGTCGATACCTTTTAAGGTCATCGTTGCAAGACCCTCTTTGTAATAGCCGTACTCTTCGTACATATCCACCATGGCATCCCACAGTGTCTTGCCCTGCTGTTTGTAGTATGCAGCAACCTCGCACAGCATCATAACTGCCACGCAGGCATCTTTGTCTCTTGCATATGTTCCAGCCAGGCAGCCGTAGCTCTCCTCCAGGCCGAAGACATAGTTGTGTGCACCGCTCTGCTCAAAGAACTTGATCTGCTCGCCGATGTATTTGAAGCCGGTCAGAACTTCGATCAGTGCCACGTTGTAGGCTTTTGCGATTGCTTTTGCCATATCTGTGGTAACGATCGTCTCAACGAGAGCCGGGTTCTCCGGCATGGTTCCGTTCTTGGTGCGCTCGCGCAGGATGTACTCTGCGATCAGCATACCGGACATGTTTCCGGTGAAGCTTACGTACTCGCCGGTCTTGCTGTCTTTTGCATAAACGCCGAGACGATCTGCATCAGGGTCGGTTGCAAGGATGATGTCAGCGTCTACTTCTTTTGCCAGTTTCAGCGCCAGTGTCCATGCTTTCTCGTCTTCCGGGTTCGGGTAAGCCACCGTCGGGAAGTTTCCGTCCGGCATTTTCTGCTCTTTTACAACGTAAACCTGATTAAAGCCAAGCTCGCGCAGAACGCGGCGTACCGGCACATTTCCGGTTCCGTGAAGCGGTGTGTAGACGATCTTCATATCTTTTGCCGCATCTTTGATGATTTCCGGATGAATGCTCTGCTCTTTTAATTTTGCGACGTAACGGTCATCAAAATCGGTTCCGATGACCTGGAACAGGCCTTCTGCTCTTGCATCATCTTCTTCCATCGTTTTAACGGCAGAAAACTCGGTTACTTTTGCTACCTCTGCGAGAATGTTTTTGTCGTGCGGCGGTGTAATCTGTGCACCGTCCTCCCAGTATACTTTGTATCCGTTGTACTCTCTCGGGTTGTGGCTTGCGGTAATGACGATACCGGAAATACAGCCGAATTCACGGACAGCAAAAGAAAGCTCCGGTGTCGGACGCAGGGACTCGAACAGATACGTTTTGATTCCGTTTGCATTCAGGCAGAGTGCTGCTTCGCGTGCGAATTCCGGAGACATTCTTCTGGAATCGTGTGCGATGGCTACGCCTTTTTCCTGTCCGTTCTGGGAAATGATGTAGTTGGCAAGGCCCTGGGTTGCCTGGCGTACGGTGTAGATGTTCATGCGGTTGGTACCCGCTCCGATGACACCGCGGAGTCCGCCGGTACCGAACTCAAGCTGACGGTAGAAACGGTCTTCGATTTCTGCCTCATTTCCTTCGAGTGCTTTCAGCTCTTCTCTGGATGCCTCATCAAAATATGGATCATTGCACCATTTTTCATATACTTCTCTGTAACTCATGTTTGTTATCCTCCCTGTCTGTTGTACTTTATTTAACTTAAGACAGCAGACTTTTTCTGGATTTAAGCTCGTTTCATCACAGCTTAAAGTTACCATTTGTTTAGTCTGCTGTCAACTTAAAAATTAATTTATTTTTTCTAATTCTCTTGGTTCCTGATAAAGCTCTTTTAGATCACTGAGAACCTGTACTTTTCCTTTGCGGTCTGCGGTGCTCCAGGCTTTTCGTCAGTTCCATGACAGCCTTCATATAGCAGGCATGATCCTCTCTCAACCGGCCATACCTTCCGCAGCGTTCCGCGCAGACGGTACATCATATTTTTCAGTGCTCCGTACGGATTTTCACTCTCCTCATCCGTCCAGGGTGCTTCGGTTAACTGTTCCAGTGTTACGATATGGTTTTTGTTGCAGATCATATAAACCAGCAGCTTTGTGATCATCGGGGAATGAATCGCTTCCTCGTTGAGGCAGCGTGTTTCATCGTACATGCGGAATCTTCCAAGCAGCTGTACGCGAATCATAAAACATCGTCTCCTTCTAAGAACTCAAGCTCTTTTTCGGTCTGAATTGCCGGCAGTGCACTGTATTTCAGATTCTTTGCCCAGCCTTTTTTCTCCTCGGAGAAGCGCTCGCTGATTCTCTTGTAGACGAGTTCGCATCCTCTCTGGCTGCCGCCCTGCAGCAGAATCACATACTGGGACGGGCTGTATTTTGCAAAGAAATCGGAATGACGCAGGCTGCGTTTCATTACCTCAAGCAGCTTTTCGGACATACGGTCAAGGCGCGGACCGCCTTTTGCCGGGTAACCTTTTCCGTCTGTAATGGTGCACAGCATCAGCCACGGCATCTGTCCGTTCAGCTCGGACATACGGTAAACAAGTCGGTAGCAGTCACGGAATCCGGCGAGGGAACAGAAGAATGCTCCGCCCTTTTCTCCCGGGCTCTCCTGAAGATCTGCCTGTACCTCTTCGATCACGCGGTGTCTGCTGCCCATGCGGCTTCCCAGATAGCGGTACTGCTCCACCAGTTTCTCGCTCGGTGTAACGCCAAGCTCTTCAAAGTAATGTTTCGAGGTCTGCTCGTACAGTTTCATGGCCTCTTTGTATCTCTCCAGGCCGATCAGCGCCTGCATCTGGACTGCCTGCCACTCGTCGAACGGATACAGTTCGGAAGCAACAGAAGTCAGTTTCTGCAGCTCATCGAACTCCTCGTTTTTCAGAAGATACTCACTTACTTCTTTCAGTGCATCGGAATATACTTTTTTCAGCTGCGCGCGCTCCGCCTGTACCCACTCTTCCTCGCCGAAATCTGCAAGGAACTCTCCGGTGTACAGCTCCAGTGCTTCGATCATCTGATCCATGCGCGCTTTCTCGTCTGTCTCTTTTCCTGCTTCCAGGATCTTATTTTTGATATCAATCGCATCTACCTCGACCGGCATCGGGCTGGTCCAGTGGTAAACGCCTTTCTGTGTATAAATGTACTCAAACTGCGGAAGTCCTGCCTCGACAAGGCTTCTTTTCAGGCGATGTACGCCGACACGCAGGCTGTTTGCCGCGTCCGCCACATCTTCTCTTCCGTATGTGCTCTCCAACAGTCTTCCTCTGGAAATTCCATTGTCCTTGTTATAGAGGAAAATCTGCAGAAGTCTCATCGATTTTGTTGCCATTGTTTTCCGGAAGGAAATCGGCTGGTCGCCGTACTCCAGGAAAAAACTTCCCATCATGTGTACTTTTAAAAGCGGTAACTGTTCTGTTTGGTTTTTCATTTCTTCGTTCATACTAACTCCTGTATTGCCTGTTGTGCTCTAATCTCTGTTGTCGGTTGCGCTGCGCTCCGCAATCGGCTGCGGTAACGGGCCGGCGGTTCCCTGTTCGTTCATTTCAAAAACAATTACGGACGCCGGATTTCTGTTTTCTATTTTACATCATTTTAATCAAAAATCCTACTATAAAATGTATAAAATATTAACTTTAACACCGAAAAATTCCTGCTTTTTCTTCCTTTGTCTTGTTATCTTTTTGTCAATCCCATCTCATCCGTAAATTGCCCGCATGATTTTAGCCATCAGCCGCCCTGCAGGCGCCGAGAGCACCAGTACTACAGCAAGAGATACCATGCCGCACCCGAGCAGTGCGCGGTTCACAAGTCCCCGTGCTGAGCAGAATCCGAGGCAGAATCCCTTCTTCCAGGGCCAGAACAGCTTTTCCGGTTTCCGGTTGAAAAAATCGAGCACCAGATGGGACAGAAAGCCCACGGCAAAATAAGCGGACGCATCCGGGTAGATGATGTCCACGCACGCCGTCAGCAATGCCAGCGCCGCAAATGAATGCATGAAGGAGCGGTGCGGCTGCTGTTTCCCATAGGCGCAGATCAGCAAAAATGCTGCCGTTCCGGTGAGGAGACGCAGCACGCTGCTGTCGCTTGTGAGGCGGCGGTAAATTCCAAGATTCAGTTTATACTCCGCAAGAATTGTGAGCACCGCAACTGCAACTGTTGCCGTAATAATCTTATCGGCATCGCGGTGCGCCTGTGAAGTGCCGACATCAATGTCACTGATCAAACCGCCGATCGCGGCAGCCCCGGCACCGGCCACAAGCGCGGGAACCGTCTGCGGCTGTAAAACAGCAAGTGCCGCTGCTGTTCCAATAAAAAATGTGTTCTTCCAAGCATTTGTCTGTTTTTTCCTTTTGTAAAATTTCCTTTATCATAGCACATTCCCTCCCTTTTATGCAACCATTTGTTCGATTCTTTTACGACCGTATGGTCCTATCAGGATCAAAAAAGAACCTCCTGCGACCATTCATCGCCGCAGGAGGTTCTCCTCTGTTTCTGTCTTTATTCCATACTATTTTCAGGTTATCTTATTTTACGTTTTTCCCTTCATTGTATGAATTTTCATTTGACATTTATTACTCATTTGAGTTATGTTCTTATGCTTCATATACCAGTTCACCGGCAAGATACGTCCGGCACACCGGAATATCTTTGATGGTGCTCTCATCCACCTCAAACGGATTCTGACCCAGTACGACGAAGTCTGCCATCATGCCTTCTGCGATCTGGCCTTTCACGTTCTCCTCAAAACTTGCCTCGGCGCTGCGGATCGTGTAACTGTCGAGTGCTTCCTGTACGGTGAATTTCTGATCCGGCAGGTACGGGCCGACGTGGTCGCGCAGCGTTGTTCTTGTGACAGCGCACTGCATGCAGGCGAGGGCATCCGGCAGCTCTACCGGGCAGTCGGTTCCGTTGCTGACGGAGACGCCGTTGTTCATCAGCGTCTTCCAGCTGTAGCTTGTGCTCGCAAGCTCTTTGCCGACGCACTCCTCTACGATATGGTTATCGTAATCGAGGAAGATGCTCTGTGCGTAAACGTGAAGATGCATTTTCGCGATTTTTTCAAGCTGATCGGCTCTTGTGATCTGGCAGTGCACGATGCCGTGGCGGTGATCTTCTCTCGGGTTTTCAGCAAGGGCTTTTTCATAGGCACTTAACACGCGGTCGAGGCACGCATCACCGATCGTGTGAACTGCAGCCTGCATGCCGTGTGCATTGGCGTAGCCGATCATCTCATCCATGGTTTCCTGGGTGAATACCGGGATTCCGCAGGTGGACGGGTCGTCTGCGTATGGGCGACTGAGGAATGCTGTTCTCGCACCGAGTGCGCCGTCGCCGAGCATTTTCAGCGGTCCGATTTTAAAGCGGTCTGTGCCGATGCCGGTCACATTTCCAGCCTCAACGAAACCTTTTAAGGATTCCAGATCGGTAAAGTTGCTCTGCTCGTAAACGCGGACGGTCAGCTCGCCGGACTCCTCGAGTTCTTTGTATGCTTCGTTGACGGTCTGCCATGGAACGGCGCGGTAAACGCAGTAATCATCACTCTGGCTGCTGGTGACGCCGTAGCTGTTCAGGGCTTTGCAGGCGCTGCGGATCATATCTTTGATTTCCTCTTTGCTCGGCACCGGAATGCTGTCGTAAACCGGTTCCATTGCATTGTCGAAGAATCTTCCGTCCGGCTCACCGTTTTCCATACCGATCTCTCCGCCCTCCGGCTGCGGGGTACCTGCGGTGACGCCGAGGAGTTCCAGCGCTTTGCTGTTGACTACGAGGCAGTGGCCGCACGCTCTCGTCGCGCAGATCGGAACTTCGGTTGATACGCGGTCAAGATCGTAGCGGTTCGGCATGCGGTCCACGTCCGTGAAGTAATCCTGATTCCAGCCGCGGCCCATCAGCCATGCGCCGTCTTTTCGCGGATGTTCTTTCTGGAAGGTGTCGAGGCAGGCGAGCATATCTTCCAGGCTTTCGGTATGTGCGGCAAGCTGCGCTTTCAGCAGGGAGCTTCCGTAATTTAAAAGGTGCATATGGCTGTCGTTAAAACCGCTGCAGACGAATTTTCCGCCGAGGTCTACAACTTTGTCGCCGGCTGCTGCAAGGGCATCTGCCTCTGCGCTGCTTCCGGCGAAAACAAATTTGCCGTCTTCTACTGCAAACGCTTCGACAAGCGGCAGTTTTCCGGTGTAGACAGCTCCGTTTTTGTAAATTGTTTTCATATCATTATCCTCCTACTGTCATCTAAATTTGATTCTATTCTTTTCTGCCCATTTGCGCAATATACAAATTCAGACACGCCATTCTCATGCGTGTCTGGATTCGCTTTTGAATATTTTTTATTTCGTTTTCTCTTCGTAGACAGGCAGGCGTTCTTGTCTACCGTGCCCTGGCCGAAGTTTCTTGCTTTGTAGTCTTTCAGCAGTTTAAAATACTGGTTCGAGAGAATCAGGATCACTGCTACGTTGACGAAGGTCGGGATCGCAGATGTGATATCAACGACAGTCCAGATAAAGCCCTGGTTGTTGGTCTTTACCAGATAGATCGTCCACAGTACGCCCGGCAGAGCGCGGACTGCGTAGAAGATTTTCATGACGATATCTTTCATCTTGCCTTCTTTTTTATACAGATGCTCCAGAATTGCCAGATAGTAGGTGAACCATCCGCCGGAAGTCGTTACAGTGAAGATGACCATGATGACTGCCAGAAGGATGCTTCCAAATTTGCCGAATCCGCTTGCAAATGCACTTAAAGCAAGTGTTCCGCCGTTCGTTCCGTCGGTCCAGTTTCCGCTTAAGATAACGGAAAGTGCGGTGATCGTACAGATAACCATGGTATCAAAGAATACCTCGAAAGATCCCCACAGACCCTGCTCTACCGGATGCGGTGTTTTTGCGGAAGCATGGATCATTGGAGAAGTACCCCATCCAGCCTCATTGGAGTATACGGAACGCGCCATACCCACACGGATAATCTCGCTGACTGCGCAGCCGGCAAAACCGCCGATCGCTGCTGTTCCGGTAAATGCGTTTGTTACGATGCTGTAAATACGCCAGGAACGCGGTTGATGTTGATGATGATCATGCCAATTCCCATCAAGATATAAAGAACGCTCATAAATGGAACGAGCTTGCTGAACAGACTTGCGATTTTCTTCGTACCGCCGCTTGTAACGACATAGGTCAGAATGCAGAGCAGAACGCCCATCACGATAACGCCTTCTACTTTGAAGCTTCCAAGATTGATATTCTCAATACCGAACGCACCGGCTACGACCTGAGATGCGGTCAGGTTGGAAGAGGTTACGAAGAAGGTGGAGAAAATACCGATGCCGAAGATGAGCGCCGGGATCAGCCACAGCTTGCCCCAGTGGCGCTCCTCGCCAAGTCCGCACTCCATGTAGTAAGTCGGACCGCCGTAGTACTCACCTTTTTCGTTGGTGTGACGGTAGTAGCAGCCGAGGGTAACCTCAACCTGTTTCAGGATCATGCCGAGCAGGGAAGAAAGCCACATCCACATGATGGCTCCCGGGCCGCCTGCTGCGACTGCGGTTGCAACACCGGCGATGTTTCCGAATCCTACGGTACCGCCGATGGCAGTTGAAATTGCTTCAAATGAGGAAAGCATACCCTTTCCTTCGCTTGCTTCTTTTTCTTTCTGGAACAGTTTTCCGCCGGTTCTCTTCATAATCCAGCCAAAGTGACGGAACTGGAAAAATCCAGAACGAACGGTAAAGTACAGACCGGTCAGAATCATCAGCGCGATCAGCGGCACGCCCCAAAGGACACCGTCCAGCCAGTTAAGAAATGCTATCATGTCAAAATCCTCCCTTTTTTCTTTTCCGGCAACAGTTTTCTTCAGACGTATCCTGTAACACCCGTTTCGTCTTTCGTTCTCCAACCAAACAGATTTCCACCCCCGGAACCTTTTGTCACGGTTCCAACTGCAGTACAATAAAAAGAACAGCGGTCTTCACCACTGCTCCATTAAATCTACGTTCATGAAGCAATAGCTCCTCCACCAGTACGGTGAGAGTGCACAGCCTGTTCGACTGTACCCCAACGCAGACAGTTTTTCGGGAACTGCCCCGTTTCGGCGAATGCTCCTTTCCCTGCCCGTCCCAGACCCCGTTGTCTCAGGACAGCTACTCTTAGCCTTCGCGCCTCTATTGCCGAATATGTATATTGACAGGTATTATCATATGTTTCTTTTCGCCACTTGTCAATCGTTTTTTCGACATTATTTTACAAAAATTTTATATTTTCGAAATTTGTCCTGATTTATTTGACTTTCTTGTCTCCCTCTGACGGCTTCAGCTGGTTGAACTCCCACAGACGCTCCATATAGCCGGACTGCTCTTTGGCCAGCTCTTCCACATTCGGGTTGTAAATGATTCCTTTTACCATTCATTCTCTGTCTGTCATACCGTCCTCCTGTCTGCTGTAGGATCTAAATAAGTATCCCTTCCAGATGATCCATCTCATGCTGGCAGATCTGGGCTGGCCAGCCGGTGAATTTTTGGCGTTGTTTTTTCCAATTCCAGTCGTAGTATTCGATTTCGATGTTCTGGTACCGCTTTGTTTTCCGCACGCCTGGCAGGGAGAGGCAACCTTCTTCTGTTTCGTAGGGGCCGCTTTTGCGGACGATCACCGGGTTGAACATGATGATGTCGCGGAATCCGGCGTTTACGATGATGATGCGTTTTTTCACGCCGATCATATTTGCCGCCATGCCGACGCATGCCTCGCGGTTTGCTGCCAGTGTGTCCTGCAGATCTCTTCCCACCTGCAGATCTTCCTCTGTCGCCGGGATGGATTTCTGTCCGAGGAAGAGAACGTCTCTCATAATTGGTTTTACCATTTGTGTTTCCTTTCTCTTTCGGCCTTAAAGGCCGAAATCGTTTAATTTTCTATTTGAATCCGCATATCGCACGATGTGCATCCGATTACGGTTTTTCCGCCTTTCTGCTCCAATCGTTCTACTGTTCCGCTGCAGAACGGACAGATCCAGTCAATCTGTTTTCCGGCTTTGACGGCCTGCATCATGTTGACGAATTTTGTCGTATCTACATTTTTCGAATCACAGTTCTGCGTCCAATCACCAGAAAGTGTTTTTCGCAATTCGCCGTTTTCATTCAGAATGACGGTATCGCCCTCCTCGATGTTCCGGTCATACAGCATCTGATCCTCCTGGCGGATGCGCGATTCTGTTCCGTTTTCATCTTTCAAAACAACAACTGCCATGACAGGCTCGTCGGCACCGCGCTCCTCACAGCCGAAATCAAGGTCTTCCTCAATTCGCATTACCCGATATTTCATAAAAACGCCCTTTCTTCAAATATAATTCATGCTTTTTTGTATTCCACACGGTTTTTGCTGTTACAAAACTTTTTATTCCTGAATCGTAAAAATCACAACCCGCTCCCGGCTGTCCCCGCCCGGAAACAGATCCATACAGTCGATCTCATCGAGAAATTCCAGTTCCGGCACCGTCATCAGATACGAGATATAAGCATCCGACGGGTAATAGAAAAACAACTGGATCTCCCGCGGATTTTCGTAGTACGATTCCAGCAGTCTTGTCATCGCTTTTCTTAAGATTTCAAGCGAAAACGGGTTAAAAAAATACACCCGGTCCACTTCCGCAGGAACGGGAAAATTTTCGGCGCTCTCCAGCACAAACTCCGTCCGCGCACCAGAGGCCGCCGCCTTTTTGTTTTCCATTGCCTTCGCATAAATCCGGTCATCATACTCCACACCGATGGACTGGCACCGGGTCTGCGCCGATAAGAAGAAATCTACGCGGCCCTTTCCGCATCCGTAATCGAGCAGCGTATTTCCCTTTCGGATCATCCCCGTGTTTGCCATCCGCTCCAGCACGCAGTACGGGGTCGGCTCATACGGATACCGGTACAGATCCGACCGGCTGTCATCCCTCCCCATTGTATGGATCTGCAGCAGCTTGTCCCAGCGATTCTCGTTTTTATCTTCTCTCATCGCCCGTCTCCCGATACTGATACTGTTCGAATAATTCCAGATATTCTTTCTCCACTGCATCAAACGGCCGCACCGCGTAGTCCAGCGTGATGTGAAGCTTCGGTGCATCCCCCTCCTGCGGCTCCTCCAGCAGATTCGTCAAATCGTACCACAGCAGATCATTGTCGATCTGTTTCATCATCCGCTGCTCCTCCGCCGTCAGATCACTGCCAAGATATTTCTCATAAATCACCGAAAGCAGATGGTCCTCGATCTCGCGGTACCGCGGCATCTCCTGCTTTAATGGCCGCGGCACGTCCGACATGTAACACTCGCTCGCGTCATGCAGAAGGCACGCCAGCACCAGCCGCCGGGAATAGCCGCGCGCGGCAGCCTCTTTCGCACAGCAGATGCAGTGCTCTCCCACTGACCAGAACGTCGTCACATGGCTGTTTCCGCGGCAGATCATCGGCAGCGCATGCGCAAAATCCTCCACACAGAGCAACCCCGGATCAGGATGTACGGGATCGAAGTGTTTTCTTGTATACGTCGTTATCGTACTCATTCTTTAACCTCGCTGTACGGCTTTACTGCCGGCTGTCCCGCGTGCGGCTCGCCGATGATTTTTTCCATCCAGACCATATCGTACCAGCGGTCGAATTTGTAGCCGCAGTTGTGGAAGGTTCCCACGAGTTCGAATCCGAGATGCGCATGGAACTCGGCGCTGTTTTTCGTCAGATATTCATCCTCGACCTGCGGATAGCCGATGCAGGCGTAGAGGTTCAGAATGCCCATTTTTTCAGGCGGTCCGCCAGCTCTTCATACAATCTCCGGCCAAGACCTCCTTTTCTTGCATTGGGATCGAGATAAATGGTCAGCTCGCTCGACCAGTCGTATGCGGCGCGGCCGACAAAGGCATGTGCGTATGCATAACCTTCGATTTTTCCATCCTGCTCGATGACGAGGTATGGATATTTTTTCATGATATCACGCATGCGGTTCTCAAATTCTTCCAGAGACGGCACGTCCCACTCGAAAGAAATGACGGTGTATTCTACATAGTAAGCATAAATCTCCAGAATGCGTGCGGCATCCTCTATTTTTGCATCTCTGACAGTAATTGTACTCATAATAAATTCCTCCTCTGACCGTACTGCTTGCATTTTCTGAACTTTATCTTATCACTCCGCTGAAAAATGGACAACATGATTTCCAGATTTCCTTTTTTTCTAAATTTTTCTGTGCTCTTTGCTTTCTTTCCTGTATAATAAAAGAAACAAAACGGATCACTATTTTTCTTCTTAATGAAAGAAAGGAACGTGCCTATGAAAATTTTAAATCTCGAAAACGAAAACCGGAAATTCACCAAGTCCATCGAAAATTTCCACGTCATGGAATATCTCCAGGATTCCAGCGTCTCGCCGATGACTGCCATGGAGGAGTATTACATGAGCAAAATGAATGTGCGCCGCCGCCAGGTTGTCATTGAACTGGACAAGGAGCACTCCGCGATTATCCAGTCCGGTGCGATGCAGTGGATGGGCGGCCATGTACAGGCGACCGCCGGAATCAAAGGGATCGGCGACCTGTTCGGAAAGGCCATCAAAGGCGCCATGACAAAGGAATCTGCCGTAAAACCGGAGTACGTTGCGACGGATATCTCGTGCTGGAACCGACCTACAAATACATCATTCTTGTGGATGTCGAGAAATGGGGCTCCTCCGGAATGACGATTGAGGACGGCATATTCCTCGCCTGCGACGGCAGAGTCAAAAACAAACTGACCGCCCGCAAGAGTATTTCCTCCGCTGTCCTCGGCGGTGAAGGCTTCTTCAATCTGAGCCTCGTCGGCAGAGGCGCCGTTGCCCTCGAAAGCAACGTACCTGAGGACGAGCTGATCGAAGTCGAACTCGAAAACGACGAACTGAAAATCGATGGAAACCTCGCCGTCTGCTGGTCCTCCAACCTTGATTTCACCGTAGAGCGCTCCACCAAAACCCTCGTCGGCTCCGCCGTCAGCGGCGAAGGCCTCGTCAACGTCTACCGCGGAACCGGCCGCGTCCTCATGAGCCCGGTCGCCCCGACAGATTCCCTGCTGACTGCAACCAACACGACCCAGGCGAACCCCGCTGTGAAGAACAACCTTCCGCCGGAAAATTAAATTCGAATCCTCTCCGCCCCTATGCCTAATACGCATAGAAAAAAGTCAAATTAAACCTCGTTTTTGATTGACACTTTCTTCAAAACATGTTAGCGTAAAATACGCATTTATCTTTACATTCTTAAGAAAAACAATACGATAAAATACATGTTCTGGAGAAAATGATGAATAGAATAAACTGGACTGAACTGAAACCGCAGATTCAGCAGGTCGGGCGATTAAGTCTGCCTGCGATTCTTACACAGATTACTACGATTGCGATGCAATACATTGATTCCGCGATGGTCGGCGCGCTTGGGGCGAATGCTTCGGCGGCGATCGGACTGGTTTCGTCGACGACGTGGCTCCTCAGCGGTACGATTTATGCGGTTTCAGCTGGTTTTTCTGTTCAGGTAGCGCATCAGATCGGGGGAAATCATGACAAGAAGGCAAGGGATGTTGTGCTGCATGGCATCGCGTCCGCGCTTGTTGTGTCGGCTGTTTTGTGCCTGATCGGGCTTCTGATCAGTCATCCGCTGCCGGGGTGGCTCGGCGGTGCGCAGAAGATCCGGCGGAATGCCACGCTCTATTTTATGATGTTTGCCATCATGCTTCCGTTTTCCCAGCTCAACTCGCTGATGTCGTCCTTCCTGCAGTGCAGCGGTGATATGGTGACACCCAGTATTTTAAATGCCGTCATGTGCGTGCTCGATGTCATTTTCAATGCTCTTTTGATTCCGGTTTTCGGTGTCATGGGTGCCGGTATGGGAACGATGCTGGCCTGCGCCGTCATCAGCCTCACGGGTGCCTGGTTCTGTTGTGTCCGCAATCCGCGGCTGCGTCTCCGCCGGAAGGAAAAAACGGTTTTCGATGCGAAAATTCTGAAAATTGCATTCAAAATCGGTGTGCCGGTTGCCGTACAGGAAATCGCGATGAACAGCGCCATGGTTGCTGCCACCATGCTGATTGCCCCGCTCGGCTCCATTGCGATTGCGGCCAATTCGTTCGCCGTCACCGCCGAAGGCCTCTGCTACATGCCAGGCTACGGCATCGGTTCCGCCGCGACAACGCTCGTCGGCAGAAGCTACGGCGCCGGAAATTACAAGCTGGCGAAACGCTACGGAAATATCTGCATTGCCATGGGCGCAGTCCTGATGGCCATCACTGGAGGTCTGATGATGATCTTCTGTCCGTTCGTCTTTAGCATTCTGACTCCTGACCCGCAGGTTCGCTCGTTTGCCGCCGAGGTACTCCGCATCGAACTGCTCGCCGAGCCGTTTTTCGGCGCTTCCATCGTTGCCGCCGGAGCCCTCCGCGGAACAGGCGATACGTTTGTGCCAAGCCTTCTGAACCTTGGCAGCATCTGGGTCATCCGCCTCGGTCTCGCGGTGCTTCTCATCACCCCGCTCGGCCTGCGCGGCATGTGGATCGCCATGGCTATCGAGCTCTGCATCCGCGGATTGCTGCTGCTCTACCGCCAGCATACATCGAAATATTATAAAATATCATAAACGCCATACAAAAAAGAGGTGATCTGCCGGCACAGAGCAGATCATCTCTTTTTTTGCATCCTGCTTATTTTTTGTTTTTCATTCCAAAGTTTTTCTGTTCATCCTCGCGGAACAGACGGTTTTTATCCTTATAAGACTGAAACGCATGTTTTGTCGCCTTCCACATGGTCCGGAACGAGAGCCCCTGTTCTTTATCATATTTCGATGGCAGTAAAAGATAGCAGAGAAGGGAAATCAGTACGCCGATGCCGGTATCCAGAATCCGGGCAAGCGTATAGAAAACAACTCGTTCCTCACCAACTGTGTAAAGTACCACAAAGTAGACCACGATTCCCGGCTGGATCGCAGAGTCCGCCTGCAGTGCCAGATTGCACCACAATACCAGGCAGAGCCCCGCCGCCAGCCACAGAAAAGCCGGAATTCCAAACGGCTGTTTCTGATACAGCATGTAGAATGGAATGACCAGGATTCCTCCCACAAACGTTCCGATCAGGCGATTGATTCCATTGTGGAATCCCTCTTCAAACCGGCTCCCAACCCCGTACACTGCGCCGATCAGCGCAAAGCAGGGGTTGCGGCCGCCGGGAATCAGATATTCATAAATCAGGGAAGTCAGCAGAACAACCACCGCTGTCCGCCACATGCGTTCCGTCAGACGGGGTGATTTGAAATCCTTCAGCGGCGTGAGCTGCCACTTATTTTTCACCTCCGCCCGGTCCAGCATTTCCTGTGGTCCCATAGGCTGCTCCTGTCAAAAACTCTTATTATTTGATAAATTATTTGATAAACTTCACTTCCGGATAAATTGCCTGTTTTGCAGCCTCTTTGCGCTCGTTGAAAACAACTTTGTTCTCTTCAAACAGGTTGCGTCCTTCTGCATCAATAGAAACGATCAGCGGACCGAACTCTTTTACTTTATTGCACCATAACGTCTCCGGCATTCCCAGTTCATCCCAGTGATGCTCTGCAATTCTTTCCACCTCAGTCGCGGCAACAACCGCGCAGCCTGCCGGGAAGACACAGTGAATGGCACCGAATTCTTTACATGCACGCTCGGTATTCGGACCCATGCCGCCTTTTCCGACAATGACACGTACGCCGGTCAGTTTTGTAAATTCATACTCGAATTTCTCCATACGCATGGAAGTAGTCGGCCCGACAGAAACCATCTCGTAATCATCTTCTGTTCCCTCAATTTTCCGTACGATCGGGCCGGCATGGAAAATTGCCTTGTCTTTGATATTATATGGAAGCTCTCTTCCGTACTCAACGAGTCTGCGGTGTGCAACGTCACGGCAGGTCATGAGATCGCCGTCCAGCCAAACAATATCTCCGATGTGGATATCTTTCAGGTCTTCTGCGCTTACCGGTGTAATCAGAACTTTTTTATCTCCTCTAATTTCGATCATAATTCGTACCTCCGTTTATGCATTAAATTTCCAGGTGGAATGTGTATCACAAGTTACTGTCAGATCAGGATTTACCACGATATGGCCGCGGCGGTGGGACCAGCATCCCACATTTACGGCAACGCCGATCGTGGATGGATGGCGGGCGGTGTTTTCAATGTTTACACCCATAACGGAATATTTTCCGCCCATTCCCTGCGGTCCAAGGCCGATGGCATTGATGCCGTCTTCCAGCAGACGCTCCATTTTTGCTGCATTTGCATTTTCATTGTGGGAACCGATCGGGCGCATCAGCGCTTTCTTTGAATTTAATGCTGCGGTTTCGATGGATGTTCCAACTCCAACGCCGACAAGAAGCGGAGGACACGCATTTAAGCCGTAGCTTGTCATCTGATCCAGTACGAAATCGGTGATTCCTTCATATCCTGCACCTGGCATCAGAACCATCGCTTTTCCAGGAAGCGTACATCCGCCGCCTGCCATGTAAGCGTAGATTTCGCATTTGTCACTGTTCGGAACGATATCCCACCATACGGTCGGGGTTCCTTTTCCTACGTTTTTCTTGGTATTGTACTCATCAAAAGTCTCTACCGAGTTGTGGCGGAGCGGTGCTGCAAAGGTAGCCTGTACAACAGCCTCTTTCAGCAGGCCTTCCAGTTCATTGATGTACGGAAAATTCGTTCCGCATTTCAGCCAGAACTGAAGCACGCCGGTGTCCTGGCAGCTCGGACGGTTTAATTCCACCGCCAGTTTCTGGTTTTTGGTCATCGTCTCATACAGTGCTTTCGGAAGCGCTGCTGTTTCCTGGGAGCCCAGCTCCTCCAGCTTTGCAACTACATCGTCCGGCAGCTTTTTGCCGATGTGGGCAACAAAATCAGCTACCATGTCTGTTAAAACTTTTACTCCATTTTCGTTTGTCATAATATACCTCCTATGAATGATTTTCATGAGTGAACTTTGTGGTGCGGGGCAGGAATTTTCTGCCCCTTGTAGTGTGTGATACCTGTTTATGCGAAGGAATGCTTATCATGGATAAAAAGGAAACAGGATGGGCAGCAGTATCATGCAGATTGCAAAGGATACGAGGATCAGAGGCAGGCCGGATTTTACATAATCCTTGAATTTATAGCCTCCGAGTCCGACTACCATCGTGTTTGCAGGCATACCAATTGGTGTTGCATACGCGCAGGAACCGGCGATAACAGTTGCAATCACAACGGACCGCGGGTCTGCTCCAAGGCTGTTTGCAAGAGAAACAGCGATCGGAATCATAAGTGCCGTAGTGGCTGTATTTGACATAAAGTTGGTCAGTACACAGGTTACCAGGAAAATTACCAGGAGAAGCAGAATCGGATTTGGATTGGATCCGAGCAGACCGACGATTTTATCGGCGATCATACTTCCTGCCCCTGTGACATCCAGTGCTTTTGCCAGGGAAAGAGAGCCTCCAAAGAGGAGAACTACTTTTAAGTCAATGGAATTCAACGCTTCTTTTTCTGTCAGAACCCCGGTCAGCACCAAAAAGAGTGCGCCAAGACAGGCGGAAAGCTGAATACTGATTCCAATTAATTCTTCGAAAATCATAGCGAAAATTACAACGATCAGAACAACAAGTGAAATGATCTGTTCCATTTCGGAACATTGCTGAAATCTTTCTGCTCTTCCAGGTTCTGGGCTGCTTCGTTCTGATTCTGCGGAAGAAGTTTATATCCAAAACAGACGAAGTAGAGGATTCCTATCAGCAGCATCGGAATTCCGATTGGCGCGTACATGAAAAAGCTGGTTTTGATTCCCATCTCCTGCAGTGCATTGACGCCCATCAAATTTCCCGGCGCTCCGATGATAGAGAGGTTTCCGCCGAGGGCTGCCGCGAATACAAGCGGCATCAGCAGGTGGCTTCTGGAATAACCGGACTCATCTGCGATTCCACAGACAACCGGGATCAGTACGGCAGCGGTTCCGGTGTTGGATAAGAATCCGGACATCACGCCGGCAATTACCATAATGGCGATGATCAGTGTTTTTTCGGTTTTGGCAAAGCGGGTTACAAGTCCTCCGATTTTGTTTGCCATTCCCGTCTCGAAAAGTGCCTGGCCGACAACAAACATGCCGACGCAGAGGATAACGTTGCTGTTTACGTATTGAGAGAAAGTCGTTGATACATCCAGAATTCCGGTGAGAGTCAATCCAAGCGCACAGATAGAAGCTGTCAGACCCAGCGGAATTTTCTCCAGAATGAAGCTGACAATCGCAAATGCCAGAAACAGCAATGTGATTGTGGTTTGAGACATTCCCAAATCTCCTTTCGTTTTTTCAGTTTTCTTTTTCTTGAAAAGCATCGGCCGAACACGTTTCTTTTGTTACTTGTATTATACGGCGTGTACTGGTTAAAAAACAAATTGGTGGAATACATGACCCCATAAAAAATTTTTATATTCGCAAAACAGGGGCTCTTTTTTTGTGCATTTTTACCTGGTTTTGCGGGAAACCGAAAAAAAATATAGAAACATTTACGTCTCTATGGTATCTTAATGGTAATATAACGTTGTCTCAACGAACATTTGGAGGGGAAAAATGACTTTAAATCAGCTTCGTTACTTCTGTATGGCAAGCCGGTGCCACAGTATTACAAAAGCGGCCGAGGAATTGTACGTGACGCAGCCGACCGTATCGGTTGCTATCCGTGATCTTGAAATTGAATTCGGCGTCAGTCTCTTTTCCAGAAAGGGAAATCAGTTAATTCTGACGCGTGAAGGGGAGGAATTTTATCAGAAAGCAAATTATATTCTTCAGTACTGCAATGAGCTGCAGGCGGATTATTCCAATCTCTCCCGTGTGCGCCCGCCGATCCGCATTGGTATTCCGCCGATGCTGAGCACCGTCTTTTTTCCCGAGCTTCTTCTCGCTTTTTCAGAAGAGCATCCCGAAATTGCGGTATCTCTTGAGGAGTATGGTTCGGTCCGTGCCTGTAATCTGGTGCAGGATGACACACTGGATCTGGCGCTTGTCAATATGGAACAGTATAATATTGATAAATTTCACCATGCCGTTCTTGCGGATGACCAGGTCGTATTTTGTGTAGCAAAAACCACCCCCTGGCAGGCAGAGAAGTGGTTTCCATTCAGGATATGGCAAAACAGCCTTAATTTTCTTTAATGCTGACTCGGTGCAGAATCAGCTCCTGAAGCTGCGGTTCGAACTTGAGGGGTATACACCGAATATCATCATGCGGAGCAGCCAGATTTACACGACACTGCAATTTTTAAAGACGGGCCGCTATGCCTGTTTTCTGTATTCCAGCATGACTGATAAATTTCCGGAAATCATCGGCATTCCGATGCAAACACCAATTCGAGTGAAAATCGGCATGATATGGAAGAAAAGCAGATACATCAGCAGCGATATGCAGACGTTGATCTCTTTTACAAAAAAGTATTATCAGATGCATTCGTTGATTCCATCGGACAAAAAAACGAGCGGGGATTGAATATATCCCCGCCGTTTTCTGTAATCTTTTTTTATTTCTCTGGAAAATCGTATCGTACAATCTCACAGTTTTTCACACCAAATGCCGCATATTCTTCATTCGTCATATCGTGAAAATACGACTGCACGACACGCGCAATGCCGTTGTGTGCGACGAGAATATACGTTTTTTCATCGGATTCTTCCCGAATTTCATCCAGCAGATTATAGATTCTCTGCGCCAGCCGCAGAGTCGATTCGCCGCCCTCGTGGCTCATTGCGAAGCATTCCTTCGCCTTTTTGAAGTCCGCTCCATCGCGTGCTGTGGACTCCCATTTTCCAAAATTCTGCTCCGTCAGCCGCGGCTCCGGCCGCGCCGGGATGCCGGTCATCTCGGAAATATGTTTCGCGGTGTCTGCCGCACGAACCAGCGGGGAATACAGAATCTCATCCGCCTGAATCCCCTCTTTCAGGATTTTCTCCCCGGTCTCAACCGCCTGCTGATGCCCAAATTCCGTCAATGCAATATCCGTCGCCCCACAGATCTTATTCTCCACATTCCAGATCGTCTGCCCGTGACGCACAAAATAAAAATGTCCCATGAAATGATTCCTCCTGCTTATCCTCGTCAAATGTTTCTTTCTTTTCAGAATATCACAAGCCCGCATCTGCCGCAATGAACTGTTTTTAAAAACTCCATTTCCACCAGATGAATCTTATTTTATTCACTTTTTGTACCTTTTCTTTAATTCATTTTCAATTTTTAAACGTCTCAACCTCCACAACCCGGTCTTTCCCTTTCGTTCCCCAGATCATCAGATGGGCCTTATATTCCACCGAATCCCGTGCATAAAAGAATGGCTCCTCGCGCAGCAATGATGCGCGTTTTCCTTCGGCTTCCAGTATCTTTTTCCGTTTCATTGCCTGCTCCTGGATTTTTCGGATCTGGGTTCCTTCTTCGCCAGTGAAGCGTCGTTTCGGGTAATTCTGTGCTTCGCGGGCCAGTTTTTTTTCCAGTAAATCCACGACTTTCGCGTGGCGGCTCGTATGCAGCAGTTTTGCGATCTGTTTTGCGAGGAGTTTTCCCTGCCATTTTTCATAAAGTGCAAGATACCGCAGCAGCACTTTATCGCCTGCCTCCGATGCCAGTTTTTTCATCTCCGTAATTGCCTCTTCCGTCGCTTCCCACCACGGCATGACGGTACGAGATACTGATCCGGCACCGCCGGGTAGCAGCAGAAATTGAGCGGCGGGAAATTGGCCAGCGATGCCAGACGCATTTCTTCCTCGGTGCAGAACGCCTCGCCGAGGTATTCCAGCTTGTCCCGCAGGATCGCAATACGGAACTCAATCTGCCGCAGATACTCGTATCCGTCCACCCAGAAATGACCCGTTTTTCCGTAATCAAACAGATGCACTTCCAGCGAAAGGCGGCTGAAAAACAGCGTGCACACCGTCTCTCCCTGCCGCACGATCAGAACGTACTGCTCCCCGTCTTTTTCCAGTGCAGCATCTATTTCTCCCTCGTATTCCTTCTGATACGTTCCCGTCAGCTCCGCGTCATGAAAAACGAGAAAGCTCTCTGCCGCATCGTTCATCAGATAAACAAGCCAGATCTCCTTTTCTCCTCCCCCGTACCGCTCACCCGGAAGCAGCAGCTCGAACTGCCCCTGCGAAAGAAGCACATCCAGCCTTTCCAGTTCCTCGGTCCATGTGATATTTTCTGCAATTTCCATTCCGTGATTCTCCCCTGTTTTCTTTTACTTCCTATGATACACTATAAAAAGGCTCCACTGCAATCCAAAGCAGTAGAGCCCCTTCTCCAAATTTTTCTGTTATTAATCCGTCCCGTTATCCGGCGCATGCGTCCGCACTTTCTCGTCCAGCGTCGTCTGAATCTCTTTTAAGTTCACCGGTTTCGGAATATGCCCGCGTCCGCGCACCGCTTGCGGTCCGTTGCAAAGGTATTTGCTGTCATCGCAAAAATCGGAACATCATTGTCCTCACGCACACTGTTTCGAATTTTTTTCGTCGCCTCGATGCCCTCCATCACCGGCATCTGCATATCCATGAAGATCGCAAAATAGCTTCCCGGATCCGACGCTTCAAACTGATCCACGGCCTCGGAACCATTCTCCGCCCAGTCCACGACAAGGCCGAGGCTTCCGAGCAGCTCCGTCGCAACCTCTGCATTCAGTGCATTATCCTCCGCAAGCAGAACAGCAGCACACCTGCAATCAGTGCCACCAGATACAGCGGGTGGTCAAACAGATACGCCATGATGGTCGGTGTCCCCACATCTTCCACATAGCTCTGCACAATTTCCGCTCTGCTCTTTCGTGATACGTTGTAAAGCGTTTTTTCCCACAGACCGTAGAAACTCCGGTCAACCTCTGAGAGTACGCCCATCCGCAGGGACATCGATGCACCTGGCACAACTTCCACGCGGAGGCGGTTCTGCGTATCATCTCTTGCCAGCTTCTGCGCTGTGTAGGTCATCAGCAGTGCACCGTCCACATTCTCATTGACCAGTCTCTGCACACATTCGTCCGTATCTTTCACCGACACAATTTCTGCATTCGGCCATTCATTGTTCAGGATTTCTTTGACCGTCACACCATCGTCGATTACCGCTATTCTCTGCAGTTTTCCCGACGCACCGCGCCGCCGCAATTCCTTTTGCCTCCCCGTTTTCATACCACGAGTATTGATTTCCGTCCGGATTCATCACGCCGCGGATCACGGCGCCGCTCTCTTTCAGCTGGGAAAGAAGCGCTTTTTCCTCTGCCGTGTAATCGGTATTCACTTCCACGGAACCGTAATATTTATTGTACAGATCAGACCGCCAGTTCGGTGTCTCCACGTTCATGCTCGTAAATGCGGTGATCGCCGGATGGCGGGAAAATGCAAACTCCTCCTCGCGCTCCGGTATCTTTTTGGCAGCCGTATAAATGTCTGCTTCTCCATTTTGCAGCATCTCCTCACATTCCTTCGCCGTCTTATCGTATCCGACGTAGGAAAACGTACACTGCATATATTTGGCAATGCCCTGCATCATCTCATATCCATATCCGCTCCACAGTCCGTTTTCGTCCTGCATGTGATAGCTGTCGAAGGCTGCTGCTGGACCTATGAAAAAGCCTATAAGAGAATTTATCAGGTACTCACAATGGAAAATTCCTGAAGTAAACTGCGGAATCGCAAGTATGTGTTTCGTCTTGAAAAAGCAGCAAAAATATAGTATAATATTTTTGTTGCTGACCCGGCTGAAACATTTATAATTCTTGTTTCTGTAGCTCAGTAGGATATAGCGTCCGCCTCCTAAGAGAAAGCCGAGGCATTCCCCAAATTGGGGAACGTTCTAATGTTACCAAATCAAAAAAATCTGTAGATTGACAACTCGAAAAAGAGTTGATAATCTTATATATGGCCGAAGGGAAAAATCCCACGAAACCCAGCTGAAAATCAAGGGTTTGCGGCATGTGTCGTCGATAGCGTCAGCTGGATAGAGCACTCGCTCCTAAGAGAAAGCCGAGGCATTCCCCCAAAAGGGGAAAAAAAATGAAAAAACAAACC
>ENA-OQIR01000071-OQIR01000071.1-human-gut-metagenome-genome-assembly--contig:-NODE-71-length-43356-cov-3.429295_pt1 | contig 43356 bp, 56 predicted proteins | sample MGYA00242580_ERZ504745 | MGnify/ENA primary metagenome ERZ504745 (study PRJEB26092, sample SAMD00036214) | human gut metagenome | host: Homo sapiens | study: EMG produced TPA metagenomics assembly of...
CGAGCATGTAACCCATGGGTTTATCCTTTCTCTTCCGGGCGCGCGGGCCGAGTCGCCGTGCCCGCGCGCCTTACCTTTCGGGTCCACATCCATGGTAGGGCGCGTTTCTAACGAAGCTGTAACGGCCGTTGGGCTCTTTTGGCGCCAGCCTTCTCGACCCGTACGCCACTCATGGTATGTTTATCGTGATAATAAGGACGGAGGTGCCCGTGGCACGCAATAAGTACCCGGAGGAGGCGGTCGAGAAGATTCTCGACGTTGCCGAGCGGCTCTTCGTGGAGCGCGGCTACGAGCACACCACGATGATCTGAAGAGCAATACGCTAAATCGAAAAAAGCAAACCCTGGAAACGTGATTTTTGCCATAACGAGCGAGAATGTCGAAGATGTCTGCGCACCATTGGCGTGGGAAGCGAACAGCCGGTTGCAATCAGCGGACACTCTTGCGCGTATGCGACTGAAAGCATTATCCCGAGATACCTAGCATATTTAGCTACTGCTCAGGACTTTCAGATATCCAAACGAAAGGCGGCGAAAGGGGCAAAGGTAATCGAAGTTGCGCCTGTGGACTTAGCGAGAGTCGAGATTCCCGCCCCATCCATCGCCACCCAGCGGAAGGTCGTCGATATCCTCGACCGCTTCGACTCCCTCACGGCATCGCTGACCGACGGCCTCCCCGCCGAGATCGAGGCACGGAATCAACAATACGAGTACTACCGCGACCGCCTGCTCGACTTCCCGCGCAAAGCGATCGGAACCGAATAGTCCGAAGGAACCAGGGCTGCCGCTAAAGGCCTCCCAACGTTTGTTACGGTTGCGAACTCTTCGAGGGCCATATGGGCGGCGCGGCGGAAAATTGCCGGCCTGAACCGCGAGGCCCATCTACATTCCCGCAGACTCTTTGCATAATCATAAAAGGAAGGGCACGGGCATCCGCGTTCGCGGAAACCCGTGCCGCATTTGCGTCACCGAGAAGGCCGAGTAGAATCTACCTAAACGCGATTCTACCTATGCCGAGAGGCTGTATAAGCCGCCGTGGCGGGCGACGATTCGTGCCCTCCAAAAAAACATGCGTAAGATCGAGCGGAGCTGAGTCTGCCGAATCGGAGCAATGGCACCCGAAAAAGCGCTGGAAAACTCACCATTTCGCGGGGCGCTGATGGCGCGGAGGCGGGTGTTGGGAAGATGATAGGGCGGATTTATCGCGTCGAGTTGGCCGTCTGCAATCTGAATCGTTCGGCGGTTTGTTTTGTTATGGCCGATGCCGCACGAAACGTACCGAAATATGTGCGCATAGGTGCGGCCCGTCTCTATACCTTGGCTTTCGGTTGCCAACTGATTTGCGATCAGCCCGAAATAAGGCGACGATCGGGATCCTCTAACTCGGATTTCCCGCTCGGTTCCTAAGGCGCTTAGAGCCGGCTCATAAGGGCGAAAACAAAGCCACCCGCGACGATTCTTTCAGTCATCGCTCTTGTGCATCCCTCATGACCAGCGGAAATGCAAGACGTTAAAGCCACTGGCTACGATTCACTTTGTCAAACGGGTGCCGAAGAGGATAGTCAGCTGTTTTGGCGTTCATATCGGACGTTTCAGGGCCTCAAAACCAACCCGTTTTTGTCCCCGGGACAAAAATGAAACTGCGGGCTCGTGGTTTCGAAATAGTTTGCGAATTTGTCCCAGGGTTTGTCCCAAACGCCTACGCGAGGACACGCGGAGGGATTCGGCGGTAAGGTGGACAAAACCGACAACCAAACTAGACCCAATTGGAATGGCGTCGCAACAAACGAGCGTGAAAGAGTGGGAGTAGTTCCCCTTGGTTTAGATGTGCCGAAAAACCCAGTATTTATGCGGGTTTCGGGACTTGGTACTTTTCGGGCAACCGTTTTTGCAACAGATAAAATAGTCCCCCTTGGCTTGCAACTAAACCTAAAAATCGCATATTTTTAAGGCTTTTGCCCTGTTTTGGGCAGAAGCCTTTTTGCATATTTGATAAAAATTTTCTCTTTAATATATCATCAAATCGGATAAAAACAGCGAGGTGGATAGTATGAAAACAGAAAAATACCATATATATTTAAATACAAAAGAAAGAAACGAAATTGTTGCTTTCCTTATAAATCTAAAAAACAAATTGATTGAACAAGGCAGATACACCGACGCCGTCGATGATGTTCTCTGCAAAATGCTTTCTGCCAAGAAAAGAAAGCTCAAAATCAAATAATCTTGCCACGACATAAGACCGCCTACACGATGTAAGCGGTCTTATGTTTTAGTTCGATAAACTGGAATTTCTATTTGTGTTGCCATGTCATTACATAATCTTTTTCTCCGGTAGCCTCATCTAAGCCACTATGCTGAATCTCAAATCCTTCTCTCTTATAAAAAGATATTGCCCGTGCGTTCTTTTGGTATACGTTCAAGTGCAACTTATTCCTTTTATCCTTTGCATAATTCAGCAGAATTTTACCTATACCCTGCGATTGCATTTCACCAGAAACAAAAATGCCCTCAACATATTCATCATTTAACCCTATAAAACCCTGTATTTCCGTATCATACTCATACACATAAACCTCTGCTAGTAACAGCGCTTCTTTTACTGATTTGAAATTGCTTTTCCAGTATTCGGCGGGGATAAAATTATGTGCCTTCATATTTGTATCCAACCATATATCTGCAACTTTATTTATATCATCCCTTTTAAATTCTCTAATCATAACGGTGACTCTCCATAAACTTGAATTTAAATTATAACGGTCTTTGCAAATACACCATATCTACCAACTGTATTCCACTCTCATAGATTGGGTGGTCATAATTATCTATAAAGAAATTTGATATGATATGCGAACGGACAAAACCACACTTTTCATAAAATGGTATTGTCAGTGGGCTATCGCCTGTTCCCACTTGCAGAATGGCATATTGCTTTCTGTAATTATTAACAATAAACTCAATTAAGGCTCTTGCATAACCTTTCCCTTGATATTCTGGAACCGTCGCAATGTTCTTGATTTCAAGTATGTCATTTTCTTTATCGGTTATGACACACTCACACTTGACCCCATTATCATCAAGTACATACATCTTGCCGTTATCAAGATAACGGTCAACCATATCTTCCTGCTCATCTGCTAATAGGAGCAAATCAAGATATTGTTTTTTATTTTCTTTAACTTCAATAATTTTCATCAATCGCACCCACAAATTCTGATTTATCAATCTTTAATATCACATATTATACATCATAAATATGAAAATTTCTACCCGCCGTCTGTTGACCTCAAATTTAAAACAGGCGGCTTTTTTATTTTCGAAAAAAGTTGAAAAATTTTTGCTCAGAGGGGGCGCAAAATGCCTCTCCCGGTTCAAACAAGTGAGTGGGAGTGATTCCAAGCTGATTCGTTACTGAACGCAAAATCGCAATCAATATGATGAAGCCCCCGAAAGTGCGAAACTTCCGGGGGCTTCATCATGCTTTCCGCCTTCTAGGCTCGAGCCAGATAACACCTCTCAAGGTGCCGGACGCCTCGTCGCTGCTTACCTCTTTACGTACGGTGTCAGGTTCCATTGGTTCCGTGTTTTTCGTAGGCATTATGACGTTTGCGAGCGCCACTACCTTTGCCATGTTGGGGCCGGACAAGGCCAAGCCGTGTCAGGAAAGCTAAGAACCATCGTGGCTTGACATAGCGGCATCCGCAGAATGATTACGATCCTATGCAAAAATGTAGAATGTCCTTCCTCCGTTTTTGCGGAGGAAGGACATTTTCATACCGTTTTCAATATTATTTGCGGATTATCCTGGACAATCATTGCTAGGCCAGCATGTTGGTCCACATGTTTGCGAAATCGGGGAGCGTTTTCGCAGTGGTGGCGATGTTCTTGATTAGAATGCCGTTGATTTTCAACCCCAGCATCGCGGCGAACGTCGCCATGCGATGGTCCGCATAGGTTTCCATTTCAGCCGGCTTGAGATTCATTGCCGGCACTGGCGCGATCTCCAGCCCGTCGGGAAGCTCACGGGCATCGCCCCCGACTCTGGTGATCTCGTTGACCAATGCTTTCAAGCGGTTCGTCTCATGGCCACGCAGATGACCGATGCCCAGCATGCGCGTAGGGGCATCGGCGAAGACCAGGATTGCGGCCAATGATGGCGCGATTTCACCTGCCGCCGTCAGGTCAAAATCACCTAGGCCGCTGACACGACCGTCGCCGGTCACTTCGCAGTACCGGACGCGTCAATCACCGGGAAGTTGATTTCGGCTCCCATACGTTCCAAATAGCCCGGAAGCAGGCCTCCGGGTTGCGTGGTGGATTCCGGCCAATGAGCACGCGCACGGTTCCTCCGGCGATGAGAGCTGCGCCAAGGAACGGGGCGGCATTCGACAGGTCAGGTTCGACCGTCACGGTTTCGGGCAACTGCACGGCTCCCGGCTGCACGGTCCATACGCGGGCGTGTTCGTCGGCGTTGGCACGCACGCCGGAACCATGCAGATCGGCCACGGTCATGCGAATATGAGGCAAACTCGGCGTCTTCTCCCCCGTGTGATGCAGTTCCAAACCGCCTGGCACTCGAGAGCCGATGAGCAATAGTCCTGAAATGAACTGCGAGGATCCCGAAGAATCAATGCTGACTACGCTCGGCTCGGCGCACTGGCTCACCGTTTGTGGTGGAGTGATTGTAAATGGCAGACGACCTTCCTCGCGTGGTATTCGATACATGCCCCCAACTGTTCAAGACCGTCCAACACGGGCTTCATCGGACGTGCGTACGCCTGCTCGTCACCGTCGAAATCCACAGGACCGTCCGCGAACATGGCAAGACCGGGCACGAAGCGCATCACCGTTCCCGCAAGACCGCAGAACACCTTCGTACTACCGTGGAACCGGCCGTTGGACGGCGGCACCACCGTAACCGTGGTGTCGACCTGCTCATCGATTTCGCAGCGCACTCCCAATGAACGCAGCGCGTCCATCATCAGCTCGGTATCACGCGAGCGCAACAGACCGACCAATCGCACAGGACGATGCCCGAGAGCCGCAAGAATGAGATAACGGTTCGACAGGGATTTGCTGCCCGGCACCACAACGGTGGCGTCGAGCGGCTTGCCGGCAAACGGCGCCGACCAAAGATTCTCTTGAGATGCGTTCATAGGGTTTATCGTAGCCAAAACCCGTGGAAAATCATGTTCCGGTATCACCATGCAGCGCGACGGTCACTTTGGGCACGTACGCGGCGTTGTGGCCGGAGAATCTGGACGGTTGCGCGGACGCGGTCGAGATGCTCCACTCCGCATGCTGGAGACTGACGTCAAGGAGGTTGTTCCGTGTTTGCACTGTTTATACCGGAAACCGGAAAAGGGTTTCAAACCGACTGAAACGCCTTTGTTTCTAACGGTTTTCGTCGGGCTGACAGGATTTGAACCTGCGACATTCTGCTCCCAAAGCAGACGCGCTACCAAACTGCGCTACAGCCCGTTCCTGCTCGCTTTCAGCGAACCCGCGTCGCGGAATCGCATCATGTGAACACGAGTTTCTATTATAGCGTATGGTTGGACAACGACAGGCTTACAATAGCGTTTCGGAAGGGAGAGTGGCATGGGACGTCATCAGCAGGCTGAATCATCGGGCATTATCTCCTTTGTAATATGCGCCATCATCGCTTGGTTTGTCATGAACGCTTACACGCAGTTCGCTCCCGCCATCTGGCGTGTCACGCAACGACTGTTCACCGTCTGCTCGGGAATCGTGGCAGGATGCGGCGTTATATCATTCAGTCTGGGTTATGCACGAAAATCACGATCGTTGACGCTCAAACATGGTTGGGCTATTCCTGTCCGTCGTATTTTCGAGATCCTCGCGCTTTCCGTGGTGTACGCCTCGACCATTTTCGTCATGTCGTTCATGATGTTGTCCATCATCAACAACATGATGGGCATCCGTACGCTGAAAGGCTATCTGCCGATCCTATGCGCGGCCATCGCAGGCGTTGTAGGCTATATCACTTTCGTGCAGGCGGAACTTATGAATGCCAAAACGATCGCTTCCCTACTGCCGTTTTTCGTGGTGTCTGGCGTGAGCATCGCAGGATTGACGTCCGACGATCCATACTGGTACAACAATAATTTCTCCCAACTGGGCGACCGTACGACGTTCGCCGCACGTATGTTCAATTCGACGCTGATGCTCGCGGGCATCTGCATTGTGATCATCAGCTATTTCGCCGTTTCCGAGCTCATCACCACGTATCGTCTGCAATTGCAGTATCTGGATTCCAACTCCATCAATGAAACGCCGAAGCATTTCCGTACGAGGATTCTGCTGCTGTCGATCATGTTGGCGTTGGCCGCATCGCCTTCGTAGGCATCGGCATGTTCCGTTATACGCCGCATCCGATTTTGCACAACGTGTTCGCCCGCGGCCTGCCATGTTTGATGAGCATGCTGATGATTGCCCTGCCTTGGCTTGCCCCGCAACTTTCAAAGATCGTATACGTGGTTTCCGATCTTGCGATTGTGATTGGCGCTTATGCCGGATTCCAATGGCTGAGCGGGCATAACACACTGACGAACGTGGAGGCGTTGGCCGGCATGATGTTCCTTGGCTGGTTCATCATTTTCTCGCGTCAGATTGCCGCCATCGAAGCGGATCGCGTGCAGACGCAGCTAATACTGGCGCAATCCGAGAGACCCCACTCCGTCGAGGATCTTGCGGAAGTCAGCGAAACCGTTCCCGACACTGTTTCCCGGCTTGCTTCGGAAGTCTAAAAAACGTAGCTGGAAAACAGTGTCGGAAAAACAATCAGAAATTGTAATGTCCGTTGGACGGCTTCTTGTCGCTCATCAACAGCAGGAAGCTTCTTGATTGCGCAGTAATCGCAAAACCGGCCTCATAATTGAGTTCTGGCCCCTTTGGATTATGCGTGTCGACAATTAGACGCCATTTCTTGCCATATTGCTCATCGGGCAGGGTGAACATGATCGGCTCGTAATGCGCGTTGAAAATCAGAATGAAATCATTGTCGACCATCTGATTGCCGTACCAGTCGGTTTCCGGAATATCGGAACCGTTCAGATAGATCATCACGGTGAAAGCGTGTGTGTTCGACCAGTCGTCCATATCCATAATGGAGCCGGTGTGATCCATCCATTCGACCTGCGGAATCGCAGTGCTGTCGTCTCCCTGCTCGCGACCGGAGAAGAAGCGGCGGCGATGCAGCACAGGATGCTCAAGCCTCAAATGAATCAGCTTCGATACGAATTCGAGCAGGTCCTTCTGATCCTCGTCCAAATCCCAGTTCGTCCAGGAGATCGCATTGTCCTGGCAGTAGGCGTTGTTATTGCCCTGCTGGGTGCGCGCCACTTCGTCGCCGCCGCAGATCATCGGAATGCCTTGACTGAGCAGCAGTGTAGCGAACATGTTGCGCATCTGCTGTTGACGAAGCTCGTTAACATCCTTGATGGTCGTAGGGCCTTCGACACCGCAGTTCCAAGAACGGTTGTTGCTTTCGCCATCGCGATTGCCTTCGCCGTTGGCCTCATTATGCTTCTCGTTGTAGCTCACCAGATCGTTCATGGTGAAGCCGTCATGCGCGGTGATGAAGTTCACGGATGCGACCGGTCGGCGGCCGTTGACCTGATACAGGTCGGAACTGCCCATAAGTCGGCTGGCGAATTCCGGCAAGGTAGACGGCTGCGAACGCCAGAAGTCGCGCACGCAATCACGATAGCGGCCATTCCATTCGGACCAGCTGGATGGGAAGCCGCCCACCTGGTATCCGCCGGAACCCAAATCCCATGGCTCGGCGATCAGTTTGACGCGGGAGATGACCGGATCCTGCTCGACGATGTCGAAGAATGCAGATAGTTTGTCGACTTCCTGAAACTGACGCGCCAATGTGGCCGCAAGATCGAATCGGAATCCGTCGATGTGCATTTCAGTGACCCAATAGCGCAGGCTGTCGGTAATGAGCTGCAACGCGTGCGGCGAGCGCATGAGCAGCGAGTTTCCGGTGCCTGTGGTGTCGAAATAGTGCCTGCGGTCGTTGTCTACCAGACGGTAGTAGGCGCCGTTGTCGATGCCTCTGAAGCTGAGGGTCGGTCCGAGGTTGTTGCCTTCGGCAGTATGGTTGTATACCACGTCGAGGATGACTTCCATGCCGGCACGATGGTATGCCTTGACCATGGATTTGAATTCGTTGACCTGTTCGCCGCGCTGCCCGGAGCTGGAGTAGGCGTTGTGCGGGGCGAAGAAGCCGATAGTGTTGTATCCCCAGTAGTTGCTTAAGCCTTTTCCTGCAGGAAGCTGTCGTTGACGAACTGGTGGATGGGCATGAGTTCGATGGCCGTGACGCCCAGTTTCTTCAGGTATTCGATTACGGAGGGGTAGGCCAGTCCCGCGTAGGTTCCGCGAATGTCCGGCGGCACGTCCATGTTGAGGTTGGTCATGCCGCGTACGTGGGCTTCGTAAATTACCGAATCGTGGTATGAGATGTTCGGATGCTGGTCGTTGCCCCAGTCGAAATAGGGGTTCACCACGGCTGCTTTCATGGTGTGTGGGGCCGAGTCGAGCGTGTTCATGCTGGTAACATCGTCAGGGCTTTTGAACCAATACGAGTAGAGGCTTTCATCGCCGTCGATGTTGCCTTCGATGGCTTTCGCGTAGGGGTCAAGCAGCAGCTTGTTCGGGTTGCAGCGCAAGCCCTGCATCGGGTCGTACGGGCCGTACACACGGTAGCCGTAACGCTGCCCCGGTTGGATTCCGGCAGATAGTTGTGCCAGACATACGAGTTCTGCTCGGTCATTTCGATTCGAGTTTCGTTGTCTTCCTCATCGAAAAGACAAAGCTCGACCTTTTGTGCCACTTGGGAAAAGAGGGCAAAATTCACGCCGGCGCCGTCATAGCTTGCGCCGAGCGGATACATCGATCCGGGTCTGATTTGCATGATTCAAGTATCTCACGTTTTAGCCCCCAAATCGTAATTTCGTGTTGTTCGGCGATTATTTTTACGATTCGAAAGAACTTTTGGCTGTATTTTGCCGGTTTCTCCGAATTTGCTCGTGAAGAATGGCGATCATGGAATTGGATGCGGTGATGCGAGTGTCGCGTAGCCGCTGCCAGGAAATCCACGCCGATTCGACATGCTCATCGCCGTCGAAGTGACGTTCGACGGGATGCCACGCGCGCAGGTGAAGCACCATGATGTTGGCGAGCTCATCGGTCATGCCTTCGGACGAGTAGAACTGCCCCACATGGTCGAATTCAATGCCGTCATGCCCGGTGGGTTCCACACCGGTCTCCTCGCGAAGTTCGCGCAGCGCGGCCTCTTCAACGTCCTCTCCCCCGTCGATGAGTCCGGCCGGCAGACCGTAGGCGAAAGCGTCGCAACCGATACGATATTCGCGTTCGATCAGGTACCGGTCGTTCGCGCAATCATGCACCAGCATGACCACGCAAGGCGCGTGGCGCATCACCTGCCGACGAATCACCGTTCGCCCGCCACCACGCATCGGCAATGCGATCCGCATGTCGTCGACACCGAAGATAGCGCCTTGGTACACGTGCTTGCTGTCAAGCACCGTTACCGTGCCGGACATGTCCACTCCGTCGCTGGACTCGTCCAGCAATGCATCAACTTGGGTTTCGTCTGCCGCTTCGTTATTCATGACGTGTCATCGTTCCTGTCCGCTTGAGGGAATCACCATGTTCCATGGATCGGTGTTCATGGAAATCCAACGCACGTCGGGGGTGTCGTCGGTCACGGACGCAACCGCCCGAGGAACGTCTTTCATCGCATACTGGAACCACATGGATTCGATGGCGCTATGCGGAGTGTTGATGAACGCAGGACGCACATGTTCATCGCCATGACCCAGGCGATGCCGGAAGCGCGCATGGTAGCCTCATAGCGGGCCTGTTCAATGGCGTCCGTTACGGGATGATGCCTCAGATCGCTGGTCACATATACGTCAGCTCCGGTCGCACGCACCTCATCGAACAGCGAATCACCGGATCCCGGCAATATCGCCACCGTATTGATGGGAGCGTCCAGATCACCGCAAACCTGCACGCCAAGTTCGGTATACGGCAGCACGTCGGCCACACGGCGGGCGAATTCACGCAGCATCACAGGTTCGGCAAGCCGCCCGACACGTCCTAGGCCGACCGGATGCTCGGCGTTCGGATCGTCGATGGGTACGAGCGGACGCTGGTCCACCAGACCAAACATGTCAGCCGCAGCCATACCGACACCACGATATGCCGCATCGGCATTCGTATGCCCCACCACAGCGCGCATCCGGCACGATTGAGCTTGCGCACGATCTCACCGCGGAAACCCAATCCCGATACCGCATGAACGGAACGGAAGAACAACGGATGATGGCAAACCAGCAAATCAATGCCCACGGCAATCGCCTGATCAACCACCGCCATGGAAGGATCAGCCGCAAAAGCGATACTGCGCACAGGCCGACGCAAATCACCCACGATGAGACCAGGCTCATCCCACTGTTCCGCATAGCGAAGCGGATACAGCGTTTCCAGCACATCCACAACTTGCTTCAGCGTTGCCATCGTTCCTCCTTATGCCATTGCTCGCATCACGCACATCCACAGCACACACGAAACCCAGTACCGTATCAGTGCGCGGCAAGCTGCCAATCTGAACCAATACCCGTGGAAACATCCAACGGAACCGCCATGTCAACCGCATGCTCCATGGAATCCTTCACCAACGCGGTGGCCTGCTGTGCCTCGCCCGGCGCAATCTCCACCACAAGTTCGTCATGAATCTGCAGAATGATCCGGCTGGCAAGACCAGCCTCACGCAACGCATCATCAGCCCGAATCATGGCAATCTTCATAATGTCCGCGGCGGAACCCTGAATAGGCGCATTCAGCGCAGCACGCTCAGCAGCGTCACGTACCGCACGATTCGACGACTTCAACCCCGGGAAATACCTACGACGACCATAAATCGTCTCCGTATACCCCTTTTCACGGGCCGTGGAAACCAACGACTCCAAATACTCATGGACCTTGCCGAACGTCGCAAAATATTGCTGCTTCAATGACTCGGCCTCACCCGCTTAATGCCAAGCTGCTGCGAAAGCCCATACGTGCTCAACCATACGCCAAGCCATAGCTCATCGCCTTAACATGACTGCGCTGATCAGACGTAATCTCATCAACAGGAACGCCATACACCAAGCTCGCCACATACTTATGGAAGTCCCTACCGGAACGGAACGCCTCAATCAGCGCCTCATCACCGGAAAGGTCGGCCATAATACGTAACTCGACCTGAGAATAATCCGAACTCAGCAACGATTCAAAACCCTCACCGGGCACAAAAGCCGAACGAATCTCACGTCCAGCCGGATCACGATTCGGGATGTTCTGCAAATTCGGATCGACCGAGCTTAATCGACCGGTCGCAGCCACAGTCTGCTCAAACGTCGTATGAATACGCCCGTCAGACCCGTTGGTCGCATCGATCAACGTCTGCACGATCTGCTTGAGCTTGTTCTTCTCGCGATGCAGCAACAACGCGTCAAGGAACTGGCATGCGCTGTCATTATCATACGAACGATCGCGCAACGCCTGCAAAGCCGCCGCATTCGTGGTATACGAACCGGTTTTGGTCTTCTTCGTGGGTTTCAAACCCATATCTTCAAACAGAATTTTCTGCAACTGTTTGGGACTTTGCAGATTCACCCGCTCGCCCGCATACTGCCAGGCCGTTTCCTGCGCATGATTCGCATCGGAGGCAAGCTGTTCGCGCATGTTCATCAGCCTATTCATATCGACTTGCGCGCCGGCATGCTCCATGCCATAAAGCACACGAGATACTGGAATCTCCACGGAATCCAACAAGGCGAACTGCTCACGCTGATCCAGCGAATTCGCCAGATTTCGAGCCAACAGCCCCACAATCGCCGTGTGACGCGGAAGCTGGTCGTCTTTCTGCTGCACGGATTCTTCGGGCTCGTCGAAATCAAGCGTTCCCTGCGTCGCACTTTCGGACTGCTCCTCGATATGCAGATCCAAAAAATGAGCCGCCGCCTGTTCCAAAGTGTCTGCATGGAAATCGGGATGAACCAGATACCCGGCAAGTTTGGTATCGAACAGCGGTTCCGGCAGTTTCACGCCGACGCTTCCCAACAGATGGGACTGTTCCTTATAGCCATGCACCACCATGGATTGGTGGTATTCGTCAAGTAGCGTTTGCAGTTGTGACGCCATATCGCGATCAATATGATTGATGCGAATTGCTTTGCCTTGCGATGCGATCATCAGTGATGAATAGGCCGCGTTCCCCGGCTTGCTTTCGCCTTCCACCTGCAACACCCATGAACGGGCCACGGATTGCGCGCACTTCTTCGTATGATCAATGACGAAACCGGAAGGAGTGGTTTTCGGCGCGATTTCTCGCTCATCATGCAGATGCCTGTTCGTCGCCTGCAGATTGGATTGCACCCATGATTCCAGTGCCTCCGGCGAATCAATCGTTTCGAATTCTGGTATTTCCAGCTTGCTGGACTCGTCTTGCGGCACAAGATTGTTCGTAGGCTTGCCTGCGTTGAATGTTCTTAGCACACGGTTTTTGGTGCGAATGCCGAATTCAAGCTTGGAGAACAATTCGTTGAGCTGGTTGGCATCCACCTGCCGAAGGTCAGATCTTCGATGGACACGCCAAGGTCGAGGTCACGCACCAGGGCGTTCACGGAACGGTTCAGCTTGACCTGGTCGATGTTGGCCCGCAGCGCCTCGCCTTTTTGCCACCGATCTCGTCGGCATGCTCGATGATTTGGTCAAGCCCGCCATACAGGTTGATCCACTTGGCTGCAAAGCCATCGCCCACGCCTGGAACGCCTGGAATGTTGTCAGCGGTTTCGCCGCGGAGCGCCGCCAAATCCGGGTACTGTTCCGGGGTGACATGGTATTTCTCCACCACCGCATCGGGAGTCATGTGTTTCAGGTCTTTGAAATGATGCCCCGGATACAGCACGGTGATGTTGTTGTTGATGAGCTGGAACGCGTCACGGTCACCAGACAATACCAGCGTGCGATAGCCAGCTTCGTCTCCCATGCTCGCCAACGTGCCGATCACGTCATCACCCTCATATCCAGGTTTTTCGATGAACGTGACGCCCAACGCATCAAGCATCTGTTGAATCAGAGGCAACTGCGTGAGCAGATCTTCCGGAGCCGCATCTCGCGTGCCTTTATACTGCGGCAACATCGTATTGCGGAAGGTACCGCCTTTGACGTCGAAAGCGACGGCAAGATGATCGGGATGCTCAGCATCGATCACTTGCGAAAGCATGATGGCGAAACCCCAGACGGCATTGGTTGCCTGACCTGCGGATGTACTGAAATTCTCTACGGGCAAGGCAAAAAAAGCGCGGAACGCCAAGGAATGGCCGTCAACGACCAATAGCGTCCCGCGTGAAGTGCCTTCCACAGCTGCTGTGTTAGCGCTCATCCTCTGCTTCCGACTTCTGATCACCATACTTGGCAATGATGGCCATGGCCAAGCGCTTCTTCGGAATACGCTGGTCCATGGAGGTCTTCTGAATCCAACGGAATGCGCCTTGCTCGGAGAAATCGGCCTTGTCCATAAGCAGACCCTTGGCACGGTCGACGAGCTTACGCTCCTCGAGGGTTTCCTCAGCCTTCTTCAGCTGCTCTTCCGCCTTCTTAAGCCGCTCTTCGGCTTCATGCAGTTTGGATTCGCTGCGCTCCACATTGTCGAGCAGATCGTTGATCTCGGCGAAACGGCCCATGGCCACTTCCAAAGCCGGCAGCAGCTTGGACTCCTCATACGGCTTGGTAACATACGCCATGGCACCGGCGCCGGTGGCCTTCTTCACCAGATCGGACTGGGAGAATGCCGTAAGCATAACAACCGGGGCGATGTTCTCGTCGCAGATGATGCCGGCCGCTTCGATGCCGTCCATACGAGGCATCTTGACGTCCATGCACACCACACTCGGACGGAACTTGCGAGTCAGATCAACTGCCTCTTCACCGTTAGCGGCTTCGCCCACAACCTCGTAGCCGTTATCTTCCAGCATGGCAACCAAATCCATACGGTTCACGGATTCGTCTTCGGCCACGACGACGGTACGCTTGCGAGGCTTCTCCTCCTCGAGGGGTCGCTCAGGCGCTGCGGCAGCCTGAAGTTCATCGTCGGTGAGCACTTCGTCCGGTTCCGTGGTCTTTTCTGCAGACATGTCGGTCTCTTTCCACTGTCACACCCAAAGCCGGCCTTGCACGCCCCAACTCGCTTCCGGAATGATTCGATGCAGTTACTTGCAATCGTTCAGATTCTGGGAATTCTCAGCTTTTCACAGCCTTAATTCACCTTCCATAACGCAAGTTGAAACGAACCGGCTATCTTCCTTGTACTTTCATGGATGATACTAGCAGAAGCCTACAAGCGCGTGTTGCCGCAATCCTCATTCCTGCCTTGCGTGTCAAGCTGGAAAATTCAGGAAATATCACAATCTTGCAAAGTATCTTTCCGGGAATCATGTTCAACGTCACCTTGTTTATACTGGGCGTATGAGTAGCACTTTCACCATCAGAGATATTGTCAACGAAAACGCAACGGCATCAGTCAGCGATTACGGTGCGCATGTGCTTTCCTGGGCACCCGCCGGCGAACAGCCTGTTGTCTGGCGCCCCAAGGCGATTTACCTTAAGGAAGGCACTGCCATCCGTGGCGGCGTTCCCATTATTTTCCCTTGGTTCAATTCCGGTTTTGAAAACGGCCATGTGGCTTCGAAGACACCTAAGCACGGTTTTGCCCGCAACAGTTTCTGGCATTATGACGAGGAAGGGTCCACCGGAGCTCGTTTGCGCTACACGTTGGATTCGAGTGAGATCGACGCAGACATACTTTCCCAGTTTGTTTCTGGCCCGAATCCTCAATTTCATGCCGTTTACACCATTGAGGTCGGCCATGAATTGACGATGTCGCTTACCGTATGCAACGATGGCGACGAGCCATTGTCTTACGAAGAGGCACTGCATACGTATCTGCAGGTTGGCGACGCCGAACAGTCGCAGGTGTGCGGACTGGAGGGCGCGGACTATCTCGATACCGTATTGGATGGCGATCCGCGTTGCAGCCAAGGTGATGAACCTGTGACCTTCCAAGGCATGGTTGACCGCATCTACTATTCGACGGATACGCTTGAGCTGCGCGACCCCGTGTTGCAGCGCACCATCATTGTCACCAAGCAGGGCGCAGCGCAGACCGTGGTATGGAATCCGGGAGAGCAAGCCGGCAATGCCATCGGAGATTTGAGCGACGGCGAATGGCGTGGCTTCGTCTGCGTGGAAGCGGTCAACAATCGCGATTGCGCAGTCGTCGTGCTCCGCACGACTCACATACCTTGCAGCAAACACTGTCGGTAAAGCACTGAAAGTAAATAGAAACTGCCGGTTCGATGAACATCAAGCATGGTTTCCAATGTCCATCGAGCCGGCAGTTTATTCATCGACAATCTTTCCCAGACTACGCTAATCGGCGTCATGTCGATCGTCCGGACTCGATGAATATCGGCGCAAAGTACATAACACCAATAAAACGTAATGTTTCCACGTCTTTCGTTTCGGAAACTCAATTTGAGCTTCTGTCACCGTCCAGGTATGATCGTCGTTTTCTGTGTTAAAAACATTTTTCCTGCCGAACCAATCCTCATCGCAGTAATTGTTCATGAGATTGCAGAGCCATGCCGGAGTGAAGACCTCGGCTTTCTTGCGGGTTCGGGCGACTTGCTCCTCCTGCGATTTCTGGATTCTCGGCTTGATGATGTCGGCGTGTTGCAGAAGCAGCTTTGCATCGATTTGCTCCTTGTCCGTGAAACCGTGGCCAAGTTCCTCGTAGGTATCCGTCGCCCATATAATGTTCCTTTTCGTCGACTTATCGGCGAGTAGCAGATCCAGAAGGGATGTCACGGGATCGCTTCCTATATCTATTAGCTTTTCCACTTGAGAGGCGTCCCTCCTTTGCTTTCCATATACACATTCATATCATGGCTTTCTCATTATTGGGAGGTAGCTGATGTCTTCCCGTCATCAGCTACCGACTCTTGCTTCTTATCGGGTACGAACTCCATGATGTCACCGACATCACAGTTCAAGGCGTTGCATATGCGAAGCAGAACGCCCGTGTTCACGTTTCCGCCTTTGCCCAGTTTCGCTATCGAAGTGGCGCTGACATCGCTCATCTCGCTCAGCTCTTTTTTCTTGATGTTGCGGTCGATCATAAGCTTGAACAGCTTGTTGTAACTGAAGTGCATTTGCAGGCCTCCGTGCCTTTATTCGCATGTGTTTCTTATTTAACACCGTTCAGGAATCCGTATCGTTTGCCAGGTTCGTTTGTTTTTTCAAACGTGGTGACCGTCGCATCACTGGCCTCATAGTCGAGGTGCGGGATGTGGTCTAGGTTCTCGATGATTATGAGTTGCCCCTCGTCTTGGTGAGCCATGAAATACCGATAGAGTCCGGCGCGCATGCTGTCCGGAATGTCTTCGCCCACGCCGTCATCAAAGCCGTGAAGAGGGGTATCAATTATGAATGACCCTGGATTGAACTTCGCGTGATTCGCCAGGTACTTCCTTAGCATCAGAATCATAACGGTATTCAGATAGGACCGATAACCCTTGCCATGGCTTGTTCCCTTGTCTTCACCGTTGACCACGATATCGAATTTTGTAAGATCGAAGTTCGCCTTGAGCAACCCTGAGTAATGGCACTCCTCGAGAATCTCCTGAGCGTATCCGGACATTGCTGGGACGAAGTCATCCGGAAAGTATTCTTTCGGATGGTACTCAGCGGGTTTGTCGTTCTTTTGCTCGTTCTCAATATCATCGAGGTCCCGGCCGAAGTCGGCGGAATACGACTCGATGACGCCAATCTCCGCCGTGACTTGCAGATAAGCTTTGTAGGAGCGCACGATGTCTATCTGCTTCGATTCCTGCGGCCTTAGCTCCATCTTGATTTTGGCTTCCAAGGAATCCCGTTCGGATTTCAGTTTCTCCAGGTTGTTTTCCGATTCCTTCTTTTGCTCTTCCACATCCTTTTCGGTATCAACGAGTCCGTTGAGCTGATCCATTGTCCTTTCCATGGTGACGCGAGCGGACTCCATGTATGTCTGTCTCTTGCGGGGAGTGATCGGATTATCGCAGTATGGGCAGAGCAGGGGCGGGTTTATGCCTTCGTATGATTCCTCACCCTCCGCTATGAGCGATAGTCTCTGGATATCTGCCTTGTATTGATCGGATAGCCGGTTGTATCTGTTCAGCAGCACATTGCATTCGGCGATCCGCTGCTCTTCGGATGATATGGACGAGAGTATCCGTTGGCTCTCTTCCAGTGCCCGGTCGATTTTCCGTCGTGTCTCGTCAAGCGCGTTTGTCGCTTCTTCGATCTGGCGTCTATGTCGATTCCGTCGAAAAGATGCAGCTTCTCTTCTAGCTCCGCCTTCCTGGCTGCGGCGTCCTGTATCTTCCTGTTCACGTAATCCTTCACAGCCTTGCGACGGGCCTTTTTGATTTCGCTCTTTTCCTGAGCATCCGTTTCCGTGAACGTTCGTCCTGTAAACAAATAAAGAAGCGCGGAAAGAAAGAGGGTGTTCTCCATGTAGCGATGGCTCGGCTCGACAATGGATTCCGCGTCATCCACGCGCCCTTCGTCAAGGTAGAAGACCCTCAGAAGATTCTTCCATGTGAGCCTTTTAGTTTCGAATCCGGAGTTCGTCACGATCCTTACATCAGGGTCGGTACCTATAAGCCTGAGCCATACTTCATTCAACGGTGGGTTTTTGGCGTTCTTCCTCAGCGAGACATCATAGATACCGCTTTCAATCCCAGCGACCGTGCTGTCAACCTCCACCTGGTTCTTGCCAACGGAACGCCGCAGCGTGACATCTCCCGGCTCATCATTTGCCGCCACGATCATGGTGACACCGTCGTATTGCGCGGAGTCCTTGAACGGCTTACTGGTCTGGCCGCCGTAGATGAAATCTATGCAGTTCGCCACACAGGTCTTTCCACTGTCGGATCGCCCTTGGATGATGTTCAGACCTTTTCCGAAGGTGACGCTGGCGTCGCCTTTTTTCGCACTGTTCGCAGTGACCTTCTTTATATAGAACCCAGGCATAGCGCTACCTCTTTGAAATCTTCGTGGACTGCCGATTTATGATCCCGGCCAATTCGACATCCGATTTGTTCCTGTATCTTCTGTTCACCTTTTTCATCACCGTCCGATATCGGCTCGCATATTCAGACACGAGCCCTTCGTCCAATGCGCGCCTGAATCGGTCAGGGAATAGGTGATTCCCTCATTGCCGTCAGTGACATCTACCACGCCATCCATAACAAGGCCCTTCAGGGCTTCTCTCACCAGTTCCCGCTTTGCGGCGAGCTCACCAAACGCGAAAATGCTGTCACCGTTCAGGGATCCGTCATCAAGTCCGAATTCCCCGGCGCGCACGGTGATGAAATCGTATTCCGCGATCCTGTCAAGGGTCGCTCTTTCATGAATGACCCCCAGGAGCAGTACGACGTGCAGCGACATCTCAAACGGAGTGTTGAAAATCCTGTCAGTCATTGACATGCACCCACGATTCGATTGTCCCGTCATTCACCAGGATGTGGCAGATGCCTTTCTTTTCAAGATTCCCGATCAGGTTGCGCATCTGGCTGAGGATGGAGCGGTCAAGCGATGTGCTCGTCACCTTTTCCAGCACAGCATTCAGACGGGCGTAGCCGTCCGGGTAGTCCTTCCAGTATGTAGTGTCGATACCGCGCCATGCGTCGTCCTTCAGTATTTGGAATTCGTTCTCCCCGTCGGTGAACATGTCCCGCACGGAGCGTTCGACGCTCACGGCACTGTAATACGCTTCCCGTTGTTCACGGAAGTTTTCGCGCATGCCCCTGTTCAACAACGGCATGTCATCCTTGGTGAAATTCTCCCGATTGAGTTTCTCGGCGAAGACCTCATACAGGGCGTGTATGTATTCAAGTTCCTGTTCCGCGATGCTGTCCGGCACTAGAGCCTGGTTGATGGTGATGATCTCTCCTGCGATTTCCAGCTTGTTGCCTCTGCGTTCAATCGACGCGGGGGCGATGTTTTTTAATCTCTGTCCCTTTTCCAGTCGCTTGTAGTCAAGCTTGGTCACATCGTCCGATAGTCCTTCGGACCGGCGTTTGATGATCTGAGCGAGGATGTTCGCGCATGCCTTGCCGACTTCATACGGTTCGACGTCGAACCCGTACTCACCCAGTTTGTCACGCATGTGATCGAGGGCATCCATTGAATAGTGGCTCACAAAGTTGTCGAAAGATTCCTCGGACAGATTTGGAACAATCTGCGCGGCTTTCCTTTGTGAAATCTGGCGCTTGCCGCTGTAATAAGCGAGTCTCGTATTCGCGCTGAGCCCATAAATCGGATTCGGGTTTCCCTCCTTCTCCAATGCGGATTCATCGAGGATGGCATCAATCAATATAGATACGAATTCACTGTCATTCGCATTCGCCTCGTAATTCTCATGCATGAATTTGGCGAACTCACAAAATCTCAAGGCGCTTCCACCTCCCTCCTGAGTGGACAAATTATGTCCTCAAATGTCCGCGCATGTATCTGTTGCAAAAGGTCCGATTTCTTACACTCACCTTAGTGATTGAAAGGCAAGCGGCCGCGGCCTTCCTCTCATGAATGGGAACACAAGGATATTTTATCACGTGCCCACGCAAACGTCTATTTATTTTTGCGAACGCGAAATATCTTTCGACTTCCCAACCAATCACACGTCACTCGTGCACTGGCCGATCACCAGTGGCCCACACGATGGCGTGCATGTGCAAACCATACAAGGCGTGCCTATGGCTGGAACGCCGCATCAAGACTGGAGGTCAACAGTGACAACAGATGACAAAGAGATGTGGCGGATCAACATCGAGAACGATACGGACATGGTGTGCTCCATGTATGGGAGCGAGACAGCCGAGTCCGTCTTCCGCCGCCATGGCGCTACGTGCTTCGACGATCTCAGCCCTGCATGCTACGAGGAGGTCTTCGGCGACCTCGAGCTGATGATCAACGACGACTGATTCTCATCGACCTGGGCATGTCGATAAACCGCCCCGCCTTGACGGTCGTTCGCCCAGTGCGCACTGGGCGGCTCGAGCCTCCGTGAAGGTGACATAAGTCAATAACAACCAGCTTACGAGCGTGGCTGGCCTTTCAGAACAGATTTCCCGTTCTGGATGGCTGGCCACGCTCCTTTTTTGCGCGGTGCCTCCGGTTCGGGAGAAGCAAACAGAGGTATCGCACATGAAAAACAACGGCAATCAGAGTCAACGCATCTATGACAAGGCAACCCGCACCTGGTATGAGGTGCCGGAGGACCAGTACCGGGAATTCGACAGGTGGCGCACGAATCTGCGCAAGCGCGAGCAGTACTGGGGGCGCTGCTTCTGCCCGCGAGGCAAGTGGTGGCTGTGCGACGGCGACTGCGTTGACTGCGAGTTCCACACGCGCAACGAGGTCTCCCTCGACGACCCTCTGCCTGACGGCGAGGGGACGCGCGGCGATTATGTGCCGGATGACAACCCGACTCCCGAGGAGATCATATCCGACCGCGACCTTCTGGAACGCACCTGCCTTGGACGGTGACGTGCGTGATCTCCACCCGGCGCGGTGTTGAACAGGGTGGGGTTTCTGGTCTCGTTCACGATGTTCCGTTCGATGCCGACCACCGACTTCTCGCCCACACCCTCGATGTTGCCGTCGTCGTTGACGTCGATAAGGATGTGGCCGCCCTAGCGGTTGGCAAATGAGCACACGGTTTCGAAAGTGTCTTTCTCCGGCACGGCACCGCATCTCTTGAACTCGACGGACAGTCCCTCTCCCTGCTCGAGCATCTCATCTATGTCACGAACCATCATTCGACCTCTTTCCACCCATGATTGCGGACAAAATCGCGGACAAGAAAACATCCACTTGACCGCAATAGTGACCGCAATCACAAAATCTGCACATTTACATATGGCGCACATATTCTCCCATACACGAGTCCAACGGGCATCGTTTCGAGATAAGGCGCCACTCTCACGAATCCAGCGCGATAGGATCATCACTGCCGAAAGGGGAATATGGCAGCAACGGCAAGGCACTGAGCTACCACGTAACTGCACATGTTGTCAGATAACAAGAAAGCCGCGGCGGGTGATACCCGTCCGCGGCTGTTCATCAATCCGGTGCCCCCGGTGGGACTCGAACCCACACTGTACAGATTTTGAGGCTGTCTCCTCTACCAATTGGGATACAGGGGCTTTCGCACAACTTAATTATTCTAACACGAAAAAAAAGATTTCGCAAAGTCCTTGAGTGGTCGGCGTTTCGCACCATACTCGACACCTTGATCACAACCTATCGCAATCTATAAATCGGCCACAAACCAACATCATCCGAAAACAATAGGAGGGCTTCCATCCAAACGGACGAAAGCCCTCCTATTCGCTAATCAGTCAGTCACTGACCGAAACGCATTTCAGTCGCAAGCACCAACGGTGTGGACGTAGATGGAATCGGTGCGACCCGGCTGATGCTCGCCCTGGGCAGAGCTCAGCACAACGATCTTGTCACCATCGGTGACCTTGCCGGCATCCTTCAGGATCTTATCGGTGAAGATCATCAGGTCCTTGCGGGACTTGTCGTGGTAATCCTCATCGAGCAGGAAGGACTCGGTGCCCCAAGACAGAGCCAGCCAGTGATAGGTGTGCTCGTTGTTGGTGATGCCATAGATCGGGGTGGCCGGGCGTTCGCGGGACACGCGGTGCACGGTGGAACCGGTCTGGGTGTAAGCAACGATGGCCTTGGCGTTCAGCTTGTCAGCCAGATCCACAGCTGCGGAAGACACGGCGCCGGTGGAAGACATATCCAGGTTCTTCAGCTCCGGGATACGGTCGAAACCGTGCTCGGTGGCGAAGGAGGAGATGCGGCTCATGGTGTTCACGGTGACTGCCGGGTACTTGCCGACGGCGGTCTCGTTGGAAGTCATGGTCGCGTCGGCACCGTCGAGGACGGCGTTAGCGCAGTCAGATGCCTCTGCACGGGTCGGAACCGGGGAATTGACCATGGAGCCGAGGACTTCGGTAGCACGATGACCGGCTTGGCGTACTGACGAGCCAGCTCGATGCAACGCTTGGTAGCCAGCGGGACCTCTTCCAGCGGGCACTCGACGGCCATGTCGCCACGGGCAACCATGATGCCGTCGAAGGCCTTGACGATCTCTTCAAGGTTCTCAAGAGCCTGCGGCTTCTCGATCTTGGCAACGACCGGGATGCGACGGCCTTCCTCGTCCATGATCTCGTGGGCGCGGTCGATGTCGGTGGCGAAACGCACGAAGGACATGGCGATGATGTCGGCGCCGGTGCGGATAGCCCAACGCAGATCGGCTTCATCCTTCTCGGTCAGAGCCGGCAGGGACACCGCGACACCCGGCAGGTTGATACCCTTGTGGCTGGAAACCGGTCCGGCCACGACAACCTTGGTGTACACGTTGTTGCCTTCGACCTTGGTGACCTCGAGGCGAACCTTGCCGTCATCGATGAGGATCGGGTCGCCAGCATGGCAATCGCCCGGCAGGCCCTTGAAGGTGGTGGAGGTGATATGCTCGTCGCCCTCGATATCGTCGGTGGTGATGACGAACTCCTGGCCTTCGGTCAGCTGGACCTTGTCTTCGCCGTCGGCGTTCTTCTTGAACCAACCGCAACGGATCTTCGGACCCTGCAGATCAACCAGGGCTGCGACGTTGCGGCCGGTGGCCTTGGCGGCGGCGCGGAGGTTGTTGTAGACCTTGAGGTGGTCTTCCGGAGTGCCATGGGAGCGGTTCAGACGAGCGACGTCCATACCTGCTTCGACAAGGCTGGTGATGCCTTCCAGGGACTCGGTAGCTGGACCGATGGTATCTACGATCTTGGCTTTACGCATGAATGCCTGCCTATTCTTGTTGATATTGATTTGGGATCTGACGACCCTGTTTCCAGTGGCATAGTCTACTAGCAAAAAGCGCCCACTTCCACCTCAAAACGAGGCGTGTTGTGAGCGCTCACAATTCCGTAGGAGAATAGAAAAGCTCTATTCTCCCAACGTTTGCCGGACTGTCACTTTTCGTTCGCTTTCATGGTGCGCATCTTAAGAACACTTGCCAAAGCCGCGCCACCAATCGCAAGGACGATAACGGCAAGAGATATCCATGTGGGAACTTCCGGCACCCAGGAAATCGGCTGCCCACCATTGAGGAACGGCAGCGAATTGCCGTGCAATGCCTCCATGATGAGCTTGACGCCGATAAAGCCGAGCACCACGGACAAACCCAACGGCAGGTAGACAAGTTTGTCGAGCAGCTCGCCAAGCAGGAAGTACAGCTGTTGCAAACCGAGCAACGCGAACACATTGGATGTGAACACAATGAATGGATCCTTCGTCAAACCGAAAATCGCAGGAATGGAGTCAAAAGCAAACATCACGTCGGTGGTTCCGATGGTCAGAAAGACGATCAGCATCGGAGTCCAATACTTGGCACCGTTTTTGACGGTACGCAACTTTTCTCCGTCATACTCATCGGTGATCTTGATGACCTTGCGCAATGTGCGGATCAAGCCATTCTCATGATATTCCTCATCTTCGTCTCCCCCGGTGACCAACTTGATGGCGGTGACGATGAGGAACGCGCCGAACAGGAAGAACACCCAGGTGAAGCGGGCGATAATGGCCGCGCCGATGAGGATGAACACGCCGCGCAACACCAATGCGATGGTGATGCCGATGGACAGCACGAATTTCTGCAGCTGTTTTGGCACCGCAAAATTCGACATGATGATGACGAAGACGAATAGATTATCAATACTCAGCGAATATTCCGTAAGCCAGCCCGAATAAAATTCGATGGCCGGCTTCGATCCCGCGAAGAACCACATAAGTCCGCCGAAAATCAACGCCATGACCACAAAGAACGCGATATGTTGCACGCATTCCTTGGTGGAGGGCACATGGGGCTTACGTCCGATGATAAACAAGTCGACCACGAAGAAGACGGCAAGAAGCGCGAACGTGGCGATTTCAAAAACAAGTGGTGTTTCAGCCATAATCCACTATGGTACGGATGCCGTATGACCGGTCGAGAACTATTTGCCCGCCTCCGTCATCTGCCGAAGTTCCTTTTTCAGGTCACGTATCTCGTCACGCAGACGAGCCGCAAGCTCGAATTGCAGTTGTTCGGCAGCGGTATGCATCTGCTCGGAAAGCTGGCGAATCAGATCTGCCAGATCCTGCGCGGGCAATCCAGCCTTGAGAATCTCCTCGTGCCGTCTATCGGATTCCTCCTTGCTGGTAGCAGGCACGCCAAGATGCGAATTGCCGGCTTTGTCCGCGTTGCGGTATCCGGTACCGAGCAATGTCTGGGTGTCAACGTCCTCCTTGGCAAGCATGTCGTTGACATCGGAGATCTTCTTGATGAGCGGCTTCGGATCGATGCCATGTTCCTTGTTGTAGGCGATCTGGATGTCACGGCGGCGATTGGTCTCGTCGATGGCCTTGTGCATGGCGTCGGTGATGTCGTCGGCATACATGATGACGGTTCCGGACACATTTCTCGCGGCGCGACCAATCGTCTGGATGAGGGAACGGTAGGAACGCAGGAAACCTTCCTTATCGGCGTCAAGAATCGCGACCAACGACACTTCCGGCAAATCAAGACCCTCACGCAACAGGTTGATGCCGACAATGACGTCGATCTTGCCTTCTCGCAGTTCGCGCAACAATTCGACACGCCGCAAAGTGTCCACATCGGAGTGCAGGTATTCGACTTTGATGCCACGTTCCAGCAGATAATCGGTAAGATCTTCGGCCATCTTCTTGGTCAACGTAGTCACCAACGCACGTTCATTACGAGCCACACGATCCTTGATTTCAGCAAGCAAATCATCGATCTGCCCGTCAACCGGACGCACATCGATCTGCGGATCAACCAATCCCGTCGGTCGGATGATCTGTTCGACCACACCATCACTCAGACCAAGTTCATAATCGCCCGGTGTGGCGGAAAGATAAACCGTCTGGCCGACGCGTTCAAGGAATTCCGGCCATTTGAGTGGACGATTATCCATTGCCGAAGGCAAACGGAACCCGTGTTCCACCAGCGTGCGCTTACGGCTGGCGTCACCCTCATACATGGCGCCAATCTGAGGCACGGTAACATGCGATTCATCGATGACCAGCAGAAAATCGTCGGGGAAAAAGTCAAGCAGCGTGTGCGGAGGACTTCCCGGCTCTCGACCGTCGAAATGCCTCGAATAATTCTCCACTCCAGAGCAGACGCCAACTTGAGAGAGCATCTCCAAATCGTATGTGGTACGCATGGAAAGACGCTGCGCCTCAAGTTCCTTGCCTTGTTTGCGCAGTTCGGCGGTACGTTGGTCAAGTTCCTGCTGAATGGTAGACAATGCTCGCTCCATACGTTGCGGCCCTGCCACATAGTGCGATGCAGGGAAAATATGGACTTGCGATTGATGCCCAATCACATCTCCGGTAAGTGGATGCAGGGTTGAAATACGGTCGATTTCATCACCGAAGAACTCGATGCGGATGGCCAGTTCCTCATATACGGGAATGATTTCGACGGTATCGCCACGCACACGGAAAGTACCTCTGGTGAAGGCGATATCGTTGCGCTTGTACTGCATTGCAACGAAAGTACGCAGCAGCTCGTCTCGGTCAAGCTCCTGCCCTTCTTCCAAGAAAAGCATGCGACCGGCATATTCTTCCGGCGTACCGAGTCCGTAAATGCAGGAAACCGTTGCCACGACCACGCAATCACGACGCGTCAACAGGTTCGCCGTGGCCGCATGGCGAAGTCGTTCCACATCGTCATTGATGTTGGAATCCTTTTCGATATACGTATCGGTTTGCGGAATATAGGCTTCCGGCTGGTAGTAGTCGTAATACGAAACGAAATAGCTCACCGCATTGTCTGGCATGAGCTCACGGAACTCGGCGCACAGCTGCGCTGCCAACGTTTTATTCGGTTCGATAATCAACGTCGGGCGTTGCAGACGTTCAATAAGCCATGCTGTGGTGGCGGTTTTGCCAGTTCCAGTGGCACCCATGAGCACCACATCGCTTTCACCGTTTTCAATGCGTTCCGCAAGCTCTTCAATCGCCTTAGCTGGTCGCCGCTCGGCTTATACGGCGATTTGACCACAAACGGCTTGTTCGTGCGTTCAATATTGAATCCCATGCCTACCTCGCTTCCGTGCGCCATTGTTTCATCAGCATATCAACATGCTCGAACATTTGTTCCAATGGCTGTGTGGAATCGATGATCTCATCGGCAATGGCAAGACGCTGTTCCGCGCTGGATTGATGGTTCACACGATTCCATGCCTGGCTTTCGCTCATGCCTCGCGTTGCCATCATTCTGCTTACCCTTACCTGTTCGGGCGCTTCAACAGTTACGATATGGTCGAATTCAAAAGGGATGCCGTCGATTACTTCGGCGAGTAACGGTATGTCATGCACCACTACGGCTTGACAATCAGCTTCAACAGCCTCATGTTCGAGCTGTACTGCAAGCTCATAAATCAGTGGATGCTCGATTCCGTCCAGCATCTTGCGCTTCCGTTCCGCATCGGAGCCGGAAAACACATGCTCCGACATCCACGCTCGATTGAGCTCACCTCGATCGGTCAAAGCATCGGAGCCGAAACATTTCGCTATGCGCTGAAGGCCAACGCTGCCGGGTTCCACCACTCGACGCGCAAGCAGATCATAATCGACAAGTACCGCACCAAGCTCACGCAGTCTTGCGGACACCGTGCTTTTGCCAGCCGCTATGCCGCCGGTCAATCCTATTCGAATCACCACAACCGCCATTCTAATGCGCTTCACATGCACGCTTGACATGCACATACGAAAAGACCCCGAACCTGAATCAGGAACGGGGTCTTTTCTAGGATCTAGCCTGAGCTGGATTGGATTCTAGCTCAGCATACAATCACTTGCCGAGCAGCTGGTCGCGCAGAGCGGCGAGCTGGTCGGAGTCGGCGAGGGTGCCGGCGGAAGTGTTCTCGGAGGAGTAGTTGGAAGACACCTCTTCGACCTTCTCTTCCTTCGGAGCCTGGCCATCTTCAGCGGCGGAAGCTTCAGCGTTCTCGAGCTCCTTGGCCACAAATTCCTTGTGCTGCTCCCACAGATCGTGAGCGGCGGCGTACTGGGACTCCCACTCCTCACGCTGCTTCTCGTAACCAGCGATCCACTCGTTGGTTGCCGGGTCGAAGCCTTCCGGATACTTGTAGTTGCCCTGCTCGTCGTACTCTGCCGGCATGCCGTACAGAGCCGGATCGAAGTCCTCGGAAGCCGGATCGACGGAGTCGTTAGCCTGCTTGAGGGACAGGGAGATGCGGCGACGATCGAGATCAACGTCAATCACCTTGACGAACACTTCTTCGCCCGGCTTGACGACGGTCTCCGGGTTCTCCACGTGGCGGTTGGCCAGCTCGGAGATGTGCACGAGGCCTTCGATGCCGTCTTCGACGGAGATGAAGACACCGAACTGAACGATCTTGGTGACCTTGCCCTTGACAATCTGACCAGGAACGTGGGTGCGAGCGAAGCGCTGCCACGGATCTTCCTGGGTGGCCTTGAGGGACAGGGAGATGCGTTCACGATCGAGATCAACGTCGAGCACCTCGACGGTGACCTTGTCGCCGACCTTGACGACCTCGGACGGATGGTCAATGTGCTTCCAAGACAACTCGGAAACGTGGATCAGGCCGTCAACACCGCCCAGATCAACGAATGCACCGAAGTTGACGATGGAGGACACGACACCTTCGCGAATCTGGCCCTTCTTAAGCTGGGACAGGAAGGTCTCACGCACTTCGGACTGGGTCTCCTCGAGGTACTGGCGACGGGAGAGCACCACATTGTTGCGGTTCTTGTCGAGCTCGAGGATCTTGGCCTTGATGGTCTGGCCAATGTACGGGGACAGGTCGCGGACGCGACGCATTTCGACCAGGGATGCCGGCAGGAAGCCACGCAGACCGATGTCGACGATGAGACCACCCTTGACAGCTTCGATAACGGTGCCTTCGACAACGCCATCGGCTTCTTTGATCTTCTCGATGTCGCCCCAAGCGCGCTCGTACTGTGCACGCTTCTTGGACAGAATCAGACGGCCTTCCTTGTCTTCCTTGGTGACGACAAGAGCTCAATGGTGTCGCCGACCTCGACGACTTCGTCCGGATCAACGTCCTTCTTGATGGAAAGCTCACGGGAGGGAATGACGCCTCAGTCTTGTAGCCGATGTCGAGCAGGACCTCGTCGTGATCGACCTTGACGACGGTACCTTCGACCAGATCACCATCACCGAAGTTCTTGATGGTGGAATCGACTGCTTGATGAAGTCCTCTTCGGTGCCGATGTCGTTGATGGCGACCTTGGCGACTTCGTTATTGTTCTCTGCCATTAATTTGGTTTCTTACAAATAGTGGGTGGATAAAATCGGTCTTCAGTTATATGCATGCGATATAACACATGCAAGGCGCAAGTTTACATGGGACCATGCACAAAAAAGACGTGCTACAACACGCGACACGCCCGAAATCAGCTTGCATCGTGCATAAAGCGCAATTACAGCTGACGCTCGGCCATCTCTACCACATTCTCCAACAACATGGCACGGGTCATAGGTCCGACACCACCCGGGTTCGGCGTATATGCCGAAACCTTCTCGTAGCAGCTTTGTCAACATCGCCCTTCACGCGATAGCGGCCGGCTTCCTCGTCAAACACACGGGAAACGCCGACATCGACCAGCACCGCACCTTCCTTGATGTCTTCCGGCTTAACAAAGCCAGCGGAACCCATGGCCGCAATAATGACGTCGGCCTCGAGCATATGCTTGCGCACATCCTTGGTGCCTGTGTGGCACAGCGTAACCGTGGAGTTCACCGCCTTGCGTGTCAGCATCAGACCAACCGTACGCCCGATGGTGATGCCTCGACCGAGCACGCAGACCTCTTTGCCGTCCAAATCGATGTCATAGGCATTCAGCAGTTCGATCACGCCTCGCGGAGTACACGGCAGCGGCGTGGTAATGTCTCCTCGCGCGTGCAGCACAAGTTCGCCAAGATTGTACGGATGCATGCCATCCGCATCCTTCTTGGGGTCGATCAGATCAATGATGGCGTTTTCGTCAATACCTTTCGGCAAAGGCAGCTGCACGATATAGCCCGTGCAGGCAGGATCAGCGTTAAGTTCCTGCACGGCTTCAGCGATCTGTTCGAACGTTGCGTCGGCGGGCAACTCCTTCTTAATGGAGTTCACACCGATTTCAGCGCAATCGGCATGTTTTCCAGCAACATATTTGACGGAGCCGGGATCGGAACCAACCAGAATGGTGCCAAGACCGGGGTCAACCCCCCGCTCTTTCAACGACGCGACGCGTTCGGCGAGATTCGCTTTAATCCGTGCGGACACCATCTTTCCATCGATTTTCACTGCCATGCTGGCCACTCCCCTTTTTATTGGATTGCTGTTGTATTGGCATTTGCATGTATCGTAGGCTATCTTGGTTTCAGTCGTAAGTCGCACACGTATTTATGAGATGAACACGATTAAGGCGGTTCAGGAAGAGGGCAACCGATATGCGCTTGCACAGACGTTCTTTGTTACGCGCTTTTGCCGCGGGACTCGCGCTTTGCATGACGTTCGGCACGACAGCATGCTTTGGAAGATCCTCTTCGCAGAAGGATGATGCTTCCGTCGATTCCGATGCGCAGACCGAACAGATCACGCCGATCGAGGTGGTTGCCTCGGTCAACCAGTGGGGATCTCTCGCCGAGCAGATAGGCGGCGTTCACGTGAAAGTCACGTCGATCCTGTCTTCGACCGATGTTGACGCGCATGATTTCGAGCCGAAGACCGACGACATCGGCAAGCTTCAACAGGCGCAGGTCGCGGTGGCCAATGGCGCGGGCTACGACGCTTGGGCCACCAAGAATCTCAGCAAAGACACCGTTTCTGTTTCCGCGGCACAGATGGTCGGCGCCATCGAGGGCGACAATCCGCATCTGTGGTTCTCCAGCGACGCCCGCAACGCCATGGCCAAGGAATTGGCCGACACGTACAGCCGTATCATGCCCACGCAAAAGAAGTATTTCAATAACAAGCTCGCCGCGTGGAACAGACGAGAAAAGAAAATAGAGAAAGACATGAAGGCGTTCAGTGACACGCATAAGGACGCCTCCTATGCCGCCACCGAACCCGTCGCCTACTATCTACTCAGCGACATGGGGTTCACCGACAACACGCCGGAAGGATACCTGCAATCGGCAAGCACAGGCTCTGAACCAGCCCCTGACGATCTTCGGGAATTCCAGGAATTGCTGGAAAACATAAGGTCGACGTACTTATCAACAATACGCAATCCACAAGCGACGCCACGAACACGCTGACCGGCACCGCTTATAAATCGGATGTTCCCGTACTTGACATCAGCGAACAAATGCCTTCCGACTGCAAAAGCCTGACATCATGGATCAGCTCACTCATCCTCTCACTGAACGACATGTTCGACGAGCAATCCGACTCCGACACCAGTTCCAACGACGATTCGGAAAACACGGATTCGAAGGATCCTGCGGATTCCTCCGCTGCCGACGATCCACAAATGGCGAATGAATCGGATGGTGAATCAAGCGACGCCCCGCAGCCGAATCCAAGCAAATAACCTTTTAATATCGTCTTCCTTTCAATATCGTCTTCAAAGACCGTTTCACCGTTCGATCGAACGTGAGACGGTCTTTTTTTCTTGCTTACGAAGGCTTCTGGCGCCGTCTTGGGATTCCTTCAACGAGTCACTTTGAATGCCGGCCCACGTCTCCCTTATTGAGAATGATTGTCAACACCATTTGCGAGTATGTACGTGCGTTCAAACCAAGGAGAAGCCATGCACGACGAGACACCTGCCTGCATCGAATTCGACGACGCCTGCGTCAAACGAGGCGGTCGCATCATCTGGCAACATGGCACGTTCAGCATTCCGCAAGGCTCGGTAACCGCAATCGTCGGCACCAACGGGGCCGGCAAAACCACGATGATGAAGGCCGAACTGGGGCTGATTCCGACCGCGCACGGCAGCATCAGGGTGCTCGGTCAGCCTGCAGGTTCCGCAAACCGCCGCATCGGCTATGTGCCGCAGAGCTACGCTTCCGACATCGAATCGAATATCACCGCGGAACAGTCGGTGCTCCTTGGCCTGACGGGAACCAAATTCGGCATCCATCCCGTCACCAAAGCACTCCGAGACAAGGCCCGCAAGGCCATGGACTTCGTCGGCCTGCAAGACAAAGCAAACTACCGCCTGTCCGAGCTTTCGGGCGGACTGCGCCAAAGGGTCGCCATCGCGCAGGCGCTCGTGGACGATCCAAAACTGCTGATGCTCGACGAGCCCCTCGCCAATCTCGATCTGGCAAGCCAACGCGCCACCGTGCACGTGCTCGCCAAACTCAACCGCGAGCTCGGCATGACCATTCAGGTGGTGGCGCACGATCTCAACATGTTGCTGCCGATCCTTACCGGAGCCGTCTATCTGCTTGACGGGCATCCGCACTATGCAGGCATGAACGAGGTGCTGGATTCCCATCTGCTCACGCATTTGTACGGCACGACCGTACAGGTGGTCACCACTCCGCAAGGAGATATGTTCGTGACACCAAGCGAGGACGAGCCTGAAAACACGAACATCGATATGCATGCTCCAGAAGAAATCGCGCAATTCCACCATCACAGCCACACCACGCAGGAGGACTGAACATGGACGGCACCGTATTCGCTTTCGACCCGGATTGGGTTTCCACGCTCAGCGCCCCATTCATGACGAACGCGTTTATCGCCGGCCTGTGCATCGCATTGGCGGCCGGCATGATGGGTTATTTCACCATCGCCAGACATTCCACATTCGCAGCCCACGCCTTGGCGCATATCGGACTGCCAGGTGCCACCGGAGCCGTATTGCTCGGTCTGCCTGTCTCCGCAGGTCTTGGCGTGTTCGCCCTCGGCGGAGCGCTGGTGATCGGCGCGCTTGGCAAGAAAGCATCGCAGCGTGAGATCGCCACTGGAACCGTGCTCGCCTTCGCCACCGGCCTTGGCTTGTTTTTCGCACGCATGTCAAGTTCGGCCTCGCAGCAGATGCAGTCGATTTTGTTCGGATCGATTCTGACGATTACGACGGTCAGATCATTGGCTTTGCGATTTTCGATGTGTTGCTGTTGGCGGTTCTGGCCGTTATCTATCGTCCACTGTTATTCAGTTCGCTTGATGAGCAAGTGGCGCAGGCGAAAGGCGTGCCCGTCGGTTTTATGAATATCTGTTTTATGGCGATTATGGCCGGCGTCATCACGATTGCAGTTCCAGCAGTTGGCACATTGCTGATTTTCGCGTTGGTGATCACTCCCGCCGCCACCGCCAACATCATTGCCCGCTCGCCATTCAAGGCGATGGTCGTCGCCACGGTAATCTGCCTGATTTCGATTTGGGGAGGACTGGTGCTTTCCGCCATGTTCCCGGCTCCCCCAAGCTTCATTATCGTAACGATTTCAACGCTGTTCTGGGCGATTGCGAAAGCGGTTGAATCCTTCAGAAGGAAATAACGAAACAGCCGTAAGGAAAAGGCATCAGGCTTCCTGCCTTACCGGCTCGACCGGTTCCACCAAAGCATTGGCGATCGCGGCGATACCTTCGCCGGAACCAGTGAATCCCATACCATCCGTAGTGGTGGCGGTTAACGACACGTCGCAGCCCACAGCCTCGGACAACGCCCTCTCGGCCTCTTCCCTACGTTTGCCGATTTTCGGCCGATTGGCGATCACGACCACACTGGCGCTCGACGGCCTCATGCCATGTTCGTTCAGATAGTCGACCGTGGTTCGCAGCATCTCGCACCATGTTTGCCTGCGCCGTCGGACTGCGAGCCGACACCGAACAAAGTGCCGATATCGCCAAGCGTGCTGCGGAAAGCAATGCGTCAATCAACGCATGTGCCGCAACGTCGCCATCCGAATCACCCTCGATGCCATCGCCATCCCAACGCAAACAGCAAGCCACAACGCTTGCCTGCATCACGGGATGCGAATCGATGCGCGTCAAAACCCTGACCGATACGCATGAAAACGCCTTACTTCTTCTTGGACTTCTTGCCTTCGGCTTCAACTCGAGCCAACGTATCCATAGCAGCTTCCTCAGGAGCCTCGGTATGATGCTTCTCATCGCCAGGCTGAGCGGGCTCATATCCGAGGTTCACATCCAGCAGACGCTGGGCTTCGACTTCATCAAGCTTTTCAGACAGGGAAATCTCCGAGGTCAGAATGTTGCGGGCCTTGGTAAGCATGCGCTTCTCACCTGCGGACAGACCATGCTCGTCGACATCACGTTGGGCAAGATCGCGCACCACTTCGGCGATCTTATTGACGTCGCCAGTGGCGATCTTCTCGACGTTCAGCTTGTAGCGACGAGACCAGTTCATCTCCTTCTCAATGATCGGAGTACGCAGAATCTCGAATACCTTGGCCACTTCGTTGGCGTCAACGATGTCTCGCACGCCAACTTTCCTAGCATTGTCGACCGGAACGTTGATGACCAGACCGTCAGACGAAAGCACCGACAGCTGCAGATATTCGCGGGTGACTCCCTTGACTGTCCGTTCGGTGATGGCCTCCACCTTCGCAGCGCCGTGACGCGGATAGACGACCATGTCGCCGACCTTGTAACCCATGAATCCTCCGTGAAAAGCTTACACAAAACCCAAATTATTGTGCCATCAGGGGTGGACTTGACCAAAAACGCTTGAAAAAACAAAAAATAGGCGCGACACGGGCCACTTTTCTTGCATTTCATGCTTACACTTTTGCCATGGCTACAGAATCCAAGATCAATGAAGATGTCGTTGCTGTTCCTGTTTCCCAGGGCACACTGGATGCAGTAAGCAACGGTACGTTCTACAATCCCCACGAGGTGCTCGGTGGGCACCTCGCTCCGGCAAGCACACGGATGTCGTCACGATCCGCGCCTTGCGTCCGTTGGCAAAATCCGTGACGATCCTCACTGAACAAGGTCAAACACTCGCAATCCATGAATACAACGGCGTCTTCATGGCACTCGTTCCCGCTGTCGCCACCGATGATGGCTACGGCGTACCGGATTACCGCATCCGCACTGAATATGAAGACGGTTCCGTTGTTGTTTCCGACGATCCCTATCGTTATCTGCCGACTATCGGCGAGATGGACATGTATCTGTTTGGCGAAGGACGCCACGAGCGCCTGTGGGATGCGCTTGGCGCGCACGTGCTCCGCTACGATGACCCGATGGGTTCCTCCGAGGGCGTAAAGAACGAGCAGGTGGTCGGCACCGCGTTCACCGTGTGGGCACCGAACGCCCACGCAGTGCGTGTGGTCGGCGACTTCAACGGCTGGAATGGCCGTGCCCACGCCATGCGTGAACTCGGATCCTCTGGTATCTGGGAACTGTTCATCCCGGGCATCAGCGCTGGCGAGATCTATAAGTATGAGATCCTCAACGCCAACAATGAGTGGACCATGAAGGCCGATCCGATGGAACGCTCCCATGAGATTCCGCCACGTACCGGATCCATCGTGGTCGAGTCCACCCATGAGTGGAATGACGCCGATTGGCTGGCCGAGCGCGCGGCCAAAGACCCGCATAACGGCCCCGTCAGCATCTACGAGGTAAATGCCTCCAGCTGGCGCAAGGACGTGAACGACTACCGCGAGCTCGCCGACAAGCTGGTCCCCTACGTGCAGAAGGAAGGCTTCACGCACGTGGAGTTCATGCCGTTGGCGGAGCATCCGTTCTCTGGCTCCTGGGGCTATCAGGTGACCGGCTACTACGCGATTGATTCACGTTTGGGAGGTCCGGACGACTTCAAGTATCTCGTTGAGAAACTGCACGAAGCCGGCATCGGTGTGATTATGGACTGGGTTCCGGCCCACTTCCCGAAGGATGCGTTCGCACTGGGTCGCTTCGATGGCACGCCGCTGTACGAGGATCCGGATCCGACGCGTGGCGAGCACCCGGATTGGGGTACGTACGTGTTCAATTTCGGGCGCCGCGAGGTGCGCAACTTCCTAGTGGCCAACGCCTGCTTCTGGCTGGATGAATTCCATATCGACGCTCTCCGCGTGGACGCGGTCTCCTCCATGCTGTACTTGGATTACAGCCGCGAGGCCGGCCAGTGGCATCCGAACATCTACGGAGGCCGCGAGAATCTCGAGGCCATCGACTTCCTCAAAGAAGCCAACGCCACGGCATACAAGAACAATCCGGGCATCATGATGATCGCCGAGGAATCCACGGCATACCCGGGCATTACCGCACCGACCGACGCAGGCGGCTTGGGATTCGGCCTCAAGTGGAACATGGGCTGGATGCACGACACCCTGCAGTACCTGCATGAGGAGCCGATCAACCGCAAATGGCACCACAACGAGATCACCTTCTCCATGGTGTATGCCTATTCGGAACACTATGTGTTGCCGATCAGCCATGATGAGGTTGTGTACGGCAAGGGTTCCGTGTTTGGCAAGATGCCAGGCAACGATTGGCAGAAGTATGCCGGCGTCCGTGCGCTGTTCGCCTACCAGTGGGCGCATCCGGGCAAGAACCTCACCTTCATGGGCAATGAAATCGCCCAGTATGGCGAGTGGGACCACGACGGCTCCATCGACTGGGATGCCCTTGAATGGCCGATCATCAAGGCGTGCAGAAGCTTGTCGCCGACTTGAATGAGCTGTACAAGACATCGCCGGCATTGTGGAGCCAGGATTTCGATCCTGCAGGCTTCCAGTGGCTCACCAGCGATGACGCCGACCACAACACGCTCAGCTTCGTGCGTATCGGCAAGGATGGCGAGCAGATGGTCGCCATCGTGAACTTCTCCGGCGAAGCCTGGTCCGACTATCAGGTGCCGCTCACCAAGGGCGGAAAGTGGACGGAAGTGCTGACCACAGACGACGAGATCTACGGCGGCTCCGGCATTCATAATGGCACGGTCGAAGCAGTCGAAGGCGAGTATCATTCACGAGATTGGTCCGCAAAGATCACCGTTCCGGCACTGGGCGCAGTATTCTTGAAGCCGGAACTCTGAGAAAGGCGGAAAGCTATGCTCAACTCATCAGCACAACCCACAGCGACTCCACGCACCGTTCTGGTGGTCGAAGACGAGCCGACACTGGCCACTGCCATTGCGCAACGCATCACAGCGGAAGGCTGGACGGCACGTGTGGCATCTGACGGTGCCAGCGCGGTTCAGGCCGCCACGACCCTGCGTCCTGATCTGGTCATCATGGACATCATGTTGCCTGTGATGGACGGGCTTGAGGCCACGAAACGCATTGTGGCGGAACGTCCTGTGCCAGTGCTGATCCTGACGGCACGAGACGACGAGGCCGATAAGGTCATCGGCCTCGGTGCCGGAGCCGATGATTACATGACCAAGCCGTTCTCCATGCGCGAGCTCATCGCCCGCTGCAAGGCGCTGCTGCGCCGTGTGGATCGCGCCAAGGTCATCGCCAAGAATTCCGAAAACGAGAAGCTCCTCGATTTCGGTTCCTTGGTCATCGATCCGGCGCAACGCATCGTCACCGTCGACGGCAAGCAGGTGCATCTGACTCCTACGGAATTCGATCTGCTGGCCACGCTGGCCCGCAAGCCAAAGTCCGTGCTCACCCGCGAGAAACTACTCGAAGAGGTGTGGGATTGGGTGGATGCCTCCGGCACCCGCACGGTCGACTCGCATGTCAAGGCGCTCCGCCACAAGCTCGGCTCGAAGACCATTCGCACCGTGCATGGCGTCGGCTACGCATTCGAACCGCCGGAACCCCAGGACTAATGCTTGAGGAACTATTGCGCTAAGATTCGGTAGTATGCGTGCTACCGATACGAAATCAGGGCGTTCGGTCAATCCATTGGAAACCGAACGTCCTATTGGTCTGTTTTCATCGCTCAAAGTCGAATTGAGCGTTCTTATCACCATCTCCACCGCCATCGCATTCATCATGGCGTGGTTTCTGCTCAAAGTCGGCCTGAGCGTATGGATTGCCATGCCAATTACCCTTGCCGTAGCTTTGGGCATCACCTACTTCTTCTCCAGAGGTCTCACCTCTCCCCTGCGCCAAATGCGCGACGCGGCCGAAGCGATGGCCGACGGCGACTACACCGTGCGCGTGCATGTCGATTCCAATAGTCGCGACGAAGTCGGGCAGCTTGCCCTCACCTTCAACGAAATGGCGGAAGAACTCCAGCATGCCGATCAGATGCGCCGAGATATGGTGGCCAATGTAAGCCACGAATTACGCACGCCGGTATCGGCACTGCAGGCCATGGTCGAGAACATGGCGGATGGCGTGGTCGAGCCACTCCCTCGAATCTGGAAAGCATCCTCAACCAAACGCATCGTCTATCCGACCTGATCGCGTTTCTGCTTGATCTTTCGCGCATGGAAGCCGGTGCGGCAAGCCTGCGGATCGAAATGTTCAATTTCGCGGATTTTCTCGATGAAACCGTGGAACCTTTGGAAATCGCCGACGCAGGGCATGCGCACGACATTGAAATGCATGTGCCCGACGATATCGAAATGGAAGGCGACAAAGACCGCTTGCGCCAACTGTTCACCAATATCATCGCAAATGCGCTCAAACATTCCGCAGACAACACCAAAGTGCTTATCGAAGCGCATGAAAACAAGGATTTCGGCACCATCGTCACGAATGTCGTCAATTTCGGCTCCCAAATTCCGCAAGAGGACCGTTCCGATATCTTCCGTCGTTTCGTCAAGGGAAAAACAGGACCGGGCACCGAATCGGGAGGAACCGGCCTTGGACTGTCAATCGCACGTTGGGCCGCCCAATTGCATGGCGGCTCGGTGATGGTCGTCGACGATCCGCGCGGCGCCGATTTCGAAATCATCCTGCCGAAATATCATACTTCGGATGACGAATAAATATTTTCCGCGATCAATACTGTGCTTGCATTGACTCGTCCACTCGCTTTCCCGCCGGAGTGTGCGCCAGTGCGAGCACGGTAATAACCGTGGCACCGTTCTTCCGCATCGTCTCGACACAACTGCGCATGGTCGCGCCGGTCGTAACGATATCATCCACCAAAATCACCATCGTATTCTGCAATGAAACCGAAGAACGCACCGAAACATGCCCTTTCAAGCGCTGCGAACGCTGCGCCGCACCCTTGGTCTGCACTGATTTTCCTTTGATGCCCTTGTTTTCCAAGGCGTCGCATACCGTCACCTTGCAACCTGTTTGCCGTTGAAGAAAACTTGCCAGCCGTTTGACGATCGGCATCATGTGCCTTCGTCCTCGACGCCGCATCGAAGCGCGCGACGACGGTGCCGGAACCACGAAAACGGCACGGTAGGAGTTTTGCCTGCCACGAATGAAATCAATGACGCCAGATATTTCAGCAAGTCTGCATATGGCTTCAGAAAACGGCCGGTCGCATTCCTCATCCCCATGGTCCTTCCATGCGAGAACCGCTTTTCTGACGGTGCCGCGGTACCATCCGCATGCAAACCAGCTTCCCATGCAACGCCATCGAAGATCTGAGCGGAAGAATGAGAGAACAACGCCATGCAGTCTTCGCACAACACGTCGTCCGGCTTATCACAGCCGGCACAACCTCTGGGAAACAGCAGATCGATAACCTGCGAACATGCCCTCGTCATTGAGTCCATGCGCGGACTTCCATCCGGTTCTACCGTGACAGACTGGCGATGATTCCACCGCACAGCTTCACGGTATCGTTTGGGCAGGTGACCTTCACCGCCTGGCGCCGGCCCGCACCGCAGGGTAATCATTGCCATCGGGATCCATACGATCCCCTACGAATACGATCTGGTCCACTTCAATGCCAAGAATATCGGCCAATTCCCGGACCGCAAACGACTTGTCGACGTTTTTTGCGGAAATATCAACACTGCTGGCTCCACCCGGACGCACCTCAAGATACGGCAAATCGGCAGCAACGGCCCGCGCCAAACGATTTTTCTTCTCATTGGTCGGATCCCATGCCTCCTTAGCCTCGATGGGTGCAAGCTGCCCCAATGCGGAGAACGTGATCTGACTGCCGCGGTTTTCGATGCGCTCTCCCCAAACATGGGTGAGCCATATGTTCTGCTCGCGTGCATTACGTTCCAACGATTCGTAGGCTTTCGCACGATCCTCTTCATTGAGGTCGTGGGCGAAGACCTGCATCCAATTCGCACCATCCCAACGATAGTATCGCGTGCCGCTGGTCGGCATAAGATGCAGATTCGCCCGGTTTGCCTGCCCTGTCAGCCGTTCCACCACCTGGCTTTTCAGCAACGCATACTTGCCTCCGGTGATCACCGCGACATCGATCAGTGACGTCAATGCGGAGAAGCATTCGGCCATATCGTCCTTCATCGGTTTTTTTGACCTTGCCAGTGTATTGTCAAGATCGAAGGCGATAAGTCGTACCCCAGCGCACAGATCATCGATATTCACGTCATTCCAACAGGGCACGGAAATATCCGTCATGATCGTTCCTCCTATGTCGGCGCAATGAACAATATGGTATCGCATATTCACGCAAAGCCCTGATATGGTAGAGGTCATGTATCAATTGCCTTGGGAATCAACCGTGTATAGGAATCGTCATGGTCGTGGAACGAGAACGCCGATGTTCGGTACGAGACTTCCACGGTACCGCACACGAAGCGGCATGTTCGACGATATGCTGGTTGCGCAGATTCGCAGGCTCAACAATGCGTGGCCGGAACTGGTGGCACCGGTGCAGTTTGCTGTCGAGGATGTGCCACCATCCGACCCGGCGCCTTGGGAGGCCACCCCACATTTGGGGTCGCAGTCGTTTCCTGCCGAGCATGGCATACCGCCGCGCATAGTGCTGTACCGTATGCCTTTGCAGTCGCATGCGCGCAGCCGCATGGATCTTCAGCTCGCGATTCGAGACGAAGTGGTGCTGCGTCTTGCGGAACTGTATGGGCGCCGTCCTGAGGAGATCGACCCGGATTGGGGTATGTGATCAGCGCACGATGGTCATGTTCTGATTGGACCACACCTGTTCGCGGGCTTCCTTCAGATCAGTTGCACCGATAATGGATACTCCGGCCAGCTTTGCATCCGAAACGTCCTTCTGGCTTACGCGGATGTTCCACACCATGGATTGATTCGGATCGGTGAGACGGACCGCGGCCACGTCTCCATCATTGACATCCGCCAATTCGACCGTGGTTGAGGCGCCGGCTTGGATGGTGATGTCACTCTGATCCACGATACCGCCGGCCTCGTTATATGACGTCAATGTAGCCGTGCGATCGTCGTCCGATGTGTTGGTGACGCTCACTTGCGCCGTGGCATGGTCGGGGACGGCCATGGCGGAGACATTCATTGGCACCGAAGCATTGACCAAAGCGAAATCAGCCTGATCGCTATCTCCATCATTAGTGACTTTTGCAGCAGCCATTACCGGCTCAGTGGCGCTGATGGTGAGACCGGTCGCCGATTTGGGAACGGAACCCAAGTCGATGACCGAAACGCGATTCGCTTCAAGCGTCTGCCGATTGGTGTTCTTCATTCCTTTTCCGTCCGTCCAAGATACCGTGACGTCGGACTGCCGGGACGGATACACATACAGATTGACGGCGTCGCTTCCGACAATCCGTTAATCGCCAGCGCCTTCGCTGAAGCATTGTTGGGGACCGCATAATCCGAACCTTTCGAAGTCAGACCGTCCATTGCGATCGTGCGGACCACGGCAGCGACCGGAGTATCCGCACTGGACACGGTGACATACAGGGCGTCCTGTTCGGAAGCCGCCGCGGCAAGGTTCAATATGGATTCCTTGCCCGCTCCCACCATCAACGTCGAACCTGTAGACAACGCCAAGCACCGGCTTTGTCGGATCCCCAGACCTTGATGTTCACCGACGTGGCTTTGGCTGAAGGATTGGCCACAACCAGCTGCTGGGTCATGCCTGTTTTGGTGCCCGGCACCATCAACGACTGGTTCAAAGCCGGTGTGACGCAGGAAGCCGCGGAAACGCCTTTCAAATCTCCATCAGTGGCCCAAGACATCATCGAGGAAGCCGCTCCCGTTCCATCGGAAGCCGACAACAAACGGGTGTCCTGCAACTGGGAACCGTCATCGACGGTACCGGACGCAATAAAACATCATCGTCCGATCCCTCATCATCCTTGTTCAGTACCAACGCCGAAGTGGTCTCATCAGCGCCAAAAAGTCCTACGGAGGAACGGAACACCGCACCGAATGCCGTGTAACGCGCCGACGATGCGATATTGCCGTTGGACGCCTGATATTCACTGTCACCATACGCACCGGTATCGGCAATCGTCATTCGTGCAGGGCAATACGTTTCCAGCTGGCGGGGGCTGACCGTACGAGACACGGACGAGCGTTGCGTCGCCGGCGAATCGGCATGAATCCATGTCGGACGATATACCGCAGCCACAGCCACCAATGCGACGATGACCAGCACCGACGCAACCGCCAGCACCACACGCCAAACCGTTTTGGAACGGGAATGCTTACTCATGCTTCCTCCTGACCCTGACGCCTCATGCGCGGAAGCGCAACCAAGCAGTACGCAGCAATAACAACCCCCATGCACCACAGCCATGCCTGGCGCCAAACGCTCGACTCCGCCTGGCGATACCCCTTGCGGTCGATATGTTGCTTGGCTGTGTCTTGAAGGGTAAGACGATAGTACGTCCCCGCATCGGTGCTCACAACGTTCTGCGTACCATCCGAAGCGCTGATATTAGAATTCAACTGGTCGAATATCTGCTTTTGCGCCTTGTCATCACCGGAACGCACCACATATATGCCGCCGAATCCCAATTCACTCAAATCGGCAACGGCATCGGAATCAGCATTCGACAATAGCTGAGCACAATCCTTCGCAATCGCCTTGCTCGCATCATCGGAACGTCCGAAAGCCACTTCGACGCGCTGCGCCGGAGAACCGTCAATCAAATCACCTCGACGGGTGCGCATCACACTGTAGCTGATGGAACCTGTGCTATCCGCACGTACGGCAAGCACACGTCTCGCCTCATCCTGCGCAAGGTAGTCGGAAGCGACGATAGGCAGTCCCGAATCGCTGGCAGCGACCGTGTCATGATCTCGCATGATGAAATCGAAACCGGCACTCGCCACAACAGATGCGGCGATCAAGACAACCAGTACGATTCGCACGGTACGACCGGCAATAATGCCTCAGAGGATTCATGCCCTTCAATCTCAACATTACCGGCGGGCCGCTGCCACAGCATGACGAATCTTTGCACCGCACTGCCGGCGACCATGCACACGCAAGACAGCAACCCCATCATCGTGAACGAAACACCTGGAAGCACGGAACCGGCCACGGCTCCGTCGGAGTCGACCGCAACCACAACCGCAGCGGAAAGCAGCGAAGTAGCCAAGCCTGCTATCGACACAACCCACATCATGCGCGACGCACGAAGTACAAACGGCAGGAACAGCGACACCGCGGCGAGAAGCACAATCAAGGCCAATATCGCCACAGTCGCATACTGCCATGCCTCGCCTGATAGGGTAACGCCGAACGCGCGGGAAACAATATCCGAAAGATTGGCGATCATCGGACGCCCATCATGCGCGACGACGGCAACATCACGCTACCGAAAATCTGACGCCAGGTGCCAGCTCCCGCGTAACGTACCGCATTGACCAACGTCGGCGCACATACGAACGCAGCCGGCAGCGGAATCAACAGCAGGGTCGTTCTATGGGAGCGCACAAGCATAAGGAACACAAGGAACGACAACATCAACGGCAGCAACAATTGCGGTTCGGCGGCTACAACGGGAATGAAGCATAACGCGGCAAGAGCGGCGGCCTGCACGGAAGCCTGAGGCTTGAGCAAATCCTCCGTTCGATACATGCCCACAGCTCGGAAAGAGAACGCGAAAGCCCGGGGAGGAACACCATAACCGTCATCATCGCCACATCGGCATCGTTATATACGCTCATTGACAACGATATGGCGAACCATGCCAATGCGGTCACGCAGCGTACCGTGTCAGAGCGGGTGAAGATTCCAGCCAAAGCCCAGAACGACAGCACCATCAACGGCGCTGACAGGAAAAACACCACAGCGACGGCGGTCGCCACATGCCCCGCAGTGAACACGGAAACCACCATGAGCGTCAACAG
>ENA-OQIR01000073-OQIR01000073.1-human-gut-metagenome-genome-assembly--contig:-NODE-73-length-43287-cov-5.405677_pt1 | contig 43287 bp, 33 predicted proteins | sample MGYA00242580_ERZ504745 | MGnify/ENA primary metagenome ERZ504745 (study PRJEB26092, sample SAMD00036214) | human gut metagenome | host: Homo sapiens | study: EMG produced TPA metagenomics assembly of...
CGCCAACGGCCGTGGCGTCCCGGTCGTCGTGGCCGTGGAGCAGGATCCGCGTGGCGACGCTTGGAACATCACCTTCTTACGCCAAGGCTCTGGGCGCTCTACGCGCAGGCGCCATCAAGACCACCTTCACCGAGGAGACCGAAACCGATCTGTTCGGCGAACAGAATGTGCTCATGGGCGGCGTGAACAAGCTCGTTGAAATGGGCTTCGAAGTCCTCACCGACGCCGGTTACCAGCCTGAAATCGCCTACTTCGAGGTCTGCCACGAGTTGAAGATGCTCGTCGACCTCATGAACGAGGGCGGTCTGAACAAGGCCCGCTGGTCCTGCTCCGACACCGCTCAGTACGGCGACTACACCAACACCTGCATCGACGAGCACGTGCGTGAGCGCATGCAGTACCACCTGCAGCGTATCCAGGACGGCTCCTTCGCCAAGGAATTCATCGATGATCAGGACGCTGGCGCTCCGAAGTTCAAGGAGCTGCAGGAAGAGTACGGCAACGTCCGCATCGAAACCGTTGGCCCGAAGCTGCGCGCTATGTTCTCCTGGAACAACGGCAAGGATGACGACGCGATATGGCCACCTTCACCGGCAAGATCGCCCGTGGCTGAGTGACTTAGGGCTTCGCTTGATCGGGATTCCGATCAAGCGGCCTCGGTCCATCGGAATCCGGTCAATTGGTCCCGATGGACCGGATCGCAAGCCTCAATTACCAATGGAAGGCCGTCGCCCGTTTGTGGGTGTCGGTCTTCCTCTATTTTCAGAGGATTTCACGGTTTTGAGGTTTCAAGGTTCCGAGATTCCAGAACCACGGTTCCAACGAATAACCCCGTACTCGAAAAAATGCGATCCTCGCCACCAATCACCAGCCAACACAGGAAAGGGGCCCCGAATCGACAGAAACCAGAAGAAACCATACCCCCATACACGAAAAACCCGATTCATCGCGCCGAACACCTGTCAGCGCGGCAAAAGGAGCCAACACAACGCAAAAGACCGCCGTCCGAACGAATCGGGCGACGGGTCTTAATGCTTCAGATTCCGGCTCTCAGCTCGAAATCAGGCGAAATCACTGAACCTGGGTGCGAGCGATCTTGCCGTTGAAGGACTCGGCCATATCGGCATCGGCGTCCTCTTGGTTGTTCCAGGAGAACATGGCGCGCAGCTTCGGGCCAACGGTCTCCAGGTGCGGGTGGCTGTACTCTTCCTGCAGCTCCTTGAACTTCGGAGCGCCAGCGGCCTGATCATCCATGAACTCCTTGGCGAAGGAGCCGTCCTGAATGCGCTTGAGCTGGTACTGCATGCGCTTCTTGGTCTCTTCGGTGATGACGGTGGAGGTGTAATCGCCGTACTGAGCGGTGTCAGAGCAGGACCAGCGAGCCTTGTTCAGGCCGCCTTCGTTGGCCAGATCAACCAGCATCTTCAGCTCGTGGAACACTTCGAAGTAGGCGATCTCCGGCTGGTAGCCGGCCTCGGTCAGCACGTCGAAGCCCATATCGCACAAGTGGTTGATGCCACCCATGAGCACGTCCTGCTCGCCGAACAGATCGGTCTCGGTCTCCTCGGTGAAGGTGGTCTTGATGGCGCCTGCACGCAGAGCGCCCAGAGCCTTGGCGTAAGCCAGGCACAGCGGCCAGGTCTTGCCATCCGGATCCTGCTCCACGGCCACGACGACCGGGACGCCACGGCCGGCTGCATACTCACGACGAACGATGTGGCCCGGGCCCTTCGGAGCGACCATGAAGATCGGGTGGTCCTCGGACGGCTTGATGTAGCCGTAGTGGATGTTGAAACCGTGGGCGAAAGCCAGAGCAGCACCCGGCTTCAGGTTCGGCTCAACCTCTTCCTTGTACACCTTGGCCTGGTACTGGTCAGGCAGCAGGACCATGACCACGTCGGCTTCGGCAACGGCCTCGCCGACCGGCTTGACTTCCAGGCCCTGCTCCTTGGCGTAATCCACGGACTTGGAGGTCGGACGCAGACCAACGACGACGTCCACACCGGAATCGCGCAGGTTCAGCGCATGAGCGTGACCCTGGGAACCGTAACCGAGGATGGCCACCTTCTTGCCTTCGAACACAGACAGATCGGCGTCCTTTTCGTACCAGATAGTTGCTGCCATGATTGGCGCTCCTTTTATTTTTCCTATCGCTTCGGGATCGTACTTTTCCCGAAAAATCTTTCGATTTCTGTTACTTGTTCGGTTGTTGCAACGGCTTGTGATTCCTAGGATGTTACTCCCCCCGGATTGTGTCCGAGGAATCACACCGCCTCTCCTGCGGAACCGTTCTAGTCCCGTTTTCTTTATATTGGTTGCTGACGTTCACATAGTGGTTATGTTTTGCGTCAAACGTTTTTCGTAGTGATACACGGAAGTACCACATGCGGCTCACTTGGCGAAATCGACGTCCTTGGTTTCCTTGCAGCTCAGCACCGCAACAAGGCAGCACACGGCCATCACGCCGAGGTACAGACCGACGGAGTGCACACCCCAGTGGTGGGACAGCCAAGTGGCGATGGTCGGCACGAATGCCGCGCCGACGATGGCGGCCAGGTTGTAGCCGATGCCGGAGCGGAATAACGCACGTTGGCGTCGAACAGCTCCGGCAGGAACGCGCCGATCGGACCGAATGCGGTGCCCATCAACGCGAAGCCGATGCACAGAAACAGCAGGTTGGCGGCGAAGTTACGCTGGCCGACGACCGACGGATCAAGCAGGAACGGGAAGAGCAGCGCGAATGCCACGAGGCAGCAGGACGAGATGACGATCACGCGCTTGCGGCCAAATTTATCGGCGTTCACGCAGGAAATGACAATGAACGCGGCGAACACGCAGATGGCGAGCATCAGCATGAGCAGGTATTCACGATTGGTGAAACCAAGATTACCGCCGCCCTGTTCGATAGTCTTGGTGCCCCAAGCGAGGGACCAGGTTGCCAGCGTGTAGAACAGCGTGTAGGTGACGGCCACCAAGAACGTGGCTTGGATGACTTCCTTCCAGCTCTTCTTGAACACTTCGGTCAGCGGGGACTTGACGACCTTCTTCTGTTCCTGGGCCATGCGGAAGATCGGAGTCTCCTCCATCTGCACGCGCACCACAAGACCGACGATCACCAGCACTGCGGACAGCAGGAACGGCACACGCCAACCCCATGCCAGCATCGCATCGTTATCGTTGAACGTTTCCAACAGGAAGTAGGTGCCGTTCGACAGGAAGAAACCGATCGGGGCGCCCAATTCCGGGAAGGAGCCATACAGCGCACGCTTGTCTTCCGGAGCGTTCTCGGTGGCTACCAAAGCGGCACCCGACCATTCGCCGCCCAAACCGATGCCCTGCACGAAACGGCACAGGCACAGCGCGGCGACAGCACAATGCCCCACTGGTTGTAGGTTGGCAGGCAGCCGATCAGGAACGTGGCGACACCCATGGTCAACAGCGAAACCACCAGTGTGGTCTTGCGGCCCATGCGGTCGCCGAAATGGCCGAACACCAAGGATCCGAGCGGGCGTGCGATGAACGCGATGGCGAAGGTCAGCAGGCTGGCCAGCAGCGCGACGGTCGGATTGGTGGTGTCGCCGAAGAACACCTTCGGGAAATAGTTCGCAGCGGCGGTGCCGTATGCGTAAAAGTCGTAGAACTCGATGGCGGTGCCGACCATGGAAGCGGCGATCACGGTTTTCACCGAATCGCGCACCATTGCCTGCGCTTTACCAGCGGCTGCTTCGACTGCACTCATTGGATTACTCCTGTTACGTCTGTCATGTGCTACCGGCTCCCAGCATGCGCCGATAACGTCTTTCTTCTATTCTCTTGTTGCAGTCTTCATTTCGTTGCCTTACGCCTTGTGGGCGGCAACAAAAAGGCCCCGCAGTATGCAGGGCCATCAACGTGTGTTTTGCGCGCTTCAAACCCTGCCTCCGTTGGCGAGGGATTGAAGCTGCATTGCTCGAATCAGTCCGCCAACGAAAGCGGAATAATAATTCGTGCGGACAGCAGTACGCGTGCAACCATTCCGTTCATCGTGGCGAACCTCCTTTCGCAAAGTCTTGTATTCGGCGGGCGATCCGCTCGAACTAAGCCGTAAAGATAAGCGCGTCCACATACCCTTTCTACTAAAGGTTCACTATGTGGACGCGCAATTTTGAATTTGATATTCGTTTTTCGGATTATCTCAGATCATCCAAATCATTTCAGCAGCAACGTCAGCACGCCCGCAACAGCCATGCAACCGGCGGCAACAGCGAAAATCAGCAGATACTCGCCAGTCACCGCAATCGCAATCGCGCAAACGACAGCGCCAATCAACGAACCGAACGTATTCGCCAAACTGAACGCGGCCAACGAACGACCAACGGAACGCACATCCGGCAACGTCGCAAGATTCAACCTTGCTCACGCCGTCGTACACCACATACGCGAAACCTGCAAACAGCGCATACAACGCGACTGCCATCGCATTATCGATCGGCGTCAACGGAAGTACTACAGCAACCACAAACAACAGGCAGGCAGCAATCGCGGGAATATGGGAATCCTTGAAAGCGCGGGCGATACGACCAAGCAGAAGCGCAGCCAACAGCGAGCCGACGAATGCGGCAACGGCCATCACCGACATAACCGCAGCCGCTCCGGACAAACCAAACATGGTGACCTGCGAAACATCACCCAAACCATCCTGTGCAAGATACCACTGGTAAATCGCAATGCCGGAAGTGGCTGCGATGGCAAACATGCGCGCGGCAAACGCAATGAAGAACTTCGGAGCGCCCTTCGGCGGACGATACTGCGAAAAATAATCGCCCTTCTTCACACCCTCACGAGGCAAATAGCTGCTGGAACCCTCAAACGGCAACACCAGCAATGTAGCCACACCGGCCACCACCAGGCACAACGCAAACACCATCATGGCGAAACGCGTGGTGCCATCCCAACCGGAATCGTCGGCGGCCCACGTAAGCGAAACGGCCGCGATAATGCCCAACACCTGGCCGAACGCCTGGCCAGCGCCACGCCACGCGTCCGCACGATCACGGAACTTATCAGGCACGCGCTCACCGAAAGCGGCCGCCAGCGGCATCGACACCATCGCATGTCCGATCAGCGTGAACAGCCAGAACACGATGACCAACGGCATGAAATCACATGCGGAAAGAATCGCCACCGACGTGGCGGTCAGCACCGTGCCGGCGATGATCCACGGGGTGCGGCGGCCCAGCGGGCAGTACGAATGGTCGGATCCGACGGAAATCCACGCGTTCATCAGGAACGTCAGCAGCGTGCCAACGACGCTGAGCAGCGCCAGATCGGTGACGCGGTCGGTGCCGGAAAGACGGCTGATGGTCTGTGGAATGAGCACGGAGTTGAGCGCGGCCATCGGCGCGGTGAACAGCAGCGCACCGAGCGCGAAGCCGGCGGTGAGGCGATGTACCTGCGGTTGGTGGGCGTGGTGCCGTCGGGCGCGGTCATCGGATCGCGCAGGTCGAGGAACGACGATTCGAGGTTCGGCACGGCGGCGTCAAGATGGGCGAACGCGGTCAGCGGGGAGCCACTTTCCGTGTTGATGAGGGTCTGCTGCACTTCCGGGCGCTCGTTGGAAGCCTCGGGCACGCGCGGATTCTGCTGTACGGCCAGGCGCTTCAGGGCCGCTTTGGCCTCTTCGGTCAGCGTTTTTTCATAATCGGGACGGTCATCGATGCCGGGGCGCACAAATACCTGGCCCGGCAGCGGCTGCGGCTGCATTGGAGTCTGCTGCTCATCTGCATTATGTTGATTGTCTTCAGTCATCTCTTGTTTCTATTCCTGTTTTTCCTGTTTTGTATTGTCGCTTCTCGTTCTTGCTTCTATTTCGCTGCTCGTTTCGAAATGTCACACGAATATTCAGTACATATGAAAATCGCCCGGACGCACTGCAACAGTGCATTCGAGCGTTTTTTTTCGGCGAAATCAACCATATCAATACGTCCTGTCAGACAGCAGAAACATGCGATGGCAATCTCAATATCGATATCGCATAAGAATCGGTATCGCATGAAAAGCCCGGATGCGATTATCGCTTCGCATCCGGGCCGGTTGTGTGAGTCTGTTCAGTTATGATTGCGGTTTGCCATACCGTTCGATCAGCCCTTGACTGCGCCGGAGGTCACGCCTTCGACGATGTAGCGCTGTAGGAACAGGTACAGGATGAGGATCGGCAGCATGGCCAGCAGCAGGGCCGCCATGATCAGGCCGATGTCATTGGAGTAGGTGCCGTAGAAGATCTGGGTTGCGATCGGAATGGTGTACAGTTCGCGACGGCCCAGCACCAGGGACGGCAGCAGGTAATCGTTCCAGAACGCCATGGCGTCGATGATGGCGACGGTGGCGACGGTCGGCTTAAGCAACGGGAACACGATCGTCCAGAAGGTGCGCCACTTGGAGCAGCCGTCGATGCTGGCCGCTTCCTCAAGCTCGTTCGGAATGTTCGTCTTGATCGCGCCGTGGAACATGAACACCGCTAGGGAAACCGAGAAGCCGGTGTGCATGAGGATCAGCGTGATACGGCTATTCAACACGTCGAGCAAGCCGCCGTAGACGGAGACGAGCGGAACCATGAGCACTTGGAACGGAATGACCATGGAGGCCACCATGAGTGCAAACACCATGCCGCCGAACTTCCACGAGGGGTTGCGCACGATTACGTACGCGCACATCGCGGAGAACAGGATGGTCAGTATGGTTGCGCTGATGGTGATGATCGCGGAGTTGCCGAACACGGTGACGAAGTTCATCTTGTCCATTGCCCTGGGGAAGTTCTCCAGGGTGAACCCGTGCTTGCCGACCAGTGCCAGCGGAGCGGTGTTGATGTCTGCCTTGGTCTTGAAGACGTTAATCACGACCAGGATGAACGGTGCGATGAACAGCAGCAGCAGAATCGTCAGAACGACGATCATCAGTGCATGCAGAACCTTAGTGCGAGTGCTGACTTGACCCTTCATTATGCTGCCACCTCACCCTTCTTGCCGAAGTACACCTGCAGCATGCCGATCACTGCGCAGACGATGAAGAGGACCAACGCCTCGGCCTGACCGGTGCCATAGTTCTTGTAAACGAATGCCTGGTTGTAGACGTGCATTGCCGCGAGCACCGACTGGTTGAACGGTTCGCCCTTGGTAAGCGAAAGGTTCAGGTCGTACACCATGAAGCAACGGGTGGTGCTCAGGAAGATGCACTGAACGAAGGAGGAGCGCATCAGCGGGATGACCACGTGCCACATGGCCTTGCCCTTGTTGCAGCCATCGATCATGGCTGCTTCCTTCAGGCTCTGGTCAACGCTCATGAAGCCTGCCACGTAGATCAGCATCATGTAGCCTGCGTACTGCCAGACCGAAACGAGGATCAAGCAGAACATTGCGCCGTTTGGAGTGGAAAGCAGCGATGCGTGGTCTGTTTGCGTCGCTGCTTCGGCGATAGCACGAATGCACGGTTGAAGACGAACTTCCACACGTAGCCCAGAACGATGCCGCCGATGAGGTTCGGAATGAAGAAGCCCGCACGGAAGAAGTTCTGCCCCTTGATGCCGCTGGTCACGAGGTAGGCCAGCAGAAAGGCGACGATGTTGGTGAGGATAACGGCGATGACGGAGTAGATGAAGGTGCGTCCAAGCGACTGCAATATGCGGTGTCGGCAAGAGCCGCCTTGTAGTTTTCGAGACCGACGAACGGCTTCGTTGTCGAAACGCCGTCCCAGCTGGTGAGTGTCAGATAGAGGCCATAGAAGAACGGCAGGATCACCACGGCGAAGAAAGAATCGTCGCCGGACCACCGAACATCAGAAACTGGCCGATTTTATAGGAAAGCTTATTCTGTTTCATGATGGATCCCATACGTGCCGGGGATGTAAGGTCCGCCGCAGGAAGGAAGCGGCGGACCCTGCATCATGGTGCATTATTTGGAAGTTCAGGCGGTTGCGCCGGTGAACTTAGCGGTCTTCCAGTAGTCCTGGATGTCCTGGGCGAGGCCTGCACGGTCCTCTTCACCTGCGAGCCACTTCTGGAAGGACGCGCCGAGCACGGAGAAGTGGTCGTCAGGCAGGTAGTTGTAGTTGTCGATCAGCTTGCCGGCGTCAGCGTAGGACTTCACGGACTTACCCAGCGGATCGGCCGCTTCGATACTGTTGTTCTTGAACGGGGAGATCAGAGCGGCATCCTTGGAGATGAACTCCTGACCTTCCTTGTCTTCGGCAAGCCAGTTCAGGAAGTCCTTGGCGGCCTTACGCTGCTCGTCGGAGGTGTTGTCGGAGGAGTCGATGAAGAAGTACTTGGAGCCGCCGCCGACAAGCTTCTCATTGGAGCCGTCATCGGTGTTCTGCGGAACCGGCATGAGACCCATGTTCTCGGTGTAGTCGTACTGGTTCAGCACGGACCAATCCCAGTTGCCGCCGAACATGAAGGCGATTTCACCTTCAGCCAGCTTCTGCTCGGTCACTTCGCGCTCTGCGGAGACGGCGGAGGACTTGGCGTAGTTGTTGTCCTTCATCACGTCGAAGAAGTCCATCAGGGAGTTCCACTTGGCGTTGGAGCTGAGGTCAACCTTGCCGTCCTTGAGCTCATGGCAGAAGGCGTCCGGATCTTCCTGCTCCTCGTAGACTTCTGGCAGGAAGTGCGCGGCGAGGGACCAGTCTTCCTTCATGACGCCGGTCGGGGACTTCATGCCACCAGCCTTGAGCTCGTCGATCAGCTTCTTGAAGTCATCGAGGGTCTTGTAGTCTTCCGGCTTGAATTCCTTGCCAGTGACCTTCTTGATGGCGTCGGCATTGTAGATCAGACCACGAGCTTCGATGGAGACCGGGAAGCCGTAGGTCTTGCCGTTAATGCTGATGGCGTAGTCAGTGTCTTTGACCCAATCCTGGTCGGACAAATCGACGGCGTGCTCTTCAGCCAAGGAGTAGATGTCCTTGGCGTCGACCATGGAGATGGTGTACGGATCCTTGGATGCGTACTTGGTGGCGAGATGCGCTGCGACGGTGTCGTTGGAGTAGTAGACCTCAACGTCCACACCCTTTTCCTTGGAGTACTTCGCAGCCATGTCTTCCATTTGGCTTTCGATTTCAACCTTGGAGTTGAAGATGGTGATCTTGGTGCCGCTGGAACTGGACGACGATCCGCATGCTCCCAGCATGCCAACGGTCATCAGCGTTGCGACGATAGCGGTACCCGCCTTCTTCCAAGAAGAGAACTTGCTCATTTTCCAATCCCTTTCTATCCACTATTCACCGAGCAGCCCTGCCCAATGAGGTGTTAAAGGAGGTGAACGTCCGACTCGCGTTGTCGGAATTTCTCCGTCCTTGGTGTACAGGATATCAAACCGGTTCGAGAGTTGTCAAACCGGTTCGAGAAACCTTGTGTACAGTGCCGCCCGTCAGCGTGTCGCGTCAATCGATTGGCGTATTGCAAACATTGGCATTCCATACACCCCTAAAAAGTGTCTTCACGGGCTATAATGACGGAAAAGCGATTACCGACGTTTCCAATGTTGCGATACATCGGTAGACCAACGGCAAAGACGCGAAAACCGGAGGATTTATGGCAAGCTGGCTCAACAACGCAATCTTTTATGAAATCTATCCGCAATCATTCAACGACTCGAACGGCGACGGCATCGGTGACTTCCAAGGCATCATCGATAAACTGCAATACGTGCGTGATCTGGGGTGCAATGCGATCTGGATCAACCCATGCTTCGACTCGTCGTTCTACGATGCCGGCTACGACGTGCGTGACTACTACATAACCGCTGAACGCTACGGCAGCAACGCGGACCTGCAGCGGCTCTTCGAGCGCGCGCACGAACTGGGCATGCACGTGCTGCTCGACCTCGTGCCGGGGCATTCCGCAGTCGACAATCCGTGGTTCCTCGAATCCGGCAAGGACGAACGCAACGCATGGACCGACCGCTACATCTGGCGACCGATGACGCAATCGCCGAATCTGAACTCGCCCTACGAATCGATCCGCGGATTCCTCGGAGGCATTGCGGAACGTCCCGACGCGGCGGCCGTGAACTGCTTCTCCACGCAGGCATGCCTCAACTACGGATTCGGCACCGTCACCGAAGACTGGCAGTTCGCCGCCGACTCCCCCGAAGCGGTGCAGGGCCGGCTGCTCATCCAAGACATCATGGACTTCTGGCTCGGGCTGGGGGCGGACGGCTTCCGCGTGGACATGGCAGGCAGCCTCGTCAAGGAAGACCCCGACCACTATTGGACGAAACTCTTGTGGCAGCAAGTGCGGGCGCATCTGGACGAAACCTACCCGGAAGCGGTGCTCGTATCGGAATGGGGTGACCCCGAAGAGGCGTTGCACGCCGGATTCGACATGGACTTCCTGCTGCATTTCGGACCGTCTCATTATCTTGACCTGTTCCGCGAGAATCCGTATTTTTCGGCCGGATCTTCCGAAACTACGAGCAGCGCCGAAACTGCCGAAACGGAACACGACTGCGAACGCAGCGAATGCGATGGCACGGGCAGCAGCGGGTGCGACAGCAACGGCAATTCAGTCGTCGACGGAGACAATCCAAATTGCAATAACGACAATGTCGGCAATGCGAGCGGCGACATCAAGGCGTTTGTGGACACATATACGGCCATGCTTGCCAGCACCGCCGGAACGCCTGGATACATCTGCATTCCGTCGGGCAATCACGACATGATCCGCATGCGCGACACCTTGACCACCGATGAAATGAAGCTCGCGTTCGCATTCCTGCTGACCATGCCCGGCTGCCCGTTCATCTACTACGGCGACGAAATCGGCATGCGCTACATGCACGGGCTCAAATCCAAGGAAGGCGGATACGAGCGCACCGGATCGCGGACACCAATGCAATGGAGCTGCGCAACCAACGCAGGATTCTCCGCAGCCCGGCCCGATGATCTGTATCTGCCGATCGATGCCGACAGCGAGCGCCCGAACGTGGCTTCGCAGACCGGACGCAGCGACTCGCTGCTGGAAACCGTACGCGCACTGAACACGCTACGCCTGGCACATCCCGCACTGCAGGCCGACGGAGGCATCGAGTTCCTCTACGCGGAAGATCACGCGTATCCGCTGGTGTACGCGAGAAGCTCCAAGGTCGGCGAAGCCGAATGCGACGCAACTGACGGAGAACGCAGCGGAACAGCACACGAAACCAGCTGTGAAACACCTTGTGAAACATGCAGCAAGATTAATCGCGAAGCAGGTGGCGAGCGCATCATCGTCGCCATCAATCCGTCAAACACCGACGCAAGCTGCACACTGCCGAGCGACTATGTGAAACTGCTGTCTGGCGGCTCGGCGCAGGAAATATCGCAAGAACCAACAGCGAAACCAACGCAAGAACCAGCGGAGAAAACAGTACTGCTGAGCATCGGCAACCCCGCACGCTTCGACGGCACCCAACTGCACGTCCCAGCCCGCAGCGCCACCATCCTCCCCTGCTAATCCTGCCCCCAGCGTGTCCGATTCTGGAGAATCGGATAATCAAGGCGACGAAAACGCGTAAAGGCCGTTCCGCGGAACTTGCAATCTGCGGAACGCCTTTACGAGCAAACAATTTCAGGACTGCGCTACCTTGCGCCCCTTGGCGTCGATCTCACCGTCGATACGGCGGAAAATCCAGTTGTAGATCCACGCGCAACAGTATTGCGGCAACGTGACGCCCATCAAAATCAGCAGCGGAATCATATATATGAAAAACTGCGCATACAGCACGGCGAACGCGGCCAAAATCACCAGCATGCACAAGGTGCGCGGGAAAAAGCCGAGCGCAAGTTTCGTCGCATTCTTCAACGTTTCGGAAGTCGGATTCTCATAGCGAGAAAGCAGCGGGAAGAAGTACTGCGCAATCGCAATAATCACCAATCCCATGAACGCGACGCACGCCATCAGCGGCCCGCGCATCGACCCATGGACCAGGCGAGCATGCCGTCGACCACCAGCACAATCGCCGCCAGCAGGAACGCAAGCCACGGCAGCAGCGACTGCTTGAGATTGCGCTTGAACGAGTCGAAAAACTGGCGCGCCACATACGTTTCCTCATGTCGGACCATGCGCCAGAGCACACTGTGCATCGCAGTGAACGATGCGCCGGCCGTGACGATCGGCAGGCAGCACAACAGCGTGAGCACGTTGAGAATAATCAGATCGAACAGCACGCCCATAATGGCGAAAAACATGTTGTCTTGATCGAAAAGCTTTGACATCTTTGACATAAGCTCACCTTACCCGTTTTTGCTGGGATTTCAGCTGATTCCCGGGAAAATTGTTTTCCCGATAAGACGATTTCTCGGAAAAACGAAAATGCGAATCGTCCTTCCTGAAGGAGAGGTGACAGGAAGGACGATTACAGATTTATGGATTTATGCGCGGTCAGGCAGCGACCGGATCAGGCGAGGCTGAATCAGGCCGCGACCGGCGGATTGGCGATCAGATCGTCCGTGCGGTGCTCACCGGCGGCATCACGCCATTCGAGCGTGGCGACGGACGCGGTGTTCTCCACACCAAGACCACGGCCCGGCTCAAACGTGAGCGTGGCCTGAGTGGTCGTGCCCTCCCACGTGAAGCTGATGGACGTGTCACCGTCGGCGCTGTACGAAAAGGTGCCGTCGAATGCATCAAGCTCATTGCGGAACTTGGCAAGCGCGTTCAGTGCCTTCACTACCGGACGCTGCAGATTCTCGTCGATCTCAGCCGTGGAATAGTAATGGCGATTGATATCGCGGCCATTGTTGGTCTTGCGCAGCAGTTCCATGTCGTTCTTGCCGGCAAGCGCGCCAACATAGTAGACCTGCGGAACGCCCGGCAGGAAGAACTGCACTGCGCGAGCCGCAATATAGTGCTGGTCGTTGCATCCCAGCGCCGAATAGTAGGTGCTGTTGACCTGGTACAGGTCAAGATTGGATGCGGCGGCACCTGTAGCGGCCTGCGATTCGCCGTGAGTGTTCGCATGAATGGCGTTGACGAGATTGTCGACGTCCTCATCAGGCACGAGGCCCTTGAGCGAACGGTCCAGCTGGTCAGAGCCGATGTCGATCACACCTATGCCATCATGCGTGTCAAGCACGGTGACGGCATTGTTCGGACGGATGTCGGTCCAATGCGCGACCGGCTCAACGTGACCGGTATTCAGCGAGTGCAGCAGCAGCGGCGGAAGCGCGAAATCGTAGACGCGATCGACCTTCGACGCAATCTCAACCTGCTTCTTGTAGTAGGAATGCACTTCGATGAGGATTTCCAGGCCGCGCTTGACACCCTCCTCACGCAGACGGGAGATGAGCTTGAACGTCTTCGGAGTCATGAAGCAGCTTGTGCCGGCTTCCTTAGCGCCGTAGCCGACGGCGTCGAGACGAATGTAGCTGACGTGGGATGCGGCCATCTGATCGAAAATCGACATCAGATATTCCCAACCCTTGTCGGAATCCGTGTCAATGTCGACCTGCTGCGGGGTGAAACTGACCCAAACCAGGCGGGTCTTGCCTGCGAACTTGTAGTGGGTGAACGGCAGGCCCGGACGCGGACGGTAGATGCCGGCCAAATCCTCTTCGGTGGCGCCGTTCGGGAAGACGGAGCTCATGGTCAGGAACATCGGGTAATACTCGGATTCCTCGCCCTTTTCAAGCACGTCTTGGAACTGCTTGGACTCCCAGCTCATGTGGTTGACGATGGCGTCGACCATGATGCCGTGGGTCTTGGAAAGTTCGGCGACATCGTCCCAGCCGCCGAGGCGCGGGTCGACCTTGGTGTGGTCGATGGGGTCGAAGCCTGCATCCGCGCCGTCGAATGGAGTGAAGAACGGCAGGATATGCACGCCGTCATACACGCCGTCGAAACGGGTACGCAGGATGTCGGTCATCGAGCTAAGAGTGCCATCGCCGAGACGATCGGCGTAAGTGATGAGTTGCACTCTGTTTTTCATGGGACCTCCCTTGGCTCATGGATGCGGATGCAATGTGTGCACGTCTGCCTGTTTGTTGTTTACGTATTTGCATACTCACGTATGTATCGAACCGGTTCGATATTACCTCGAAAGGGACGTCAATGTCCAGTCGCGCAGTGAAATGCGCGTGTCGAACCGGTTTGATGCGGTGTTCTATGCAGCTTAGCCTGTCCGACTCCAATGTGTCCGATTCTGCAGAATCGGACACACAGAACACTTTTTCGGAACTCAGACGTCCGATTCAGCAGAATCGGACACATATGCACAAGTCGGATGATGAGCACGACTATCGACGGGCGTCCGCTGGTTGTGAACGCCGCTGAAATCGATGCGATACACACCGGGCACACGCATGAAGACGCGCATCATCAACGCGTGGTATCGCCTGGCATCAGCGTCATGGGAATAAGCACGTTCGGCTCGAATGGCTTGGGCTTGTTCTTGCGCGAGGCGTTGACTGCGGCCGCTTCCTCATTAGCGATCGCCTGCACGACATGGGCGGCGGCTGACTGCGCAATCGCCGAGAAATCCTGCGCGACCGCAGTCAGCTTCATGCCGGCCAAATCAGTCAAATATGTGCCATCGTAGGCGACGACCTGCAACTCACCTGGAATCGAAATTCCGCGACCCAACGCCTCGCGCACGCAGAAAGCCGCGCCAATATCGGAACTGACCACGGCATCGACGCCGTCGGTCGCCACCCCGTCGAGCGCCTTGTCGACCGCGCGATGATAACCGGCGAAATCCATCACCTCGCCAGCCTCGATATACTCATATTTCACGCCCGCGGCGGTCAATTCCTGCTCCAACGTGAGGTAGTAGCGCACCGTCGGGAACGTGGTCTTCCCTAAATCGAACGACCCCTCCCCAACTTCACCACGCGCCGCCAAATCGAAGAACTGGTCTCGTGGGCCGCCAATCATCACCACATGACGCGCGCCGCTGCGAATCAGCATCTGCGAAATCAGCCGACCACCCTGCTCGTGGTCGGATCCGATCGACGAAATACCGTCTCCAAGCACGCGGTCGAACGCGACGATCGGACGGTGAATCGACGTCCAATAATCGCCGGGATGCGAGGTGTGCGCACACATGACGATGCCGTCCATCATGTGCCTGCGCAGCATGTCGACATATTGAATTTCGCCGTCCGCCTCATCCGCGGTGGAGCACAGCATAGTGCACAGTCCTTGCGCGGCGAGCGCGTGCTGCAGATGTGCGGTAAACGTTGCAAAGAACGGGTGGCGGATGGTGGGCACGATGACGCCGACCAGATTCGTGCGATCGTGGTACAGGTTGCGCGCAAGCTCGTTCGGCACATAATTGAGGGCTTGCATGGCCTTATGCACACGGTCGCGCATATCGCTGGATACATATCCGGTGCCGTTCACCACCAGCGAGACAGTGCTCAGGGACACCCCGGCCTTCTTCGCCACATCGCGCATGCCGACCATGATCGTACCCTCCTCATCGTGCGCTGCCTTTCGCACTTTATTTAGCTTTCGTCGCATTTATCGCACTTCCGCACGTCGCAGATACGATTTTTTTTGAGATATTGCAACCATTTTACATACTCTCGAACCTGTTCGACACCTTGGTGCGCATGCCGTTTGACGAGGTTATCCTTTTACTTGATTTTCAATATCGATTTTCCACATGCTTTTCTTTTTTAATATCACTTTATTGGTTTTTTGTTATCGAATTTTTGTCGGGTTGCATTTGACGATTACCGGCATATACATCGATACAGATTTTCGCATGCCGCACACAACACGGAAAACGGCAGCACAGTACAACGAAAGAAGCGGCGCAAAGCCCGCGATTCCCACGCTTGCTTTGCGACGTTTTCACGGTTTACGCACTCTGGCGCTTTATATGCGCGCTACGCCGTCACGCCTGCGTGGCAGTCAGATCAGGCAGTCGGCACGAAGCCGACGCCTTACCTGATTGCGATATCGCAATCGCAATATCACAATGCACGAAAAACACGGCAATTACGCGGGATTGGACAGCATCGCGATACCGAAACCGATCGCAACGCATATCAACGGCACTGCCACGGTAGCGATCCCGTAGCCGATCGCCAGCGCGAATTTGCGTGTGCGGATCAGCGAAAGCACCTCGTTGATCGCAGTGGAAAACGTTGAAAATCCGCCAAGGAATCCCACGATGAACATCATGGTCGTGTCCATGTCAACCGATTGCGAATAGTACGACATCATGCGATGCCTGCGCACAGGGATGCGATGCCGTTGATGACGAGCGTGGATATGGGGAAATTAGGATTCTGACCGCGCCAGTTGTTCCAACTACGCTGGATCGACACGTCAAGCACGTAACGGGCCATGGCACCCAAGCCGCCGCACACGCAAATCAGCCAAATCATCAATGAACCTCCCCCGTGGTCGGATCGGGTACCATCGGGATCTCCGCAGTCACCGGTTTCGGCTCGAAGCTCGGCAAATCCGCGGACGCAGATGATGGAACGATTGGCTGAGTGCTCGGCTGGACACTGTATTGCGTCGTGGAATACGTTGTGGATTGCGTTGTGAGTTGCACGGTGGAATGCACAGTGGACGCCGGCATACGTGTATCCGCTTCCGGTGTCTGCGATTCCAACGCTGTCAGAATCGGTGAGGCCTGCGACGCCAACGATGGCGACTGCGCAGCCTGGGACGCTGCTGTGCCGCACGTTGCGCAATCTGTGCAGCTTCAAGCGCCGCCTGGGCCGCGGAATGCGCCACATCCGCCACCTTCACGTGTTTCACACCGCCGGCGCCCATTTCCGCACCCAGAATGTCCGATTCTCCAGAATCGGACATCCAAACCGTACTTTCAGCACCATACTTGTCCGATTCTGGAGAATCGGACATCTGAGCGCGCATCTTCGTCCTCTGGTTGTCCGTTTCTGGAGAATCGGACACAAAAAGTGCGTCTCGCACACGTTTTCGCGTTCCCTTAGCCAAAAGCCACCGCATAACCAGCACACCAGCCAAAGCTGCAACAATACCACCGACAAAACTTCCTGCAAGATAGCCGAACGCACTGGCCACGTGACGCTCGCGCAGCCCCTCCATCATCTCAAGCATGACTCCCGACATCGTCGACAATCCGCCAAGAAAACCTAAACCAACACCGCGACTGACCGCCTGTCGAACCCGACGACGCAACCACGATGCAGTCGTCATATATTCGGTCAACATCGCAAAAAGAAAACACGCAAGCATATTCGAAACGAATGTGCCGACAACAAAAGGCGTGCCGTTCACCGACGGCAGCAACATATCCAATCCGTGGCGGCAACCAACGCCAACAAAGCCGCCGATAAACACAACCAGATACATCAGTCCATCCGCCAAAGGATTGAACCGTGCCTGAACACGCTTCATCGGAGCGAGTGGAATCTGCGGCGGATTCGGCGCTGCAGCCGCTCCAGACGGTCGAATGCCGACACGGGTAACTTCCGTCCGGTCGATCGACTCCGTAGCAGGATTCGGATCGTCACCCGCATTTGGCGAGAATCCAGGCTCACTTTTTTGCGATTCCATTGCGCTCCCTTGTATTGGCCTCTGCTCTTGCGGACGACATCGTTCCGCAATACGGGCCGTGCAACAACGAGCTGGCCGCAGTTGCCACCTTCCTAACGTATACGAGTCTACACGCATACGCTACACGCGTACGCAAAGTGTCCGATTCGGGAGAAACGGACATCCAGCCCCCACTTTGCATGCCATATACATCCGATTCACCAGAATCGTACAAGCAGAATACGGAAAACACACTTTGCTTGACCGATTCGGGAGAAACGGACAAACAGTGCAGGATTACGACACATTCAATGTCTGATTCTCCAGAATCGGACATCCAAACCACAGTTTTCACGCTACAGTTGTCCGATTCTGCAGAATCGGACACTTACGGTGCACACATGGCTAGGTGAGCGGAGCGTCGCAAAGCCTCCGCATCGCAAGGCGAGCCTCACGCTCCTCCTCGCCGCTGAACAGCACCACCAAATAGTCGCCGGCACGCAGCAACGTGTCGCCACGAGGCACAATCTCACGTTCTCCGCGCCATAAGCCAATAATCAAACAACCCGACGGCCACGCGACATCGCGCACACGTTGTCCGTCCGCAATCGCCCCCATCTCCAGCGGCAATTCCATAACGCCACTACCAACCTGGCTCGGAATCCTCGTATCCTCACCCTGCGCACGCATGTAGCGTTCCAGCAACTCGCCATAAATCGGCTTCGTACGCAGCAAATCAGAAACCAGCAACGCAATAAAAGCAACGGCAGCAACTGGCAGCATATGCGTCAACGTGCCAGACATTTCAACAGACAGCAGAATCGACGTAATCGGAGTCTTCACCGACGCAGCCAACGTACCGGTCATCATGCAGACGGCAAAAATCGCAACCACTTCAGAAGACAGGCCAGCCCACTGATGCAACATCTCACCGCAAATACCACCAGCAAGCGCACCCACCGCAAGAATCGGCATGAAAATACCGCCCGGAGAACCCGATCCGAAACTCGTGCTTGTGAACAGCACCTTCACCACAAACAGTAGGCACAACATCCCCAAGCCAACACTCGCATGCTCAGCCATGCTGATCAGATTCGAACCACCGCCGAGCACATCAGGCATCCAAATCCCAACCGGCAAAGCAAGCGCGATCGCAATACCAGGACGGAATCGCAGCGGCACACGACCATATAACGTCTGGAAACCAAGCAGCGACCGGTTCATCATCGAACCAACCAAACCAGCAATCAAACCCAACGGAATCAGCCATACGTATTCGTCAAGCGAAAGCTGACCGATATCACCGAAATCCAACACCGGACGCAAACCGAAACAGTACTTCGACACACAATCGGCAGTCAATGAAGCCGCCGTCGCACCCATCAGAATCGCAGGAGAAAAACTACGATGTACTCCCTCCAATGCGAACATCATGCCGGAAAGCGGAGCGCTGAATGCGGCAGATAAGCCAGCCGCGGCACCAGCCGTCACCAAATAATGCTCCTGCACGTCCTCACGACGCCTGCCACGCAACCGATGCGACAGGAACTGCGCGCCCGAAGCGCCAATCTGAATCGACGGGCCCTCACGACCCAACGACAATCCAAACAGAGCACCAAAAAGTCCACCGACGAAACGGACCGGCAAAATCGTCTGCCAACGCATCCGCAAGCCGCAAATCACCACACCATTCGTCTGCGGAATGCCGCTGCCAGATGCCATCGGCTCTTTTGCGATCATCCACGCAATAAGGGCGGACGCCGCTACGGCTGCGACGAACCACGGCGCCAGCAGCCACGGAGTTTCACGGATTTGCGCGTATATCCATCGGGCCGCGGCAGTGGCCTGTTCGATGCCGAGACGATAGAGAACCACCAGCAGGCCAGAAACAAGGCCAACAAGAACGCCAGCACCCGCCATTTTCCACTTCAGCTGGTTGAAGCGTGGGATCAGCGGTTGATAGAGGGAGACTGAGGCATTTGGTTCTCCTATCTGCATACCTCGCGTGTCCGATTCTGGAGAATCGGACAGCTATTGCACTTCTCCTACGTTCCGGACGTCCGATTCTGGAGAATCGGACAAATTTGGACAGCACACGTACGACAACAAAAATGCCGGCAGGCGCAAAGCCCACCGGCACACATCTGATGGGCAGCAACATCATCTGGCATCACCCATCAGATCATCAATCAGTCGAGCAGCGAGTTGATCTGGATAATGTGGTCACGCTGCGGACCCGTACCAATCACAGAAATACGGCAACCAGACAGCTCTTCAAGACGCTTCACATAATCTTGGCAGGTCTTCGGCAAATCATTGAAATCATGAATCTGAGAAATATCCTCTGACCAGCCTGGCATACTCTCGTAAATCGGCTTCGCTACAGCAAATTCAGCCTGATCAGTCGGCATATCGTCACGACGCTCACCGTTCACATCGTAAGCGACGCACAGCGGAATCTCCTTCAAACCGGTGAGCACGTCAAGCTTAGTGAGCACAATATCCGTCAAACCGTTGACCTGAGCCGCATAACGGTTCACCACCGCATCGAACCAGCCGCAACGACGCGGACGACCCGTAGTCACGCCATACTCATGACCCTGCGCACGCAGCCAATCGCCATCCTCGCCAAACAGCTCTGTCGGGAACGGCCCCTCGCCAACGCGAGTCACATACGCCTTAGAAACACCAATCACACGGCTGATCTTGGTCGGACCAACGCCAGTGCCAGTGCACGCGCCGCCAGCAGTCGGATTCGACGAAGTCACAAACGGATACGTGCCATGATCCACATCAAGCATGGTCGCCTGACCACCCTCGAACAGCACGGTCTTGCCCTCGTCAAGCGCCTTGTTCAGCACCAGCGAAGTGTTGGCGACATACGGCTTCAGACGCTCACCAAGACGAAGCAGCTCATCCGTGGTTTCGTTCACATCAATCGGACGACGATTGTACAGCTTCACCAGCATCTGATTCTTCTGATGCAGGCTTGCTTCAACCTTGTCGCGCAGATGTTCGGCGTTGAACAGGTCGTGTACGCGGATTCCCACGCGATTAATCTTGTCGGCATACGCAGGTCCAATGCCGCGACCGGTGGTACCGATCTTGCGCTTACCGAGGAAACGTTCCGTCACCTTGTCGAGCGTGCGATGGTACGGCGCGATCACGTGCGCGGCTTCGCTCACCAGCAGTCGGGAGCAGTCCACGCCACGGCTTTCAAGACCGTCGATCTCCTCGAACAGCACTTCGGGATCGACGACGACGCCGTTGCCGATCACGGGGGTCACGTTCGGGCTGATGATGCCGGAGGGCAGCAGGTGCAGCGCATACGATTCGTCGCCGACCACCACGGTATGGCCCGCATTGTTGCCGCCGTTGAAGCGGGCAACATAGTCGACCTTCGTGCCGATCAGGTCGGTCGCCTTACCCTTGCCTTCGTCTCCCCACTGGGCACCGATCAAAACAATTCCAGGCATGTTGTTGCACCTCCGCGCGTATGCGATTTCGCCTCAAAGCCTTACCAAGGCCTTACAAAGACTATCCTGCGCCCTCTACCGGATATCTGCCGGATATGCACCGATCGGCCGTTGAAACTAGTCAGTTCCATCGTTTTCGTCTCATACAACGCGACACACCCACCGTGCCGCCACACGCCGCATGCATTACGCGGCGCGTGCGGCATCACACTACTTCAACGCCTTGCCCGCGCTGCCAAGCTGCCTGCAAGCCTCCACCACGCGTGCGGCCATGGCGCTTTCCGCTTCGCGCCCCCACGAACGCGGGTCGTACATCTTCTTGTTGCCCACCTCGCCATCGATTTTGAGCACCGAATCATAGTTGGAGAACATGTGACCGGCCACCGCACGGCTGAATGCGTACTGCGTATCGGTGTCGATGTTCATCTTCACCACGCCGTAGCTCACGGCCTGCGCGATCTCCTCCGGCGCGGAGCCGGAACCGCCATGGAACACCAGGGCGAACGGCTTACCGGGAGCGACATCCAGCGAGTGCGCGGGGTCGGGCATTTCGCCGGCCTTAATCGCGAGCGCGACCGTGGTCTGGATTTCGTCGAGCAGTTCGGGGCGCAGTTTCACCACGCCCGGTTTGTATGCGCCGTGCACGTTGCCGAAGGTGAAGGCGGCCATGTAGCGTCCGCGCTCGCCAAGGCCGAGTCGTTGCGCGACGGCGATGCCTTGCGCGGGCGTGGAATACAGTTTGTCGTTGATTTCGGCGCTGTGCCCGTCTTCTTCGCCGCCGACCGCGCCGATTTCGATTTCCAGCACGGTGTGCGCGGCTTGGGATTTGTCGAGCAGTTCTTCTGCGATGTCGAGGTTTTCACCCAGCGGCACTGTGGAACCGTCCCACATGTGTGACTGGAAGGTCGGTTCCTGACCGTGCTTCACCTGTTCGGCTTCATGGTCGAGCAGGGGGCGCACCCATTCGTCCAAATACTGTTTGGCGCAGTGGTCGGTGTGCAGGGCGATGGTGATGTTGGGGTATTTCGCCGCGACTTCGTGCGCGAAGGCTGCGAAGGCAAGCGAGCCGGTGACGCGGTCGTTGACGCGTTGCCCGGAGAAGTAGGCGGCGCCGCCTACGGAGACTTGGATGATGCCATCGGATTCCGCCTCGGCGAAACCCTGGAGTGCGGCGTTCAGGGTCTGCGTGCTGGTCACATTGATCGCGGGATAGGCGTAACCGCCGCGGCGTGCGGCGTCCAGCATTTGCGCATAACGTTCCGGCGTTGCAATAGTCATGCTTCCATTATCGCCCAACCCTATCCCACTTGTCATGTGACAACATTCGCCATCTTTCCTTTCCGTTTTCCCGACCGTCCGCTCCATATCCAGGTCGCCCGCCCCACTAGGGCCATATGCCGAGCGTTCTCGTCTCATATCCCGACACTTGCGGGACCGACCAATAAACATGGCGAAACCATTGCGATCGTTCCATCGGAAGTCATAGAATATCCACCGGATCGCGCGACGAAGAGCCCAACCGGGTATTCCCGCACGGGCATGCCGCCGCACGTAGATGTTGCGACCAATACCCGCGAGGAGGCTTGATGCACCAGGTTTTCGCCATCTTCCTTCGAGACGTGAAACGCATTCTGAAGAACCCAGTGGCGCTCGTCGTCACGCTGGGTGTGGCCATCATCCATCACTGTACGCATGGTGCAACATCCTCGCCAACTGGGACCCGTACGCGAACACGGGCAACATCCAGGTCGCTGTGGCGAACGAGGACAAGGGCACAACCTCCACGCTGGTCGGTCATCTCGACGCTGGCCAGCAAACCGTCAACCAGCTTAAGAAGAACCATCAGCTCGGCTGGCGTTTCGTTCCCGAGCAGCAAGCCATCGAAGGCGTGGAATCCGGCAAATACTATGCGGCGATCGTACTGCCGGAAGACTTCAGCTCCAGACTAATCGGCACCGTCACTGGTAAAGGCGACCGACCGTCGATCACGTACTACATCAACGAAAAGCTGAACGCGATCGCGCCGAAAATCACCGATACGGGTGCGACCACGATCGACGAGCAAATCAACACCACTTTCGTTTCCAGCGTGGCCGACGCCGTGGCGAAGGAAGTGAAGGAGGCAGCGGGAGAAACCACCGGCAGCATGAAAAGCGCGCAAAGCGACGTCATCAACGATCTGACCGACACCATCAACCAGCTCGAAACCGTCCAACAGCAGCTGCGCGGCACGCGTTCCACGCTCGACAAGGCCCTCACCACCATCGATTCGGCCAAACAGTCCAACATCGCGCTCGCCTCGGGAATCACCAACTCGCTTGACACCGTCGGCAAGGCGTCCGACTTACTGAGCGAGACACGCACACAAACCGAACGATTCTCGAACACGCTGGTCGGAGCGCTCGACAACGGCAGCACGCAACTGTCCGGTCTGCAGGTCAACGTGAGCAATGCCACCGGCACCGTGCTCAGCGGACTGAACACCACGCAGGACGCGCTCGACCAAGTGTCCAGCACCATGCATCACGTCAACACCACCACCGGCAATGTGCTCGACGGCGTGGAGAAGGCGTTGCAGGCCAGCCAGCTGGATCCGAACAGCCAAACGTATAAGGATCTTTCCGCGCAGCTCGCCGAAGCCCGCAAACAGCTGACGTTCCAGCAGCAGCGCATCGACGCCTTCGAGCAGGACACCACGGCTGCGATCAACGCGGGGAAGAACACTGCGAACGGGTTCAACGACGATGTCACCACGCTGGCGAAGAACGGCACGGCGTCGATGGCGAGCGCACGCACGACCACCACCGGCACGGTCATGCCGAATCTCAATACCGGGCTCGATACACTCAGCCTGGCCAATGGGTCGCTGTCCGGCACGCTTACCACGCTGCAAAGCACACTGGAACAGGGCAACGGGCTGCTCGACCAGTTGTCGCGCACCGTGACCCAAACGAACGCCACCATTGCTGGCACGCAGACGCAGCTCGCCAATCTCGCCAAACAGCTCAACACCACGCGCACCGATGTGGCCGCGTTGAGCAGTTCGGCGATGTTCCAGCAGCTTTCCCAAGCGCTCGGACTTGACGCGAGCGAGGTCGGCTCGTTCGTGGGCGAGCCGGTGCATTTGGACGAACAGGTCCTCTACCCGGTCAAAAACTATGGTTCCGCGGTCACGCCGTTCTACACGAATCTTGCGCTGTGGGTCGGCGGATTCGTGCTCGTCGCGATCTACAAGCTTGAAGTGGACCGCGATGAGAAGATCCGCATGTACACGCCACGCCAAGGCTATATGGGCCGTTGGCTGCTGTTCGTCACGGTCGGATTCCTGCAGGCGATCATCGCCACGATCGGCGATCTCGCGCTGGGCATCCAATGCGAGCATCCGTTCCTGTTCATCCTCGCCGGCATTTTCGCCTCGTTCGTCTACGTGAACATCATTTACGCGCTCGCCGTGGCGTTCCGGCATATCGGCAAGGCCGTCGCCGTGATTCTGGTGATCATCCAGATTCCGGGCGCGGCAGGCCTCTACCCCATCGAGATGATGCCGGAATTCTTCCGCCGTCTAAAACCGTTCCTACCGTTCACCTACGGCATCAACGCGATGCGCGGGCCGATCGGCGGCATGTATGCCAACCATTATTGGATCGACATGCTCTCGCTGTTCTGGTATCTGCCTGTGGCGCTGTTCATCGGCTTGGTCGTCCGCAAGCTGGCGTTGAACCTCAACCGCCTGTTCGACAACCGTCTGGCGGACACTGATCTGATGATCACCGAACATAACGAAGGCACGGTGGAACCGTTGCGGCTCACCGAGACCGCGCAGCAGATCGCCGAGGAGTTCCCCGAACTCGCCCGCAGACGGGCGATTCATTTCTTCCGCCTGTACCCGCGCCTGGTGCGCTGGGGATTCCTCGCGCTGGCGGTACTGCCGTTCGTGTTCCTGCTGTTGCTATTCATCACGCGCATGAAGCTCGCCATGCTGCTCGGTTGGATCATTTCGATCATCGCCATCGACACGTATCTCATCGTGGTGGAGTATCTGCGCGAACGGTATGCGAATTATCTGGGCGAGGAAGCGATGAGTGCGGAAGAGTTCCGCAGCGCGATCCTGCACGAGAACCTGCTATTCCGGCCGGGCATGCATTACAAGCCGATGCATGCCATACATACGAGGCTGTATGCGGCTGCGCATGGTGGTTCGGCCGGACATGCGGCCGGACATGCGGCTGAGTATGCGGCTGGAAACACAGACGGAAATGCTGGCAGGAGTCTGCATGAGGAGGGGAACGAACAGTGAAAATGATCTGGGGCATCTTCAAGCGGGACATGTGTCACGCCACCCGCAACGTGATCGCCGTGATCGTCTCGATGGGTCTGGTGGTGGTGCCGGCGCTGTACGCCTGGTTCAACATCGCGGCCAGCTGGGACCCCTACGGCAACACCAAGGCATTGAAGGTCGCCGTGGCCAATAACGACAAGGGTTACAAGTCGGATCTCATACCGGTGCGCGTCAACGTGGGCGAAACCATCATCAGCACACTGCACGCCAACGACCAGCTGGACTGGCAGTTCGTGAAAAGCGACAAGGCAATCGACGGAGTGAAATCCGGCGAATACTATGCAGCGATCGTAATTCCGAAAGGTTTCAGCGCCGACATGATGACGCTGTTCTCCCCCGACATCAAACACGCGCAGCTCAAGTACTATCTGAACGAGAAAATCAACCGATCGCCCCGCATATCACCGATCAGGCGCGACAACCGTGGTCAACACAATCGACAAAACCTTCGCCAAAACGATCGCGCAAGTCGGACTCGACCTGGCCTCAAGCATCCTACACTATTCGCAAAGCCCGCAAATGGCCGAATACATGCGCAACCTCAACGGCAATCTCACCACCATGGCGGATACGCTGAGCGGCGCATCGCAGCAGGTAACGTCGTATTCGCAGCTGCTCGGCTCGGCGAACGACATCGTGGATTCCACGGGCAAACTGCTCGCCTCGGCGACCAAGGCGGGCAAACAGGCCCAGAACGCGTTGAAGCAAGGCAAATCAGGTGCCACGTCGTTCACTTCGGCAGGTGCGAACGTCACCTCCTCAGTGAACACCGCGCTCGCCCAGGTGTCAGGCGCGTTCGACCAAGTAGCTGCCAAGGTGAACAAGGCGTTCGACGCGATCGGCAAGGACTCAGACACCGCAGCCAGCCAGTTGACAACGTTGAGCGAACAAGTCTCCAGCAGCGAATCGCTGTACGACACGTACATCACAAGCCTCAACCACATGCACGAATCGGTGGAACAACTACCGGACAGTGATTCCGCGAAACAGGCGCTGCTGGAAGCCATCGACCGGGAGATCACGCTGCTGGAAGCCGCCAAAGGCGATTCGCAGAAGCTCGCGCAGCAGCTGAAAGACGCTTCCACGCAGGTCACGCAGGATACCGCAGCCGCGGAACGCTCCCGCAAGGAGATCCTGAACCGCATCACCTCCGCGAAGCAGTCGATCAGCAATGTGCGCGACGATTACGCCACGAACGTCAAGCCGAAAATCGACGCGCTCGCCTCCACAGTCAGCACGCTGATCTCCCAAACCGACAGCATGATCACCCAACTGAGCGGCACCGCCGACGATCTGGACGATGTGACGGGCGATGTGGGGACGAATGTGACGTCCATCCGTTCCGCGCTCGGCGCGATCGCGAAGAAACTCGACTCGTCGGCAGCGACGGTGAAGGAGCTGATCACGAAGCTGGAGACGGGCGGGAACGCCGGTGACGGCAACAGCGATGGTGGCAACGACGCCAGTTCGTCCGATTCGGGTGAATCGGACGAACTACGTGCACTGGCCACCGCCAACGCGTCCACACTGTCCACACTGATTTCCGCGCCCGTCGCACTGCATCGCGTCTCGGTGTACCCGATCGCGAACTACGGTTCGGCCATGGCGCCGTTCTATACGATCCTGTCAATCTGGGTGGGTGCGATCATCCTGTGCGCCATGCTGAAAGTGACAATTTCGGACCGCGAGAAGGCGCATGTGCTGGGCTTGGGCGACACGCTGCCGCGCATCGCCGGCCCGTCCGGCCCGGGGAACGCCTCACGTTGGGGACTGCGCCTCGACCACGAGTATTTCGGACGGTACGCGATCTTCGCACTGCTCGCGTTGCTGCAGGGCACACTGGTTTGCCTGGGTGACATGTATTTCCTTGGCGTGCAGGCGAATCATGCGCTGCAGTTCCTTGCCATGGGGTGGCTTGCCGCGCTCGTGTTCTCGAATATCGTGTATACGCTGACCGTGTCGTTCGGCGATATCGGCAAGGCCGTGGCCGTGGTGCTGCTGGTGATGCAGGTCGCAGGTTCGGGCGGTACGTTCCCTATCGAGACGCTGCCGAAGTTCTTCCAAATGCTCTACCCGTTCCTACCATTCCCACACGCCATCGATGCCATGCACGCCGCGATGGCCGGATCGTACGGCAATGAGTACCTGCTTGACATGGTGTATCTCGCCTTGTTCCTGATTCCTTCGCTGCTGCTGGGATTGGTGTTGCGCAAGCCGGTGATCCGGTTGAACAACTGGGTGAGCCGCAATCTGGAGTCCACCAAGGTGATGTGACGAGGCGGATTTGAACGGGCTGGTTTGAGCCGGTTTAGATCGGTTTCGGCTGGCACACGTGGACGCGTCATTGGCGACGCATCACCATCACCGCCAACGGCAACACATACCAAATACCAGCCGACACCACCGCCGTCAAACTCCTGGACGACAACGGCGATTCCGGCGCGGAACAATGGAAAAGCATGGTCGACTTCGTGGACATGAATGTGCTGTGGGACATCGATACACTGGGTGGGCGGCACACGGTCTGGAAGTCCGATTCGGGAGAAACGGACAACCAAGATGGGCGCATTACACCTCAGACGTCCGATTCACCAGAAACGGACACACTGGGGGCGGGTTTGCCGAGCCACACGTTGACAAGCGTGCCGCCCACCACAAGCGCCACGCCAATCCAGAACGACGCTCCGAGCGCCACGCCCAACAGAACCGTGCTAGAAGCCGTGGAGAACAGCGGCGTCGCATACGACCCAATCGCCAGCGTCTCCATGCTTCCGTGCAACATGCCATATCCCCAACAGGCATATCCTCCCGCAATAGATGCGGCACAAGCAGCCAACGCAACATAACCACCAATCCCGGGCGCAGTCGCAGGCAGGCCTTCCCCCGAAGTGAAGTGAATCAACCATAACACAACAGCGACACAGCAGAAGAAAATCGTCGTGCCGTCGTATCCGTCGGACATTTTCGGCGTCACCGTCGCGTAAATTGCCCAAATGAAAGCCCCAGCGAAAGCCAAAGCATACGGAAGGGGGTTGCTGGAAATGTTACGCAACGCTTCATGAACGTTAAGACTTTCACCCCCTACCGCCATTGCGACGCCAATGGTCGCAACGATTGCACCAGGAAGCGCCTTCCAGACCGCACCTCGTTTATGTGAGACGGCCGCGGTCATCAGTACAAGCAATGTCGGCCATAAATAATTGACCAAACTGACCTCAACGGATTGTGCAGCTGTCGATGCGAGCCCGATCGATAGTGAGATTGACGCCTCGTATGCAACGAACATGATTCCGCAGATGATGAGATATTTGCGCGGCGCGCGACGGATTGGCGTCGGTTTACGCACGACCAGTAGCAGAATTCCGCCAACCGTGTAGATAAGCGCGGACCCGAGCGTTGCGCCGAACGATTCGGAAACCAGACGGACGAGTCCGGCCATGAAACCCCAAAGCACAATCGCAAGAAGGCCGATAACCGTGCCGCTATGTGCGATCGCATGGCCTTTGAGCGGACTGTAGGCATTGCCACGCTCGGGAGATTCCGGATTCGCAAGCTGCGGATGGAATTCAGGGTTCTTCTCGTTCGTACTCACAAGTCTCACGTTACTGCATCCACGTCACGGATGTCCGATTCTGGAGAAACGGACATGTATGGCCTGCGTACGACACCTTATGTGTCCGTTTCTCCAGAATCGGACATGCAAACCACGGCACACACGTATTGTGTGTCTGATTCACCAGAATCGGACAACTAAAGTACGGCTGAAGAGCCGTAGACGTCGTACGAGTGGAATATTCGGCGATAGCGGCATCACATCGGCACAGTGGCAACACCATGACAACGTTTAACCGCCCCCTGCAGTTGATCAGCAAACGGCATAATCCAAAACGTTGAAACAAATATGATTTATAGCCTCACCGTTGAAGCGTTTGGAGCGGATGACGGGAGTCGAACCCGCCTCTAAAGCTTGGGAAGCTTTCGTTCTACCGATGAACTACATCCGCAAAAAGCGTGCCTTTTGGACACAATCATTTAGTCTAGCATGCATTCGCAGCATTCATGACCGTCGACCGATATTCGATACCGTCACCCATTTGCCAAATCGCACATCAATCAACACGCAACAGCCACAACAGCATTAATGTCACTTGTCAGCTGACATCAGAATATTCATGCAATACATCACAACAGGAAACCACAGGAAACAGCTACAATTCGTAACAGAATCAGCAGAATCCTATGCAATCACCCATGACTTGCGCAACGCGCACATTGCAATCGCACATCGATCAGCGACCATACCAGCCTTGCACGGGATTCTGCGAATAATCTCGTGAATAACCCCCGCCAGAGTATACCCCCGAACCGGCACCAGCACCAGCACCAGCACCAGAGATACCCCCATTCTGCCGACGAATATCCGCCGAAGCATACCCGCTCGTCGCATAACCGCCAGCCAAATAGCCGGACTGCACGCCCTGCGCCTTCATCTCCTGACTCATCTGCATCAACCGGGCAATACGATCCTCAGTCGCCGGATGCGTGGAAAACAGGCGAGAAAAACCTTCCGCAGAGAACGGATTCGCAATCATCATCGCAGCAACCGACTGCGTACCGGCAGTCTTCTGCATCGGCATCGCCTCAGCACCGTTCGAAATCTTATTCAATGCGGATGCGAGCGCCTCCGGATCTTCCGTAAGCATGGAACCATCTTCGTCAGCATCATATTCTCGCGTACGTGAAATCGCCATCTGAATAAGCGAAGCGGCAATTGGCGCAAGAATCGTACTCAACAGCACACCCAGCAATCCAAGACCATTAGAAGACGAGTCATTGCGATCATCGCGCGAATTGCCACCACCGAAATACATGAGCGAATATCCGAGATACGAAATGACCGTCGCCATTGCGGACGCGATCGCAGACGTCAGGATATCGTGATTGTACACGTGCATAAGCTCGTGCCCGAGCACGCCGCGAATCTCGCGTTCGTTCAGCATCTGCAGAATACCCTGCGTGCAGCAGACCGCCGCATGACGTTCATTGCGTCCCGTTGCGAACGCATTGGGCTCATGGTTGGGGCGATATAAATACGCGGCATCGGCTTGCCCGCCTTCGCCGACAGTTCGCGCACAATTTTGTACAATACCGGCGCTTCCTGCTCGCTGACTTCCTGCGCATGCATGGATGCAATCGCAAGTTTGTCGGAAAACCAGTAGGATGCGAACGTTGAGCCCAGTCCGATGAGAATGTAGATACCAAGCGTACGCTGGCCGCCACCGGTCGCCCACCAAATGAGCATGATGACGCCCCACATCAACGCGAATAACAGCGTTGTCTTCAAGCCATTGCAATGGCCATGCACCCGCAATTTGCCGTTCATGGTCACTAGCGTAGAAACGGAGCCTGAGTTTTTGCTGGATATGTGCTGGAGACTGGACTGCGGAAAGGACTAGGGGGCAGTTGCGGAAGTTCGCATACTCAGCTTCTCCCCGGATGTCCGATTCTGCAGAAACGGACACACATGCACGCTTTTCGTCATACTGTATATCCGATTCACCAGAAACGGGCAAGTACGGGATAAAAAACGCTTGGTGTCGATTCACCAGAATCGGACACCCAAGACGCATGAAAAAGCCTGAAACCTAATCGGACCGGACTCCAAACACCCGCCTTAGGCGTGAGCCAAGGCGCGCATCTGCTCCGGATCGATGACCTTCTTGTGCTCGCGGCCTTCCTTCGCACCCTCAGCGCGTTCGAACGCGTCAATCTTCTTCCAACCGGCAAAGTCGATCGGCTTGACACCGCGCGACTCCAGCAGTCGGTCGATGGACTCCGGATCACGATCAGCGGCCACACGGCCACCCTCGGCAGCCTTCGACAGATCTTCCAGCATGTTGGTCACGATCAGCAACGCGTCGGACTTGGTGGAACCGATCAAACCAACCGGACCGCGCTTCGCCCAACCGGTCGCATACAGACGCTCACGCACCTCAACCGCAACATCCGCACCATCAGCTCCAGCCTCAGCAGCAACGGTGATGCGTCCGTCACCGTTCGCGTTCGCCAGATGCGCGTGACGCTCGTCGTACGCGATGCCCGGCGCGGTGGCCGGCTTGTAGCCGATCGCATGGTACACGGCCTGCACCGGATACTCTTCAAACTCGCCAGTGCGGCTCATCTTGCCGTCAGCCGACGTTTCGGTCTTCTCCACGCGAATGCCAACGACCTTGCCGTCCTCGCCCAGCACTTCGACCGGCGCGGAATTGAAGTGCACATAATACTTGCGATCAGCCGGATTACCCTCGTAATCCACGTCACCGTCATCTTCCATGTCTTCCGCCATCTCACGAATCGTGAACAGCTCTTCAACCATCTGACGTGTCAGTTTGTCTTTGCCGGCTTCTTCAATCGTGTCTTCATCCAAATCGAAATCGTCTTCGTTGATGATCAGCTGCACTCCCGGCAGCTTCTCCATCTCACGCAATTCCTGCACGGAGAACTTGGCTTGCGCCACACCGCGACGGATGAACAGGTGCAGCACGCGAGCCTTATTCTCCTTGATGCCCTCGTACACATTGTCTGGAATATCAGTGCGTTCCTTCAGATCGTCGGCATTGCGCATGAGTTCGCGCGCCACATCCATGGCCACGTTGCCGCCGCCGATCACGGCGACTTCCTCAGCTTCAAGCGGCCATTCGCGAGCGCCGGTCGGATAACCGTCGTACCATTCCACAAACTTGGCTGCGCCATACACGCCATCCAGGTCGGCACCCGGCAGTCCAAGCGGCTTATCCTCAACGGCACCGGTGGCGAACAGCACGGCATCGTAACGCTCAAGCAGCTCGTCGAGGGTCACGTCCTTGCCGAATTCCACGTCGCAATACAGGTGGATGTCGGGGTTGTCGAGCGTCTTTTCGAGCGCCGACGCGATGAATTTGATGGACGGGTGGTCGGGGGCCACGCCGTAGCGCACTAGGCCGAACGGCACAGGCAGCTTTTCGAACAGGTCGATGCGAGCGGCAGTGCCGAGACCAAGCTCCTCGCCGAGCTTCTTCAACTGGCGCAGGAAAATGTCAGAGGAGTAGACGCCTGCAGGGCCGGCGCCGATTACAGCAATACGAAGTTCATTAGTTTCAGTCACGCGCTCTAGCCTAATGCATTCCCTGCATTTGCGACAGGGGCGCTTATGCACTTTCTTACGACTTCTTCGCCTCGCCTTCCGGTTTCGTCCTTTGGAATTTCTCACGTATGCCCATCCGTCATGTCGTTTCCGTCACGTCTCGGTTGTCTCGTTTGTCCGATTCTGGAGAATCGGACAACCTGGCGTTGGAAGAGGGGCACGGACCGTGGCCACTGACGCACTATGAGTGGAATGTCAACAAACGGTAAAGAGCCGTCCATATAATGTATGCGGCATTCACACAGGGGTAGCAATTATGACGTCGGTGCGGCCAGCTTTCGCGAAACCGCTTCGCCGGAACAGCTTCGCGGAACGACTTTCGTAAAATAGCTCCGTCGGAAAATTGCGACGCAGCAGTCGAAATAAATAAAAGAAAACCAGAGGAAATAGAGAAAAGAACTATTACTATGAGTAATTCCAATACCTCGCCAAGCGCGACGCAGCAGTCGTCTGCGCAGAAGCAGGATAAAAGTGACGCGGGCTATGCGAAGGATTTGAAGCCGCGTCATATTCAGATGATCGCGATTGGCGGTTCCATTGGCACCGGCCTGTTTTTGGGCGCTGGTGGCCGTCTTGCGCAAGGTGGTGCAGGTCTTGCGATCGCATACGCGGTGTGCGGTATTTTCGCGTTCCTGATGGTTCGCGCATTGGGTGAGCTTGCGATTCGCCGTCCATCGTCGGGCGCGTTCGTGTCGTATGCCCGCGAATTCTTGGGTGAGAAGGGCGCATATGTGACCGGCTGGCTGTTCTTCTTGGACTGGTCCGTTACGGTTATGGCTGATATCACCGCTGTTGCCGTGTATTTCCACTATTGGAAGGCGTTCCAGGGGGTGCCGCAATGGCTGATCGCCTTGTGCGCGCTGGCATTGGTATTTGTGCTGAATCTGCTGAGTGTGAAGATGTTCGGCGAGGCGGAATTCTGGTTTGCCGCCATTAAGGTGGCCACGATTATCGCGTTCATGGTTATTGCGATTTGGGCGATTGTTACGGGCGCTCCGGTTGGCGACGCGCACGCCGGTGTTGCGAATATCACCGACAATGGCGGTCTGTTCCCGAATGGTATCGCTCCGGTGTTCGCGCTGACGCTTGGCGTGGTGTTCGCATTCGGCGGCACTGAAATGGTTGGCGTGGCGGCCGGTGAGGCGAAGGATGCCGAAAAGGTGCTGCCGAAGGCCATTAATTCGATGATTATTCGCATTTTCGTGTTCTATGTGGGTTCCGTGGTGCTTATGGCGCTGGTGCTGCCATACGCCGCCTACTCGTCGAATGAGTCCCCGTTCGTCACATTCTTCTCCGGCATTGGCATTCCGCATGCCGGAGATGTGATTCAGGTTGTGGTGCTCACCGCGGCGCTTTCCTCCCTGAATGCTGGCCTGTATTCCACTGGTCGTACGTTGCGTTCGCTGGCTGTGGCCGGATCTGGTCCGAAGTTCGCCGCACGTATGAACAAGCATCATGTGCCGTATGGCGGCATTATCATCACGTCCGCACTTGGCTGATCGGCGTGGTGATGAACGCGGTACTTCCTGCCGACGCGTTTGAAATCGTCATGAATCTGGCAGGTATTGGCATTGCCGGAACGTGGGCGGCCATTCTGGTCACGCATCTCACGTTCCTAAAGAAGGTGAAGGCTGGCGAGGAGACTCGTCCTGACTATCGCATGCCGGGCGCTCCGTACACGAATTATATTTCGCTCATCTTCTTCGCGGTTGTTGTGCTGTCGAATCTCACCAGCGCTGCCGGCCGTTGGACGCTCGCCATGTTCGTGGTGGTGATCATCGCCATGGTTGCGGGCTGGTTCTACGTGCGCGGCCGCATCAACGGCAATCTGATGGACGAAATGCTCGACGACAATGGCAACGACGTGCCTGACGTGCTTGAAACCACGGAAGTGCCGGGCAAGTAGTCGATCGCAAGTCGTTTGGATTCAACCGAATATGGCTGAATCCAAACGAATCCGACGCGTGTCTGCATTAATCGCACGCGATGAGCGCGGCAGATGCACGTACAATCGCAAGTGGTCGCAAAAACGCGGGATGTAGGAATCCGGAATATCGTAATTCGCCCATCCCGCAATCGCAAGCAAGTACTTATCAAGTACCAAGCAATCGTAAGAAGGTGGCAATGCGCATTCACATCACATATACCGGCGGCACCATCGGCATGATCGACTCGCCGAACGGCCTGATTCCGGGCGCCGACACTCGCGGATGGCTGTTCCGCCTGCTGGAGGACGCGCACATGAACGCAAGCCTGTTCACGTTCACCGAGCTTAATCCGCTTATCGACTCGTCGAACGCGACGCCTGACAATTGGCAGACGATGGTTGATGACTTGCGTGCGCATCGCGATGATGCCGACGCGTTCGTGGTGCTGCATGGCACCGACACAATGAGCTATTCGAGCGCCGCGCTTTCGTATGCACTGGCTGATTTCGGCAAGCCAGTGATTTTCACGGGCTCGCAGCATCCGCTCGGCAAAATCGAATCGGATGCCACTGCGAATGTCACGGGCGCGCTGAACGCCGCGATGAGCGAACGATTCCACGGTGTGGGACTGTTTTTTGGACATCACCTGTTTGCCGGCAATCGCGTGAGCAAATCGTCGAGTTGGGCGTTTGAAGGATTTTCAGCGCCTTCCGTCGGACCGCTGGCCCGTACGGGCACGCCATGGCATTGGTATGCGGGCGATGCCGCTTCGGTCGGTTGCGGCTGGACGTCACCTCAGCCTTACTCCCGTCACGATGTTGCCGTGATTGATATGGCGCCCGGCATTTCCGCGACGCGACTGGAAGCGATGCTTACGCCGCGTCCGGAAGCGGTATTGTTGCGCGCGTACGGCGTCGGCAATGTGCCGAGCGACGAACCGGGATTGACTGACGTGATTGCCGACGTGCTACATGATGATGTTCCCGTTGTGATCGCGTCGCAATGTCAGCAGGCGGAAGTGCTGCTCGGCCATTACGAGACAGGCGATGCGATCGCCCGCGCCGGCGCAATCGGATCCGGTGATATGACACTGGAAGCCACGTATGCGAAAATCATGTTCCTGCTGTCGCAAGGTGTGACCGGAGCCGACTTTGGCAAGTGGATGCGCGTATCGATCGCTGGCGAAGTCTCGCCAAGCTCGTTGTAAACGCTTCCCCAAAGCGCCTATCTGCCATATATAGGCGAATTGTGTATCTCATCTGGGTTAAATGCGCAAATCCAAACTTTAAACCGACCGCAAAATCACCCTACGACACATTTTCCAGGCTCCGACTTCTTAAGCACCCAGCACAAAGCGGCGCGCATGACACCACTTCCCGCAAATCACGCGGATTCGCCGCGGTCGAAAAGCACAGTGAGCGCCCACAGAATGCTGACCACGTCGATCACCTCCTGCATGAATGCGCCAACAACCACGGGAATCAGGTTGAATGCGGCCGCGACCATGCCAATGATGGCGAGGCCGAGGCCAATCAACACCGCCTGAAGCATCACGTTCTTCGTACGACGTGCGATGGCGATGGCACGCGGCACAGAGGCAATGTCATCATTCATGATGACCACCTGCGCGGATTCGGAAGCCGCAGTGGACGTGCCGTCGGTCATGGCCATGCCAATGTCGGCGACCGCAAGTACGGGGGCGTCGTTGACGCCGTCGCCGACCATCATGGTAACCTGGCGGTTCTTGGATTCGCCAGTTATACGCCGCATGATGCGGGCGAGCACGGACCGGTTTTGATGCGTGGACTCGGTGGCATTTTTAACAGCGGCAACCTTATCTTCAGGGAACAGCTCGGATTGTACGTCATCGATACCGACCTCATTTGCGATGATGCGGGCGGACGCGGCCTTGTCGCCGGTAAGCATGGACAGTTCCTTGATGCCGAGCTCATGCAGACGGGCCAAGGAACGTTTCGTATTCGCACGGGGCACGTCGCGAAGCACGATGCGGGCGGCCAGTTTGCCGTCGATCGCCACGTATGCGGCCATCTCGTCCGGCGCAAGCGGAGCGAACAGCGAGTTTGCGGTTTCGGACTTGCGGACGGGCGTCGTCTGCGCCGCCTCGGCGGAAGGGGTGATGGAGGGGTTTGCGGCCGCAGGCTGCGCATCGTCAGACATTCCGTCTCGTACTCCTAGAGTGTCCGATTCTGAAGAATCGGACAAGCAGCGTTCACTCGGCGCATGCAGCACCGGCATGAATCCGGATTCGTCGGCCGTCGCATACGCAAAACGCCCCACACGCACCCGGTGCCCGTTCACTTCGCCGGAAACACCTTTACCTGAATCCTCCACAATGTTCTTCACCACCGGATAGTCGCGCCCATGCCCAGGCAAATCACGCTCAGCGCATAACCGCTGCCCTGACGCATACCGCGCGTACAAGTCGTCCATGGCCTTGCGCCCGGCCGCCGCAATACCTTTCGACAGAATGTGCACCGAGTAACTTTCCACCACACCGGCCATCATGAGAATATGGTCTTCATTGAACGGCGAACTCGTTCCGAACGGTTTCTCCACGCGCACGACCTGCGGTTGCTTGACGGTAAGCGTGCCGGTTTTATCGAAGAAAATATGCGATACGCGGCCTAGATTTTCCAACACGTCCTGTGCTTTAATCAGGATTCCCGCTTTGGCAAGACGCCCTGTTCCAGCCACATACGCAACCGGCGCGGCAATCAGCAGCGGGCAAGGCGTGGCGAGAACCAGCACCTGCGCGAATCGCAGCGGCAGCCCGGAAACCGCCCATGCAATCCCAGCAATCGCAAGCGAAAGCACGGTAAACGGCACTGCAAGCATATCCGCGGTCTTCACGACAGCGGGGCGCGACTCTTGCGCCGACGAAACCAGCTCGAGAATCTTCTGATACTGCGAATCCTGCGCAAGTTGCGTGGCACGCATGGTCAACGTGGTCGAGCCATTGACTGCGCCAGACATCACGCGAGCGCCCGCATACACTTCACGCGGCACAGGCTCGCCGTTGATGTTGCTTAGATCCAGCGTGGCTACACCCGACAGCAGCTCGCCGTCGACAGGCACCGTTTCGCCAGGCAGCACCAGAATCACGTCGCCAAGCCGCACCTGATCGACGGGGACCGTTTCGAAGCGCTCTCCAGCCGCATCATACGTTTGCGAAGCACCTTTTGTGTCCGATTCTGGAGATTCGGACACATAAGCATGCTTTTCACCGTCTTGGTTGTCCGTTTCTGCAGAATCGGACATTCTGACGGCACGGAATCCGTCGGCTGTCACGTCGGCCGTATGCTCGCTGCCCGTAGCATGCACATGCCCGCGCACTCCCGGCAGCGCAACCACGTGCGCGGTTCGGGGTGCCGCGTCGATCAGCGCGGTCAGGTTGCTTTCGGCCTTCGACTGCGCGAATTCCTCGATCGCCTCGCCGGATGAGATCATCAGCACCACGGCCCAAGCGGCCCAATATTCCTGCACTGCAACCGTCGACGCAATCGCAACGACCGCCAGCAGATCGACGCCAACATGGCCGTTCCGTAGATCGTCGATCATGCCACGCACCGTCACCACAATCGTGTATACGACCAGCGCGATCACTATCCACTGCCCAACACCCGGATTAAACGAGCTCAGCCAACCAAAGCCAGCATGCAAATCGTGAGAAACCCACGCAGCCTCGCCCCACGGCCTCCACTCCCCAGCAATGCCAACGGAATCGCGGCCAGAATGGTGATCGGCAGTAACGGAACCTGCTTGCACAGTCGCCAGCAAATATCGATGATTCTACGCATGAGAATCTCCTTACGCTCGTATCGGACGCCTTGTTAACCCATCGGCGCCTCGCCCGCGCGAGCCATCGATACACGGCGTAAAAAGATATTTCCAGCGTAGCAAACAATTGCGATTTTCGTGTCGCAATTGCCAAAAATAGAAAAGCAGGACTGTACGATTGTTCGCACAGTCCTGCTTCTGCTTTTAACTTTTATTGGTTTTCGTTGGTTTTCCGCGGTTTTACCGTTCTCGCGATGACGTTCACAAGACGTTCTTGCGATTAAGCAACTCCAGTTACGTCTTCGCCGTCAGCCTATCGGGTGGTCGCCACCCGTATTGCAGTCCGCCGCAGCCGACCGCAACCTTCCACGGCCAACCGCGGCGGTCTGCGCTTTACCACAGGCCGAACGGGTCGAACAGGCCGCCTCCGTCACCGTAGCCGTTGCTACCGTTGCCGTCGCTCTGTCCATTTCCGTTGCCGCCATTGCCGCCATTGCCGTCGTTACCGTTACCGTAACCGTTGCCATTGTCGTTCTGGCTCTGGCCATCATTGCCGTTGTTCTGCTGGTTCCGGTTGTTGGAGGAGTTCGTCTGGGATTCCTCTTGGTCGAGCGTCACGTCAAGCTCCATGGTGTTGCCGTCGCGCACGACCGTCAATGTCACCTTGTCGTTCATGGCGGAGGCGCGCACGTAGCCGAGCAGCGAATAGTTGTTGTTCACCGCCTTGCCGTTGAACGCCACGATGGAGTCGCCGGCCTTCACTCCGGCCTTGGCCGCCGGGCTGTTGTCGACCACGGACTGCACCTGCGTGCAACCGCGGGTCACGCCGTCCGCCTCGACCGTGGAGCTCTTGATGGTGACGCCGAGCGCCACATGCTGCACGGTGCCGTTGTCGATGATTTCGTTGGCCACGCGCTTTACCAGGTTCGACGGAATGGCGAAGCCGATGCCGATGGATCCGGCTGTGCCGGAAGATGTTGTGGTGGATGCGATGGATGAGTTGATGCCAATCACCTGGCCGGCCGCATTGAAGGTCGGACCGCCGGAATTACCTGGGTTGACGGCCGCGTCAATCTGCACGGCGTTGGTGACGATGTCGTTGTTGTTGTCATCGGACACGGTCACCGGGCGGTTGAGCGCGGAAACGATGCCGACGGTTGCGGTGTCATCGTAGCCGAGCGGATTGCCGATGGCCATCACGGATTCACCCACGGCAAGATTGTCGGAATCGGCAAATTCTGCGGCCTTCAGATTGCTCGGAGGATTGTCGAGTTTGATTACGGCCAGATCGGTGGTGGTGTCGGTGCCGACGATTTGCGCTGAGTAGATGGTGCCGTTGGCGAGCGTCACTTGAATCTGCTTCGCGCCGGAAATCACATGGTTGTTGGTGACGATGTAGCCTTTGTCGCTAATGATTGCGCCGGAGCCTTTGGCGCTGCCGTCGCTGGTCGCCACGTCAATGGACACCACAGAATCGGACACTTCTTTCGCCAACTGCGCTCCAGTCCGCGGCCTCGCCGGATTTGGCTTAGCCGAACCGGATCCGGACGTGTTGGACTTCACGCTGGTCAGTGAGCTGGAGGTGGGTACGGTCACCCATCCATTGGTGATTGCCGCGTAGCCGACGCGAGGCAGAGGACCGCGGAAACAAGCGCCGCCACCACGCCGGTCATCACATGCCCGGTCACGCCGGAAGCGGACTTCGGCTTGGCTGCAGCGCCATTCTGCTGCGGGGCACCGAACGGATTACCGTTATTCGGATTCCCAAACGGGTTGCCGTTATTGGGAGTATTCGGCCCGGCCGGCGGCACGTTGGCACCGCCTTGCGCAGCGGGCTTCATGAACGGATTGCGTTATTCGATTGCGTGTTCTGTTGATCGTTCTGCTGATTTCCACCCGCATACGGATTTCCGAAGAAAGGATTACGAGGTCGCTGCGGCTGCTGCGGAGTCTGCCCGTACGTGCCATATTGCGGCTGCGGAGGCATGTTCGGCGCGCCATTCGCAGTACCGTTCGCGGAGGCGGTGCCACCAGCCGGCTGCGTCGGTACGGGACCGTACGCACCATATTCCGGTGCCGGACGGTACTGCTGGGTCGACGCATCCTGCGCGGAGCCGTCGACCACGGTACGTTCGCCCGCTGCAGAAGCATAATCCGGCGTATCGTCCGCCGCAGCCGCGGATTCCGTCGAAGCGCCATCGTTCGCAACAGGCATGGCGGCCGTCGGCTGATCCTCAATACCGCCCTGCACGTCAATCGGTTCGGTAGCCGACTCTGCGGCATACGGCTCGCCTGCGTAAGTTTGCGTCTGTTCCGCATCAACCGGCGGCATCGGCACGGTCTGCTGTTCGTCATTCTGCGGCTGCACGGCGTTCTGGTCGTTCTCTTCAGCCATTTTCGCTCCTTATTCGTCTCGCGGCATTTCACAAATCAGCAATCGTGCCGCTCGAACTGCTATCTACGAGTAAAGATACTCGCTCTGGAAGTTTCCTGAATGTTTGTTGAAAGTAGCAACCAAATACGTTCAACATCACCATTGAATCTGAAAATCGCACCAAAATGCGATCGGCGTCTTCATCGCGCTTTCCGCATCTTCCTTATTTTCATTTCACCAATCGCATTCTTTGCAGCACTTTCAAGAATCGCCGCTATCGCATAAAATATTCCGCATGACAAGCCTTACCGAATCATCTATCGACACAGCGCAAGACACGCAAAACGCGGCAACCGCAGTGTCCGAGAATCTCATCGAACATCCGCGTGGAGCGGAACCAGGCAAGCCGGGCCGCCGCGACGCTTCTATTTCGAACAGAAAACCCGCCTTCCCGACGCGGCCGACGGCAAGGGACGCGGCGGCGCACGATACGGCCGCACCGGTACCATTCATACCCCCACGGCGATATTCACACTCCGGCGTTCGTGCCCGTGGCCACGCAGGCCGCAATGAAAGCCGTGCTGCCCGAAACCATGAAGGACCTCGGCGCGCAATGCCTGCTGTCCAACGCGTTTCACCTGTATGAACGCCCCGGTGAGCAAGTGCTCGACGAAGCCGGCGGCCTTGCCAAATTCATGAACTGGAACGGTCCGACCTTCACCGATTCCGGCGGTTTCCAAGTGCTTTCGCTCGGCGCAGGCTTCAAGAAAACCCTCGCCATGGATGTGACCGGAATGAAATCAGACGACGTGATCGCTGAAGGCAAAGAGCGCCTCGCGTTCGTAGACGAGGACGGCGTAACGTTCAAATCGCCGCTCAACGGCTCACTGCACCGTTTTTCCGCCGAAATTTCAATGGGAATCCAGCATAAGATCGGCGCCGACATCATGTTCGCGTTCGACGAGCTGACCACACTGATGAACACGCGCGGCTACCAGGAGCGTTCCGTGGAACGCACCTACCGTTGGGCGCAGCGTTGCGTTGCCGAGCATAAGAGGCTTACCGAAGAGCGCGTCGGCAAGCCGTATCAGGCGCTGTATGGCGTGGTGCAGGGCGCGAATTATGAGGATTTGCGCAGGCATGCGGCCGAACAGATCGCTTCGTTGGACTTCGACGGCGTCGGTATCGGCGGTGCGATCGAAAAACGCATTATCGGCGACACTTGCGCTTGGATTTGCGATGCAATGCCAGAAAGCCGACCGCGCCACGTGCTCGGCATCGCCGCGGTCGACGATATTTTCGCATGTGTCGAGAATGGTGGAGATACGTTCGATTGCGTCGCACCGGCGCGTTGTGGCCGAAATGGCGCGATTTTCACGCGCGACGGACGTTACAACATCAAGCGCGCGCAATTCAAGCATGATTTTGGACCACTTGAAGAGGGCTGCGATTGCTACACATGCACGCATTATTCGCGCGCTTACGTGGATCATGCGTTGCGTGCCCGCGAATTCAACGGTTTCACATTGGCGACGATCCACAACGAGCATTTCTTCGTGAAGCTGCTGGACGATATTCGCGCGTCGATTGACGGCGGATATTTCGACGAATTCCGCGACGAAACCCTGACCCGCTTCTACGCCAACGGATCCCGCGGATAATGCATTTCACTTGGGCCTTCCGCCCAAACGAATGCTGAGCCACACTTCCGCGTTCCAAGGCGTCGACGAACAGACCCGTCGGCGTCTTTTTTCATGTGTTCCGCGCATGTCATGCATACACCCATCCGTCTCACCCCATCCACCACCCAATGTGTCCGTTTCTCCAGAATCAGACATCTAATGCCCATACCGCCCCTCCCGGTTGTCCGATTCTGGAGAATCGGACAAGCAAGCGCCCTAAAACATTCGTCGAATGTCCGAAACGCCAGAATCGGACGAGCCGTGTCGCGCCGCTTGAATTTTCCTACGGAAAATGGCGGAATTTAAGGATGGCTCCGTCGTACGGAAGCTCCCAGAGCTTCCTCCCTCCTCGCGTCGCGCCGCTTGAATTTTCCTACGGAAAATGGCGGCGCGACACGCCGATTTGAGGTTGCGTGGGTTTTGGTGTAAATTAGTCGACTGTCTGCGAGCGTGGCGGAATGGTAGACGCGCTGTCTTCAGGTGGCAGTGAGTGTATGCTCGTGGGGGTTCAACTCCCCCCGCTCGCACCATAACGAAAAGGCCGGAGCCGGAAGGTTCCGGCCTTTTCGTTTTCCAAGCAGCAGTAGGACTCAGCAGCTCCCAACATTTCCGGCAGGAATGCTCCAGGATGCCGAATCCCTTTCATCTGTCATTGGTTGTTTCGGCGGATTGCACGGAGTACGGACTCGCCGGTGAGGAGTTCACCGTCAATGCCGCCGGGCAGAGCTACATCAGCTACGCGGATTACGCGATCGCGTGGTGGATGAGGCCGAGCAGGCCGCGCACGTGGGCGAGCGCATCTCCGTGTACGCCAAGTAGTACTTCCTTCTCTTGTGCCGTGCATGTCTGATTCTGGAGAAACGGACAACCAGACTAGGCCAAACACTCTACAGTTGTCCGATTCTCCAGAATCGGACAGTTTGTGGAGAATGGTCAGCGCACGAGGAAGACCATAATGATGATCATGCGGAAGGCCGGTCAGGTCGGTGAACGGTGAACGTTTCGCCGGCCCATGCCACTGC
>ENA-OQIR01000074-OQIR01000074.1-human-gut-metagenome-genome-assembly--contig:-NODE-74-length-43254-cov-5.933962_pt1 | contig 43254 bp, 49 predicted proteins | sample MGYA00242580_ERZ504745 | MGnify/ENA primary metagenome ERZ504745 (study PRJEB26092, sample SAMD00036214) | human gut metagenome | host: Homo sapiens | study: EMG produced TPA metagenomics assembly of...
AGCCGGTGAGCATGAGACCTATCTCAGCACTACTATGACCGGTATCGCTATGCACATTAAAAATCCAAGATATTTTTTCACGATTTCATCTCCACTTTCAAGAATATATGCTAAGGTCACTGTGACTGCTATGACAAAAATGATGCACCAGCTTCTCATAGTGCTCTTTTCCTTGTCATGGCTTTTCTGTCTGTCAGAGCCAAATTGCTTATTGCTACAGGAATGCCGGTTTTTATTAAATGTAAATATAATTTTTCTCGTATTTTCAGCAAAATTCTCACATCTTAAAACCGCATAATAAAGGCTCATATTGAGTACTGAAAACAGCGTGAAAAACCACACCGACAGCATCAGTGCATCTGCCCTCTTGAAGAAGCTGCCTTTTATCTGCACATCACTCATCAGTACGACAGCCGGAAACTCTATTTCCGACAGTGAATATTTTCCAAAGTTTCCAAGCAATACTGCATACAATAAAAAAAGAATGCCTGCATATGTGAATATTGCTTTACTCACACTCCCTCGTATCTGTGAGGCAGTGCGCTCCCTTACAAACAGTATATTGAACACGGAAATGGATGCTGCAAACACATAGTATGCGCCCGCAAATATATCCGCTATGCCAAAGTCCACACCGACTCTGTCCTTAATCATCAGATAGTCTAATCTCATATCCGATAGCGCAAACAAAAGCATAGCGGCAAGCGGTATCAGCACAAAGAAAAATACTACCTCGTATACCCTGGCACGGCACTCCACTCCGCCACTTAGCGCATAAGCGCATACCGCCATTATCACAAGAAGTACAACTGTAAATGACTCATCCGGTATAAGGCTGTCACGTATCAGCTTTACAAATATCCATGCAAGAAATGCGGCCTGTGACAGCTCGTATATTGCAATAATTAAATCATAAATTAATATTTTTGCATGTGCTGTTTTACCAAAGCTTCTGTCATATATACTTTTCTTCTGATCTCGTACCTCGCTTACTATCCACATAAACAGCCATGCCATGAAAACACCAAGTGCGATTGAGATAAAAGCATACTTTCCAAGCTTCGCCAGATTGTTTGGAAGCACCAGTGTGCCGACTCCAAGCAGATTAAAGACGTATAGCCTGTATAGCTGGCGGGGCGATATGCTTTCGTTTTGTGCAAATGTATCTCTTTTACCCATATTTATAGCCATACTTTAATTCCTTTCAAAGTAAAGTATGGCTATAAAATACAATTAATATACAATTCTTAATCTATCATTTTTATCCTGGTATCCCCTATTCCTCTTTTATGTCAATATTCTGCACCTTATCCTCACTTATGAATATCTTTGCATTTGGAAATGCCTTACACAGGCTTTCTACCTCAGTTTCATCTTTTGACAAAGGGGTATCATATATGCATATCGTTTCCAGATTCTTTAGCGATTTTAGATCATCTGCATCTTTTATATTGCTACCCCATAAGTATATTTCTTTTACCTTTGAACAATTTTTGAGAAAACCGAAATCACTAACTGTACTATCGTAAATCTTAATAACTTTCATATTGCAGCATTTTGCTAAAAAATCAAAATTTGAAATATTACAGTTTTCCAAATAATTTGAAAAAGAAAAAATTTCTATTCTTTTCAAACTTGGGACTATATCTGATAATTCTTTTTGATACTTTTGTGCCTGCTCATATAATAAAAAATCAATGTCTTCCTCTTTTTTTAATGGCTTCCATTTATCGCCTCCACCATTTATTGTTAATATCCTCAAATTTTTACAAAGTTTTATATCTTCTAAAGTATCATACTTTCCTGGAAAACCTATATTCAATTCCTTTATAGCATATACATCTTTATATTTTACATTCTCTGGATTAACGTTTGGTCCAATTGTTCTGCTTATCTCATATGCCATGTTGGAGTCTTTAAATTTTACATGACGATTCATGTATATATATCCAAGTATCACCACGAATATTACCACAAGTATTACCAACATTATATATAGATTATTCTTTTTTTATAAAAATTTTTTATCATACCACTATTCCCCCTCATTATAATTTTCAATCACATTAAAAATCAAAGGATCTCTATTCATTATTTTTATACTATTTAGAATAATATATATATCTTCATATTTTTTAGTTTTATTAAACCAAGACATATTTATCCCATCTTTAGGATATCCAATTTCAATCGCAAAATCTCTATGCTCTTTCATGTACTTATTATAGGATTCAACAATCTTTTTCGTTTCCGGTCCTGGATATAAATATATCTTACACGTCTCTGGATTTTCATTTACATCATTTGCAACACATATTAGTCCAAATTCATCAACAATCCAACCAATGTGATTGGCAAATTCACTCACCGATATTGTTTCCGCTGTTTCTAATTTACTCTCACTATTATCACAAATATCACAAACTGACGATATAATCCCAGACCCCGGGATTTTACCAATTAGCGAAGATGTTATCTGATTTACTACACTATCCGACAGCGTACCAAGCATATTTGTATTTTTATCAACTCCTGCATTTGCCCTTATGTACTTTATCCCTTTGTTCGCAAGATCATCCTGTCCTCCCTGATCAAATCCAGCAAATGAAGTGGTCATTACTTTTTTATTGTTGACTTCTCCTTCTATTATTGTTGGCTGTGAAAAATATGGATAATACACAGCAGTCAAATCTCCGGCTTTATTATTTTTAATATCAATAAGATAGAATTTAACTCTTTTATAGTACCATCCAGCTTTATTTCTCTTACCATAACCAGGTCTTTATTTTTACCAAACTCTTTAAAAAAAGTATTATACTGTGCTGCTGTAGAAATCCATCTATTTCTTTCATCACTTTCTGATGTATATCCTATTGCAATCCATATTTGTGTAACCCTGTTTATAGCTGCAGATAACCCATTATATTTTTTATTTAAAGAGTACCAATACTTTTCTGTCTTTCCTTCAATACCATTATCAAAAACAACAGGATTTCTTTCTCCGTTCTTTGGTTTCTTAATCGTATAGCAATCTACCAGAATTTCCTCTAAAATGTCGGCATCACCATTTTTAATAATATATTCCGCAATCATATTGTATTCTTCATCTGATATGTCATCGGCATCTTTATCTAATATATTTTTCCAATTTACTCCTATTATATTCTCTGTTTCCTTTGGAAGCGAATTTATAAATCCATCTTTTGAAAAGTTATTCTCAAAATTCACATCTGAAATTGACTCTTTTAATTTATTAATTATAGTATCAAAATCTGTCATCCTATCATTAAAATCTCTAAATATTGTTGCATAAGTTTCATCAACATTAATTACATCCCTAAAAATATCATCAATCTTTTTTGCTGTATAATTCTCAAAATCTGATATATCTCTTAGATAGCTTTGAAAATTTGACAAATCATCTTCAAGTTCAAGCGAATTAAAAAAATTCGATATATTTAATGGTATATCGCTAAAAAAATCCAGTATCTCACCATCATCTGAAACTCCTGACTGCAACGCATCATAAGCCTCCTGTGTAAATTTTCTTATTCGTCCCATTTTATTTTACTTCTCCTTTTATCTGTTCAGCACATCTCTGGTCTGTATCTTCAAAATTACCATTTATTTTTACGATAAAATCAGCCGTTGCCTGTATAAGACCTTGTAAATCCGTCTTTACATTTTCAATTATCTTTTCTCCCTCTTGTATGGCAGTGTAGGCCATGCCTTCATCACCTTCCTGCTTACTTTTTGAAATATTAACTTCATTTATTTCATTTATCAATTCCTGTAAGTCGTTAACAGCTTCATCAATACCATTTCTATCAATTTGTAAAACATTGCTCATAACATATTCTCCTTAGTAAATTTCTCTGTCTGCCTCATCAATATCCTGTATAAATTTTTGCATATTGCTTTTATTGTTATCGCACAAAACTCCTGCTGTCTTAAATAGTAACATGCTTGCAGTGTCCGCAAAACTATATAATTTTTCGGCAGTAAGTCCTTTCATACTTCCATCATCTATAATCCCTTTTAATATTCCGATATATTTAATAATAATATCATCTATCTGTTTTCCCACCTCCATATATGCCTGTGAATACTCTCCTATATAATTATCATCAATAATAATTATATTTCTACTTCCCAAAGGATTCATAACTGCCACTATCCCAACCTCCTCAGTTCATACTTTAAGATTTGTCTTTTATACATTATTGAAGAAATCATGTCATATTTTTCTTCTAACATATTTTCATTATTAAGAATCTCTTTGTCCATCTGTTTCATCATATTCAATAATCTATTACTGTTAACATTATAACAATTGCCAGATACTCGATCGCTCATTCTTCCTACATATCTTTCAACTAGCTTAACATTCTGTATTAAACATGACATATTCTCTAATTTTATCTTTTTTTTCTGCCTTTTGATTTCATACTTATCGCATTCACTCTCAAAACGTTTTTGCGTGCACTTTTGATTTTTTATGATTTCTTCAAGATTTTCAGCCTGTGATCTGAGTTTAACTATATCATTGTCACAGGCAATTATACTTTTTCTTATTTCTTCTTTTCTTTTTTGTTCCATAACCTCTCTCCCTTTCGCGCAAATTCATACATAATATATATGTTATCATTTGTATTGTTTAATTACAATAATACAATTTTACCATTTTCATCAACTTATTTTGTCCGATTTTCTTTCAGCTTCCTGCACTCCTTTTCTCTTGCAAATACAGGCCGCCTCCATAGTCTGCGAAGCGGAAATCGTATGATACTGTCCTTTTCATCCTCGCCTCCTGTCAGCTCGCTGCCCACGAATGGCATCATGTATGGGTAACCACAGCTTTTGAGCTTTGCAAGATGCAAAAGTATCACCATCAGACTTATTAAAAATCCAAAATATCCAAGCCATGCCGACATCATTATTACAGCGAATTTGAGTATCCTAAATGAAAATGCAAACTCCTCACTCGGTATGGCAAACGAGCAGAGTGCGGTGAATGCAACCAGGATGACCACTATAGGGCTCACTAAATTTGCATCCACTGCTGCCTGTCCGATTATGAGGCCTCCGACTATGCTATCGTATTTCCCATGGCTCCGGGAAGTCTTATGCCGGCTTCGCGAAGCAGTTCAAAGGACAGCTCCATCATGAGCACCTCTATGAGCTGTGGAAATGGGCAGCCGAGTCTTGCTTCATAAAACGCCAGTATGAGTGGTGTCGGCAGTATCTGTGTATGAAAATTTGTGACCGCCAGATAAAGCCCCGGCAATGTAAATGACATAAAGGCTGCCACGTACCTTATCAATCTGGCAAGCTTGCCGCTATCGTTCTGTTATAGTAATCATCTGCGGTTTTAAAAAATTGTTCATGGTGGTTGGCAGTATTATTGCTATCGGTGAATTATCGCACAGCACCACCACCCTCCCCTCTAGGAGCGCATTTACCGCCACATCCGGCCGCTTTGTGGTCTGAAGCTGTGGGAACGGTGAATACCATTTTGCCTCAGCAAACTGTTCAAGAACTCCCGAGTCACCCACATGGTCTATCACATAGCTGTCCAGATTCTTTTCCACTTCCTCTACAAGCCCCGGTTTTACGAGGTCTCTCACATACAATATGTCCACATTGCTGTGTCCGCGAAGCCCCTTTTTCACCTCTTTACACTTTAAGCGAGTGCTCCTTAACCTGCGCCTGATAAGTGCAGTATTTATCTTTATTGAATCAGCAAAGCCCTCATTTGAGCCTCTTATGACCTTTTCCGAGTCAATCTCCTGAATTGACATGGCGGGATATCCCTTGTCTGGAAGCTTGAAGGCATCCGGATAGCATCCACAAAAAAATCACGTCTCCTGTCAGCATCATCTGGCTGCCTCATTAACCGTGTGCAGATGTGCAAATTCGGATAGAGCTGCCTGATTTTTGTCAAGTACTTCCTTAACCTGATCCCGGTCTATCCCTTCAAGGTATGATGTAAATCGTCCAAACGCACTGTTATTGATACCGGAGCCTGCACATGTCACCTCAATATATGCAACAAAACACTTTATGGAAGCATCACGCCCCAGATACATCTCCTGCATCTTGATATCTGAGCAGTCAGAATATATCTGCCTGAAGCTTTTTATGTTCTCATCTATGTTTGTGGTCATCTTTAACTCTCCTATATACCCAATAAATCCCGTAAGATTTAAAATCCCTGATATAGTATGACCATACAAGCCCGCAAATATCCCTGATTACTTATTTTTTGCTATTATCTAAGCCACTAACTAAGCCACTAAAAAAGGCCGCCGTTCACACGTCAGTGCAACCGGCAGCCCCTGGTTTTGTTATATTATTTTGTATTTTATTATCTTTGTCTGCTATAATCTTGTTATATTTCTGTTTTATTTCTTCTCTTCATCCTGCTTTTGTATCACAGCCTTCACAGCAACCGCCTGATTGGCCACATGCGTATGCATTTCTGTAGTCACAAGCTCCATATTTCTTGCCTCAAGCGCCCTGTAGATGGCATCATGCTCCTTCACAAGCATCGGATAATTCTTTGGGTCTTTCAAATACTCCACTCTGTAGCGGTACATCTGCTCACGGATATTGTTCATCATAGATACAAGCTTCGCATTGTTTGTTGCCTCATAGATAGCATCGTGAAACTTCACATCCTCCTCAGCTATCTTTTTCACATCTCCTGAATCCATGCTCCTCTTGAACTCGTCCTTTATGGTTTTTAGATTCGCAAGCTGCTCATCACTGATTTTCTTACAGGCTATTTTGGCTGCAAGCTCATCAAGAGCCTCTCTCACCTCAAGCACATCCTCCATATCCTTGAGAGTCATCTTGGCAACCTCTGCGCCCTTTCTCGGCATTGTGACTGCAAGCCCCTCCTGCTCAAGCATTCTGATTGCTTCACGTATAGGTGTACGGCTGACTCCAAGCTTTGACGCAAGCTGCAGCTCCATAAGTCTCTCTCCCGGCTTGAGCTCACCCTTTAAAATTGCCTCACGAAGTGTGTTAAACACCACATCACGCAGTGGCAGATATGCATCCATATTTAAAGTTAAATTATCAGTCATCAAACTTCTCCTATCTCTTGTATTATAATTCTCACATATAAGAAAAAAGTAACTATAAAGCACCCGCTGTGCTATCCGGATATCACGTTATTTGCGATTATTGTATACAGATGTCAGATACACCTGTCTGGCAAGATGTGAGCTTCTCATGGCTTTGTACGCTTTCTTTGCAGTATCTTCATCGTCAAACAGACCAAAAACCGTCGGACCACTACCGCTCATCATGGCTCCTACCGCGCCATTTGAAAGCATATGCTTCTTTATCTCGTCTATCACCGGATAGTTTGGTATGGTCACGGTCTCTAAGACATTTCCCATATGTGCTGCGATATCATGCAGATTCTTAGCCTTTATATCATCTATCAGGCGGTCTATATCCGGATGAATAGTCGTATCATCAAGCTTCAGATTCTGGTACACAAATTTTGTGGATACCGAGATGGACGGCTTTGCAATAAGCACCGGACACTTTACCATTGGAGGAAGAGGACTAAGCGCCTCTCCTATGCCCTCGGCCAGCGCCGTGCCTCTCATAATACAGTATGGTACATCCGCACCTATCTGCACACCTCTTTCCATAAGCTGTCTCTTTGTCAGTCCCAGTGAAAAAAGCCTGTTTACACCTATAAGCATAGCCGCCGCATCAGTACTGCCCCCCGCCATCCCTGCTGCAACAGGAATACGCTTGTCCAGCTTCACTGATACACCGTCAGTTATAGAAAACTCATCCATCAGAAGCTTTGCAGCCTTGTATATGAGATTGTTCTCGTTTACAGGGAGAAAAGACAGATTGGTCTGTATCTGTATGCCCGGCTCCTTTGTCCTTTTGATATCAAGCCTGTCATACAGATGAATGGTCTGCATAATCATACGGACCTCATGATATCCGTCCTCTCTGCGCCTCACAACATCGAGCCCCAGATTAATCTTGCTAATGCTTTTAATGAAATATCGTTATTACTACCCATATTGTATTACCTCTGTTTTTTGTATACAAGGATTATAACACACCATGCCAAAAAGAGCAAATTTAAATATTCTCATTTAATTGTTCATTTTCATTACTTTTCAGATTTTCCACGTATTGCACAAAAACACTATGTTCACATAGTACATGTTTACTAGATTTAAAAAGTAACCCTCTAACGCACAACAACAAAAAGCCTCACAGCATATCCATAATGCTTGTGGGGCTTTTTGTTAAAAAGTTTCTCTAAACTCGTATGTACAATTTTTCTATTTCTTTTCCAATATAAATTTGCTAATCAGCTCGTTCATTGTCTCCGCCTGTGCTGAAAGCTCCTCACTTGTTGCTGATGTTTCCTCTGCATTTGCTGAGTTGGACTGTACAACATCTGATATCTGATTAATGCCAGCCTCTGCCTGCTCCATAGCCTTTGCCTGCTCCTCTGCAATCTCGCTGAGTTTTTGAGAAGAATCTGCAACTTCCTTCATACCATTGATAACCTTTTCAATAGAAGTACTTACGCGCTCTGCAGCTTCATTACCCTCGTTAGATACCGCAATGGCACTCTCTATAAGCTGACGTGTGTCAACCGCAGCCTTGGCACTCTGCTCTGAAAGACTTCTGATTTGTCCCGCAACAACTGCGAATCCTTTACCTGCCTCACCTGCACGCGCTGCCTCGATAGCTGCATTGAGTGAAAGAAGGTTTGTCTGACTGGCAATATCCTCAATCTCAGAAATGATATTCTCAATCTGCTTAGATGTATCATTGATGCGTCCGATAACATCAACCATGCCCTGCATCTCTGTATGGCTGTGATCTGCTTCCTCAGCATACTCCTGTGCAATCCTGTATGTATCATTGAGCTTCTCAGATGTTTTCTCAACACCGCCTGTGATATCTGCAAATGTAGCCTGAAGCTCCTCAATGGCTGCTGACTGATCCATAGTACCTTCTGCTATTTCCTGTGCTGCCTGAGCAAGGTTGTTAGAACCTGCTGTAACAAGTGATGATATCTCATTGATATGTGACATAACATCATTCATCTGTGTCTTCATCTGACGCATTGCCATGAGAAGTCCAATAAAATCTCCGGTATATTTATCTTCCATGTCTGATGAAACTGTATAATCTCCTTCTGCCATCTTTCCAAGAAGCTTGTCAGAGTCAGATATGATAGTCTTAAGGTCTGCTGCCATGTTTTTCGCAACCCCTACCATATCAGCAATTTCATCTTGTGAATCAACTGCCGGGAATGGAGCCTCAAGATCACCCTGTGCAAATGTACGTAATCTCTGTTTTAACTCATCGAGTGGTTTAGAAATACCAACTGCAACTCCGTCCCCGATTTTCATCGAGATAAAATATGAACTGACAATGATAACAATAACAATACCAAATACGGCATATGATACTAATGATAATCTCTTGCTTAAATTATCTCCATCTGTTACCTTTTTATCCATAAGGGCAACAAGCTGCTGATATATATCATCATATGCAGGTGCAAGCTCTGCTACTGCTCTCTCCTCGGCCTCCTTCTGTGTCTCAGGATCTGTAGCATTCCTACCTAACTGTCCGATTTCATCATCGAGACTCCAGTATGAGTCGAGCTTACTGTTTATATCATCATATATAGCCTGCTCCTCATCTGTCTTTATAGAGCTTTGCAGCTCTTTCCAGTATTTTTGAAATGATTCCTTTTTAGAATCATGTGTATCAGACATCTTACTTAATGTGTCAGAAGCTGTATAACCGATAAGAGCTCGTGTAGCGCTTCGTGTCTCTGAGAAGGTTACCATAACCTTTCCTATATCTCCCTGTGAAAATCCGTAAAAGGTTAGTGCGCTGGAATATCTCATTGATACAAGAATCATAAGAATACCCGCGATAACCCCCGATGCCGATGCTACAAATGTAGTCAGTCTGAAGCCTTTCTTTAAACGATTTTTGATGCTAAGTGCTTTCCACTTTGACATGTCTAATTTCATGATATTTCCTCCACATGAATAATGATACTTATATACTATTCTTCTATTATACACCTCTCAAAAAATTATACAAGCACTAAAAAGGTGACTGCACGCTGCGTGCAGCCCCCTTTTCATAATTCATAAATCAGATTTCTTATATAATATTCGTTCCATCACGACACTTTTACATACACATCCGGCTTCTAGCCCTGTACCTGTGTGTCCTCTGTGCCATTCTTCCAGTCATCAAACTTCTTGACTACGGCATCATAAGTATCCTGGCAAATTGATGGCAGCTTGTCTCCCCAGGCTCCTGTTGCCTGTGAAAAGCCCTTCTTGAATGCATTCAAAAGCTCATCAGCCTTGTCCTTGTCGCCTCCCGACAGTGCCTTTGCAAAGTCAAGAATACGGTCTGAGGTCTTCTCAACTCCCCAGTATCCATCCTCTGCGATGTCCTTTTTGGCCTGCGCTATTGTGTCTGCATCTACAGTCAGATTCTCAAACAGACTCTTTAAGCCCTGTGACTTGTCCCAGGTTGAAGCCTGTCCCGTCATGGACTTTCTGACGATCTCGATAAGCTGCTGCTGTCTGGCGTTGGCATCATCCTTAAGTGCCTGTACCAGTGCATCTCTGTCTGCCTTGCTCATCTTCTGGTTTACTGTGCTCTTTGCAGTATCCTTTGAATCATCCTTGCTGTCTGATTTCTCATATACAGCTGCCTCCTCGCTGAAGCCTGCAGTCTTTGCATCCGACTTATCCGTCTTTGCATCCTGCTTCTTTGAAGCGGTATTAGTATTCTTTGTCTGCGCCTCGTCCTTTGCTGTGACACTCTGCGCCGCTACTGCTGAAACTACACTTGAAATAGCATCTAACATCTCTCATCCCTCCCTGGTAATGTGCGTGCGGGAATCCTTTCCCGCTATACTATTATCAACCTGTATAGCGTCTGATATAGCTAAACAGTCTTTCTCTTATATTGTGTATCGGCTGTTTTGTATCTGTTTCTTATAGCCCTTGCCGTTATTTTTTCAATTTTCTGCCAAATATAAATGTCGAAAAATATATTACCGATGCGATAATCACTATCATCGGACCTGTTGCCACATTGGTGTAGTATGACACTGCGAGGCCGACTATACCGGAAAATACTGAAAATATCACTGAAAAGAAATGATACTCACGCATATTTTCCGAAATATTCCTTGATGAAGCCGCCGGTAATATAAGCAGAGCATTTATGATAAGTATGCCTATCCACTTGATGGATAGCATAACTATGAGTGCTACAAGCACCGCAAACAGATTATCCAGAAGACGCACATGGATACCCTTGCTTTTTGCCACGCTCCTGTGTATACATATGGCGTTGAGCTTATTGAAGCAAAGCACCCAGAACACTATAGTGACCACAAAAATCACAATTAGATAAACTATCTCAGTCTTTGTGATGCTTAGCACATCGCCCACCAGTATACTTGAGTATTTGCTGAAATTGCCGCCCTTTGACAGTATCGCAAGACCTATCGCCACAGAGCACGATGAAAATACCGATATAATGGTATCTGTCGATGCAGTGTTCAGACTGCCTATCTTATTTAAAAGAAGTGCAAACACTATCGCAAATATCACCATGGCAAGCGAGGTGTCTGCCATGCCGCATACCACTCCGACAGCGATTCCTGTAAGTGCTGAATGTCCGAGTGCATCTGAAAAGTATGCCATCTTTTTGTTTACAATCATGGTTCCCATTATGCCAAAAAGCGGTGTGATGATGAGCACAGCGATAAGGGCATTTCTCATAAAATCATATTGAAGCCAGGAGGTTATATTCATTTGTGTTCCTCCTCTCTCACCCAGGATTCCTCTCCTGTGTAAAAATTCTCTCAAATTCCTTGCTCTCGAAGACTTCCTTCACAGTTCCCTGCTTTGCTACTGTCTTATCAAGCAGCACAACATGGTCTGCGTACTTTGCCACATAGTCCAAATCGTGCGATATCAGTATGATTGCAAGGTCATAGTGAGTCTTTAAATAATCCATGGTCTTATAGAAAAGCTCCATGCCGTTTTGGTCTATTCCGGACACCGGCTCATCCAACAGCAGCAAGTTCGGCTCGTCCATGATTGCCATGGAAAGAAGCACTCTCTGCAGCTGTCCTCCCGAGAGGTTGCACACCTGCTTGTCGATGAGCTCCTCAGCCTCAAATACCTCGAGTGTCTCCCTTATCTTTGCCTCTATCTTTTTGCTCTTTGGCAGAAAAACAGGATAATTGTACTGATAGCTTGCTATTAGGTCATACACGCTGACCGGTGTATTTTTCTCGATATTGACAGACTGCGGCACATAGCCGATTTTAAGCTTAGCCATATGTCCGTCCTTAGTATCCTTGAACTCAATCGTACCGGTGTGAGGTATCTCGCCGAGTATCGCCTTTATGAGTGTAGATTTTCCGGCACCGTTCTGGCCTATTATGACATTGAAGGAGCCGCAATGTATGTGCATATTTACATCCTCAAGCACTGTCTGCTCTCCAAAGCTCACTCCAAGGTTATTTATTTTTATGCAATGAAAGCCACATGGCTGTATTATTTTCCGCATATTTTCTCCAATTTTATTTAGTAAATGCCTCTTTGATAAGCTCTATATTGTGCTCCATACCATCAAGATAGCTGTCCTTGTCGTACTCTCCCCTGTTGAGAGGTCGATATAAATCACATGCACATCTGTCTCACGCGATACGGTATCTCCCATGCTCTTTCCGTAGAGCTCCTCAGCTAGTATTACCGACACTCCATCATCCTTTATGGCACCTATTACCTGTTTTATCTCACCTGCGCTGACTGAGCGCTCCTCGTCAAGGTCTAACAGATAGCATGCATTCATTGAAAAATCATCCGCTACATACGCATAGGCCTCATGGAATATGATGATATTCTGTCCATTGGTAAGACTCTTTAGGCTATTTATCTTTTCTTCAAGCACTGCAAGCTTTGCATCATATGCTTTTGCATTTGCATAATATTCATCAGCATGCTTTGCATCCTTTTCGGCAAGCCGGGATGCGATTGTCTGAACCATGGTGCGGTAACGCGGCACGCTCATCCATGCATGGGCATTCTCATCACCATGGTCATGATCGTGCGCGCTATCTGATTCTGCGTCTGCTTCGTGGTCATGGTCGTGGTCACTGTCCGATTCTGTGTCTGCCTCGTGATCATGATCGTGGTCACTGTCCGATTCTGTGTCTGCTTCGTGGTCATGGTCGTGGTCACTGTCTGCATCATCCTCAGAAAGAAGTGCCACATCCTCACAGGCCTCAACCACATCAAGCTTCGGATACGCTTTTGCCACATCAGACATAAACGACTCTATACCGCCTCCGTTTATTACAAAAACATCGGCTGTGGATAAAAGCTTCATATCCTCCGGTGTTAGCTGAAAATCGTGCAGACAACCGGTCTGTGGCTCGCTTAAGTTTTCAAGTCTCACGCCTTCCACTCCGTCTACTATGTTTAAAGTGGCAATGTACATAGGATAGAAGGATGTCACGACTGTAAGCATATCATCAGCTTCGTCTGTATTTTTTGTATTGCCCGAAGCATTTGATGCTCCACCGGCAGCGCCTTTCATACCTGCTGTGTGCTCATATGCCATTACCGCAAGCGTACACACTATCAATATACACAAAAACATAATGCCTACAAATTTGCATTTATTCTTCATATATTAAATATTCGCCTTTCTTTCTATAGCTTTATTTCTTTTTATGATTATTAACGCTTTTTTTGCTCTTGGCCTTATCTCTGCGTTCTTTAGTCTTTTTGGCAACCGGCTTTCCGGTCTTCTTCCAGCGCTCCTTTTTGTGCGGCTGGGATGCAGCGGCTCTTTTTGCAGCTGATTTTGCCTCGCGCTTTGCTTCTTCCTCCTGTTTCATGGCAAGAAGCGTCTCCTCGTCAAACACGAGTGAATCTATGAGATTCCAGATTTCGTCCCTGCCTTCCTTTGACATGGACGAAAACGGTATAACTACCGTGCCCGGCTTCACATGAAGTACATCCTTGATAGTCTTTATGTGTGCGGCAATCTGGCTTTTTTTCAATTTATCAGATTTGGTTGCAATGATAATCGGTGCAAAGCCCTGGTTTACCATCCAGTCATACATCATGATATCATTGTCCGATGGCTCATGCCTTATATCTATTAAAAGAAACACTGCCTGAAGCTTTTTTGAGGTGTGAAGATAGTTTTCTATCATCTGTCCCCATTTAGCTTTTATCTCGATATTGGCATTGGCATAGCCATAGCCCGGCAGATCGACCAGATACATGGCGTCATTGACGTTATAAAAATTGATGGTCTGTGTCTTGCCGGGCTGTGAAGAGATCCTGGCAAGTGACTTTCTGTTCATGAGTGCGTTGATCAGTGACGACTTGCTACATTTGACTTGCCGGCGAATGCCACTTCATTATACTCATTGTCAGGGATTGTGCTTGTAATTCCGCAAACTGTCTCTAAATTAACACTTTTAATTACCATAATCTCTTCCTCATTCTTATTTTACAAATGCTATCTTCTCCACCTGTGAAAATCTCTCCACCGGCACGATTTCCATGCCGTCTGTTATTTCTTTTGAAATCTCCTCCAGGTCCTTTTCATTATCCTTTGGAATACATACTGTTTTTATTCCGATTACTTTGGCTGCAAGTAGCTTTTCCTTGAGTCCTCCTATCGGAAGCACCCTGCCGCGCAGTGTTATCTCACCCGTCATGGCTACATCTGCCCTGACAGGTCTGTCTGTAATGGCTGAGAGCATGCTGTCGCCATAGTGATACCCGCAGATGGTCCGTCCTTTGGCACTGCGCTCCGGGATATGTATATGGATATCATGCTTCGTGTAAAACTCTGCATCAATGCCATATCCTTCGCTTATTGAGCGCACATAGCTAAGTGCCGCCTGTGCCGACTCCTTCATCACATCACCAAGCTTACCGGTGAGCACGAGCTCACCCTTGCCCGGCAGCACATTCACCTCAACCTCGAGTGTGACACCGCCCACACTGGTCCATGCCAGGCCTCTAACGATTCCAACCTCTGCGCGATCATTTTTCTTCTCCGGACTGTACTTCGGATTGCCCAGATATGTCTTAAGATTGGTCTTTGTAACCTTTACAGCAGCTTCGCTGTCCTTAAAGATTTCCCTGGCAGCCTTGCGGCACAGCTTGCCGATAGTCCTCTCAAGCTTCTGACTCCGGCCTCTCTGGTGTACAGCCTGATGATATCCTTTAAAGCACCATCTGTTATCGTAAGCTGTTCCTTTTTAATTCCGTTTTTGCTCTTTTGCTTCTCAATTAGGTGTTCCTTTGCTATGTGAAACTTCTCATTTTCAGTGTAGCTTGACACCTCAATAAGCTCCATCCTGTCAAGAAGCGGCTTTGGAATGCCTGAAACCTCATTTGCCGTTGCAATAAAAAGCACCTCCGACAAATCTACAGGCATCTCGATGTAATGATCCCTGAATCTGCAGTTCTGCTCACTGTCAAGCACCTCGAGAAGAGCGCTGATGTGTCACCCTTGTAGTCACTTGACACCTTATCTATCTCATCCAACAGCATGAGAGGATTTGAAACGCCGGCCTGTCTTAAGCCATTTACTATACGGCCCGGCATAGCGCCGATATATGTCTTTCTGTGTCCACGGATTTCTGCCTCATCGCGCACGCCACCAAGAGAAATACGCACATATTTCTTCTCCAGTGCAGACGCAATTGAACGGGCTATGCTTGTCTTTCCTGTTCCCGGAGGACCTACAAGACAAATTATAGGACTCTCTCCCTTGCTTGTCAGATTTCTGACTGCCAGAAACTCAAGTATTCTCTCCTTGACATCCTTTAATCCGTAGTGATCATCATCGAGCACCTGTGCTGCATGGTCAAGATCCTTGTTGTCCACAGACATCTTGTTCCACGGAAGCTCAAGTACAGTCTCTATATAGCCTCTCTCAACTGTGCTCTCTGATGAGCTGCTGCTCATATTTCTAAAGCGCTTTATCTCTTTTTTCGTCTTTTCCTTTACGTAGTCAGGCGCATCTAACTCAGATAGCTTTTTCTCATATTCATCAGCCTCCGAGTCAGCATTCTCGCCCAGCTCCTCACGTATCACACCAAGCTGTTCACGAAGCACATACTCCTTCTGATGCTTGTCCACACGAACCTTTACTTTTTTCTGAAGCTCATTCTTTATGGAAATAACCTCCACCTGGGAGAGAAGTAATGATACTATAACCTGATATCTGTCATTGATATCCTCTGCCTCAAGCACCTGCTGCTTAAGCTCATATGACACCGGCAGATTGTTGGTTACATAATCAATGAGCTTTTCAAGATCCTCATACTGATCTATCTGTCTGATAAGCTCCTTGCTGATTTTGCCGACGACTGCCGCATATCTGTGAAAAGCCTCTCTGACTCCGAGAAGCATGGCTTCCCTGAGATCCTCCGGCAGGCTGTCTGCATTACTATCACAATAACAGATTTCTGCCTCAAGGTACTTCTCATTACCGGTAAAGCCAAGCAATGCTGCCCGGCTTATTCCATCTACAAGTATTCTCACAACATCATTCTGTAATCTGACAACCTGCTTTATGTCAGCAACAATACCCATCTGATAGAGGTCTTCCTGAGTCGGGTCCTCACTGTCCACATTCCTTTGTGTGACAAGATAAATCTTTTGATCCTGCTCCATAGCCTCCTCGACAGCACGAAGGGAGCGCTCTCTGCTGATGTCGAAATGGGCAATCATCCCCGGCAGAATAGTAAGCCCTCTCAGCGCTACTGCAGGCATATTCATAATCTGTTCTTCCACTTATATCTCCTGTATTATTACACAGCCATGCATAACAAACCGCTGTGCAATTTATATTATCCGATGCTGTATCTTTTGTAAAATACCGCCATGTACTTATGATGCCGCTTTTTCCTCGATATATCCTCCGGCACACACTCACCATCTAGCTTTAAGTTTTCCTCAACTGTATCCTTGTCGATTACGCACTTGCTGATGCTCTTGTCTGACGGTATACGATACATAAGGTCAAGCATAACAGCCTCCATGATGGCACGAAGTCCTCTGGCTCCTGTCTTTCTCTCAAGTGCCTTGTCAGCGATGGCATTTACTGCATCGTCTGTGAACTCAAGACCTACTCCGTCAAGCTCAAAGAGCTTGGTGTACTGCTTGATAAGCGAGTTCTTAGGCTCCTTAAGTATACGGATAAGTGCATCCCTGTCGAGTGCCTCGAGAGAAACGGTAATAGGTACACGTCCGATAAACTCAGGAATCAATCCAAACTTTACAAAATCCTGTGGAAGTGCATGCTTAAATGCCTCTCCTACATTGAGCTCTGTCTTTGACTTTACGTCTGAATTGAAGCCTATAGATGATGTATCCATACGACTGTCGATAATTTTTTCCAGACCATCAAATGCTCCACCGCAGATAAAAAGTATATTAGTAGTATCAATAGGAATAAGCTCCTGCTGCGGATGCTTTCTTCCGCCCTGTGGCGGTACAGATGCCTCTGTGCCCTCAAGAATCTTTAAAAGAGCCTGCTGTACACCCTCGCCTGACACATCTCTGGTGATTGAGACATTCTCTGATTTCTTTGTAATTTTATCTATCTCATCTATATAAATGATACCATGCTCTGCACGCTCGATATCATAATCTGCCGCCTGAATAAGCTTTAATAGGATATTCTCCACGTCCTCACCTACGTATCCTGCCTCTGTAAGTGTTGTAGCATCAGCGATAGCAAATGGAACATTTATCACTCTGGCAAGTGTCTGCGCAAGAAGTGTCTTTCCTGAGCCTGTAGGTCCAAGCATGAGAATATTACTCTTCTGAAGCTCTACATCTGATGTATCACCTGCCAGTACTCTCTTATAGTGATTGTAAACAGCAACCGAAAGCACCTTCTTTGCCTGGTCCTGTCCTATTACATAATCGTCCAGAAACGCCTTAAGCTCCTCCGGAGTAACAAGATTTATATCATCCTTAGCGCTGCTTTTGTCCTCATGGCCCTCTACGCCTTCTTCCTCAAGAATCTCGGCACATATATCTATACACTCATCGCAGATAAAAGCTCCATTAGGTCCGGAAATCAAACGATTTACCTGGTCCTGTGTCTTACCGCAAAATGAGCAGCGAATCTTTCCGTCGTTTTTTCCTGCCATTATTAACTCCTTTTATTGCATGAGGGCATCCCATATGGGGTACCCTCTTAAATTCATCTAACTTCTGATTATCTGTTTGTTATTACACTGTCTATGAGACCATACTCTGCGGCTTCCTGTGCTGACATATAGTTGTCTCGCTCTGTATCAGCTGCAATTGTCTCGTATGACTTGCCTGTATTGGCTGCTAAAATTTCGTTTAATCTCTTCTTTGTCTTTAAAATATTTTCTGCAGCAATCTGAATCTCAGTAGCCTGACCCTTTGCACCGCCCGATGGCTGATGAATCATAATCTCTGCATTTGGAAGAGCATATCTCTTGCCCTTTGCACCGCCTGCAAGAAGGAAAGCTCCCATGCTGGCTGCAAGACCGATACAGATTGTTGAAACATCACACTTGATGTACTGCATAGTATCGTAAATAGCAAGTCCTGCTGTAACCATTCCACCTGGTGAATTGATGTAAAGGTGGATATCCTTATTCGGATCCTCGGACTCAAGGAATAAAAGCTGAGCAACAACAAGGCTGGCTGTTGTCTCATTTACTTCCTCTCCAAGGAAAATGATACGATCTTTTAATAATCTGGAGTAAATGTCGTAGTTGCGCTCTCCTCTGCTGGTCTGTTCAATGACATATGGTACTAAACTCATATAAAATACCTCCTTTATAAAATTTCAAAAGACCGGCTCAGAAAATAGGCTTCTGAGCCAGTCCATCAAATCTTGATTCAAAAATCTTATTCTTCTGTAGACTCTTCTGCATCAGCCTTTTTCTTTGCCTTTGCACGCTCTTTAACGTTGTCCATGATAAGATCTACAGCCTTTGTGATAGCAAGGTCTTTCTTCATAGACTCCTTCTCAGCATCTCCCATGTACTCTTTAAGCTTATCAGCCTCCATGCCGTATGCCTTAGCCATCTTCTCTACCTCAGCATCGATATCTGCATCAGTAACCTCGATGTTTTCCTCCTTGGCAATCTGCTCAAGTACAAGGCTGCTCTGGATACGTGTTGTAGCCTCAGGACGAACCTGATCCTTAAGCTGGTCAACTGTCATGCCTGAGAACTGTAAGTACTGCTCCATTGTAAGACCGCTCTGTGCGATTCTCTGAGCGAACTCCTCAACCATTGTCTCACACTGTGTCTCAATCATTGCCTCAGGAAGATCCATCTTTGACTTGTCGATAATCTTCTGGATAGCCTCATCCTCTTTAGTCTTCTTAGCTTCTGTCTCTTTCTTCTCTGTGAGGTTCTTTTTGATTTCCTCTTTGTACTCAGCTAATGTATCAACACCTGCTGCATCCTGTGCAAACTCATCATCAAGCTCTGGAAGCTCCTTAGCCTTGATCTCGTTGATCTTAACCTTGAATGTAGCCGGCTTTCCTGCAAGGTCTGCTGCCTGATACTTCTCAGGGAATGTTACATTGACCTCAACCTCATCGCCTGTGTTCTTTCCTACTAACTGATCCTCGAATGTATCGATGAATGTGTGTGAACCGATCTCTAATGGATGATTCTCACCCTTTCCACCCTCGAAAGCTACTCCGTCAACAAATCCCTCAAAGTCGATAACTGCTGTATCTCCCTCTGCTACAGGACGATCTGTAACTGTAACTGTTCTTGCATTTTTGTTTCTCTGGTTCTCAAGCTCAGCGTCAACCTCTTCATCAGAAACTGATGTGTCGATCTTTGTAACTGTAACGCCCATGTACTTACCAAGAGTAACCTCAGGTCTTACAGCAACCTCTGCTGTGTAGATGAAAGGCTGTCCCTTCTCAATCTGAGTAACCTCAACTGTTGGGCGTGAAACAATGTCAACACCGCTCTCGTCAACCGCACCTGCGTATGTCTGCTGCATAAGAATGTTTGCTGCATCCTCGTAGAACACACCTGCTCCATACATTTTCTCAATCATAGCTCTTGGCACTTTTCCTTTACGGAATCCAGGTACACTAATCTGTTTCTTCTGCTTCTGATATGCAGAATCCAATGCTTTCTCTAATTCCTCAGCTGCTACCTCAATAGTAGCTTCGCCATATTATGCTCTAAATTCTCAACCTGTACACTCATGTCAATCGTTATCCTCCTTAAAAATATATATGAATGGTATGTACATCAAATGTAATGTGGGCATGCTTTTTAAACTGCTAAGCCCAGTCATTGGATGATTATAACACAACAAATCCACTATTTCCAGTGTTTTTTACATTAAATTTGCTTTTGTGTATAATTCCATAAATTGTCAGCAATACCAAAACATATTTTTGTCATTTTACGGCATAATATTTCCATACACATACAGCTTGTGTATAACGTTTTAAAAGGAGGTATTGCATTATGGCAGCATCAAGTAGTAAAAAGGCTTCTGTACCGGAGGCAAAAGAGGCTATGAGCCGTTTCAAGGAAGAGGTTGCTTCAGAGCTTGGAGTTCCTTTAAAAGAGGGCTACAACGGTGACCTTACTTCTAAGCAGGCCGGTTCAATCGGTGGCGAGATGGTCAAGCAGATGATCATGAAGCAGGAGCAGCAGATGAAATAAGCTCTGCAATAGCAGGCTTCAAATGTACGCTTCAAATGCAAGCATAAAAAGAGGCCGCGCACCATGGGTTGGTGTGTGACCTCTTTTGTTATAATACAGGGGCTTGCCGGTCTAGTATACCAGTCCCTGTCGAATATGCTCTACTGTGGCATCGTCTGTGAAGTATCTGACAAGCTCGAGTGCAAACGCAATAGCTGTTCCCATTCCACGACTTGTAATCACATTGCCATCCACAACTACAGGCTGCTCAAGCCACTGTGCACCGAGCAGCTTTTCCTCAAAACCCGGATGACAGGTAGCTTTTTTGCCCTCAAGTATATGATTCTCACCGAGCACGCTAGGCGCTGCACATATCGCTGCAACAAGTTTTCCCTCAGCGGCAAATCTCTTAATTGTCTTTACTACGGTCTCATCCGCGCCAAGGTTTAATGTACCGGCATGCCTCCCGGCAGTACGATTGCATCGTAGCTGTCAAAATCAGCCTGTGCCTTTGTGGTATCTGTCTTAAATGTCACCTGATGAGAGCTTGTCACCTCGGCTTTTTCCGTGATTGATATGGTTTCAATCTCCAGCTTTGCTCTTCTAACTATATCACTACTGTAAGTCCTTCAATCTCCTCACAGCCGTCTGCCATAAAAATTCCTACTTTAATCATATTTTTCTCCTTTATTTTTCTTTGATAATACTATGATACCTTTTGACCCTTTAATCATACTATAAAAATCTGCGGTTCGTCCTTGAATTTTTAAATACCGGTCATTATAATCATATATAAATGATATGAGGGTAAAACAAAAATATAAACCGTAACTATAAATCTACCAGTAACCTGAAAGGATATACCATGGAAATCGAAAGAAAATACTTACTTAAACAGCTTCCTTCCAATTTAGACAGCTACGCGAGCAAAAAAATCGCCCAGGGCTATCTGTGCACCTCGCCTGTTGTCAGAGTCAGACGCTCAAATGACAGCTATTATATGACCTACAAGGGAGCCGGTCTTATGGTGCGCGAGGAGTACAATCTTCCTCTCACAAAAGAAGCCTACGACCATCTTGTCCAAAAGATTGACGGTCGTCTCATCGAAAAGACACGCTATCTCATACCTCTTGACGGTGGCCTGACCGCAGAGCTTGATGTATTTGATGGTGATCTGGCTCCTCTTACACTTGTGGAGGTTGAATTCGACTCTGTCGACGCAGCAAATGAATTCACAGCGCCTGACTGGTTTGGCGAGGATGTCACTGAATCCGGCAAATATCACAACAGCTATCTGAGCCGATTGGAAAATTCATAGTACTGCCTGGTCTTTATCGTATTCTTTAAATCATCATACCGCTTTTGCAATGGGCCCTCAGGAACTACAACATCCATAACCACCGCTATGTCATCTATAAGGCGGTCGGTTATGATATCCCTCATTGAAATAAGTATATTGTACTTCTCTTCAAAGGTATCCGCATCAAGAAACTCCAGCAAACGCGGATCCGGTGCCTGGCCTTCATCTGCATCCGGTGCCGGCTCATAACATGCCTGTGTCTGAACACTCACAGCTTCAGGTGCATTAGCTGCAATCTCATTAGTGCTCAAAGAGATACTCTTTCCCGACATATCCTCCGGCTTATCCTTAAGTGTGATCTTCTCAAATCTGTATTTCTGCTTCACATCAGGATATTTCTCATGGTCCACCTCGCTTACAAACATGTCGAGTGGTCTGGCGTATATCCCAAAATCATCATATAAAGCCTGATAAATCACAAGCTTTTCCCCTGTCTCTGAATGTGTCGCCACTGTAACTATCTGATACAGCTTATTCTTAAAGTGCCTGTAAAGCTCTCCGGGCTTTGGTGTTCTGTCCATCATTTCTGCCTCTTTTCCTATTATTTAAAAGTTGTTAATCATGTCTAAGCCTTCCCCAAGGAAATCTCTCTCAAACTCCAGATTGCCGCTGTATCCCATGGCAATCAGATCCTCAACACTGCCAAACATGCTCTGTGTCTCAGCCTCTATAATCTTTGCACCATCAGCTGCTTTATTATGCAGTGTCTGGCAGTTTCTTGAGTGCTCCTGAGCCATTTTCTGCTGTGCCTCGCTATGTCCGTGCATAGTCTCAAGCTCTTTTTGTGTCGTATCATCCGCAAAGCGTGCGTTATTTTTCACGGCCCTCTGCACTATATCCGGATTGCTCTGCTGTGGCTGTACTCTCTGCTGCATCTGTGGTCTCTGAACCTGCTGTGCTCTCTGCTGCATCTGTGGCTGTTGTTTCTGCTGATATGTCTGGTTCAATGCATTCATACCCGACTGAACTGTATTCTGCATGCTGTTCCATATCTGCTGTATCTGCTTCTGCTGCGGTCTCGGTTTGTTTGGCTGCGTGTTTTTGCTGCCTGCGCTCTTTGATTTTTTGTTAATGTAAAAAACAGCTCCTAAGATAATTGCCCAAATTATAACATCCATATTCTGCTCCTTTATCAATCTGCATTTTCTATGTCAATCCCTGAATATCCTGCACATATCGCGCAGTATGTATTCTGCTGTCTGTTCCGGCTCCCATTGCTTTGTAACACCCACAAGCAGCGGATTAAGCTCCGACAGTATCCTTGCCGTGCGCCGGTCTGTAGTGCCTCATACTTATCGTTTATGGCCTCAGCCTGCTTCACACATGCCTCAAGCTGCTTTAATATATCCTTCCAGAACTCCTCGTAATATATCTCATGCACTCTCTTAGTCTTTTGTGTGAAATTTAGCTCTGCAAGCTCTTTGTTGCTGTGCCCCAGATAGAAATATGACAGAGCAAACAAATCAGGCTTTTTCCTTTCAAGCCCCTCATTTGTCAGGTGTATCAGATTCTCTATCTCACTCTGCAAAATGATACCGTTGTCAAAGGATGACAGATATCTCTCCCCCTGCTTTACAACAGAGTCCAGAGTCGTGTGAAAATCCGTGTCCACCTTGCTGATTAAAAATTCATCGTCAAACATGCCGCTTTTCGCTTTGCAAGCCTTTATCAGCTCTCCAAAGTGCTTCCGGTCGGTTCCTGTGAGCTCACAATACCCGATAACTTGTTGCTCAAGCTCCTTTAAATCTGAAAGCAGGCTGCTTAAGCCTGTCTTCACGCCATAATATCGCTTTGCAACACCGGAGGAATTCTTTTTGGTTTTGACATACAGCTTAAGCCAGCTGTTGACCACTGTCATGTCGCACCTGCCGTATCCATTGCTGTCTTAAATTTCTTTTCCGTATCACTTAGTCCTAAAATCATCACACACCCTCAAACATCATTCTAAAACTATATAATAACAATTCTACACCATTATCATATTTTTTTAAAGAGCCTTTTTTCGCTCTGAAAAGCCCACTTTAAACGCAAAAAAAGGAAGCCATACAATAGCTGTATGACTTCCTGTATACTCTGCATGTTATTCGCATCGTCGTGCGAATGGCACGAGCGGCTTTGTTATGATAGCAAAATCAAATTAACGACCGAACTGCATATCGTTGTTACCTGATTTTGTTGTGAACATCTCAAGCATGTTGATTGGATCGTTGTAATCCATAAGCCATCCTCACGGGCGAAATCAAACTGTCCGTCCTTACGGCTGTTAAGGAATACGTTCCACTCCTGCTGCTCAACCTTTAAGTTGATACCTACCTTTGAAAGATCTGCTGGATAGCCTCACCAATCTTTACATTTGACTCTGAGTTGTTTACAAGGTATGAGAACTCGACAGTCTGGTTTACCTGACCTGTGCTCTCATCTAATAATCCGATAGAAGCAAGAAGCTCTTTAGCCTCCTCAAAGTTCTTATCGTAATCTGTGCCGTAGTAATCTTTGTTCTTGAACTCGCCACCGTTACCATCTGTAACGCCCTCTGGGATAAATGTTGTGGCAATCTTCTGTCCGCCCTGGGCGATTGTATCGATAATGTACTGACGATCGATAAGAAGACAGATTGCTTTTCTGAATACCTTAGCCTGGTCAGCATCTAATCCAAGTTCTGAGTAGAGCTTAGAGTTAATGTTGAAGCCTACGTAGTATGTTCCAAGGTTGTCAACTGTGTAGAACTCGCTTGTCTTCTTAGCTGCCTCAATCTCGGCTGTAGGAACTGTATCGATGAAATCAAGGTCACCGTTCTGGTAAGCTGTGTAAGCTGAAACATCATCAGATGTAAGCATTACGTTCATCTCATCAACTGTTACATTGTCAGCATCCCAATAGTTAGGATTCTTAACATATGTCATGCTTGAATCATGCTTCCACTCCTTGAGTGTGAATGCACCGTTTGTAACGAACTTGTCGCTTGCATCGTTTGCCCAGTCATCATTTCCCTCTACTGACTTCTGGTTTACAGGGAAGAAGAATGGGAATGCACATAAGTCAAGGAAGTATGGTGTAACTGCTTTAAGCTTGACAGTAAGAGTCTTTCCATCATCAGAAGCTACTACATCATCAGCAGCAAGACCCTTTGTATCATCATATCCTGCGAATACTGCGCAAAGGTAGCTGTAATCTGCAGCTGTCTTAGGATCTGCAGCTCTCCTCCAAGACCACTCGAAATCCTTTGCAGTAAGCTCATCACCGTTTGACCACTTAAGACCGTCACGCATTGTGAATGTGTATGTGAGGCCATCCTCAGAAACCTCATAGCTCTCTGCACATGCAGGCTCAAGCTTGCCCTCAGCGTTGTAACGCATAAGACCCTCAAAGCTGTTTACTGCAAGACATCCGCCGTCAACAGTACTGTTTAATGCAGGATCGATATGATCAGGCTCTGATGCCATGAAGATGTTTAACTTTCCGGCATTCTTTGTGTTCTTTGCATTGTAGAAGTATTTCATACCCTCTACTGTTGAGTATACGTCTGTGACATAATCCTTGAGCATATACTGGTCATTGTAGTAGTAAAGTGGAATAACACACCATGTATCCATAAGCATATCCTCTGCCTGGTGCATCATCTCTGCACGCTTTGCAAGATCTGCTTCTGTACGGATAGATTCTACTAACTCATCATAGCTTGTCCAGTCTACGGCTGTTGATACAGCAGTATCAGAATTATCGTTAGTAGTTGTTTTGTTGTTGCTCTTGCTTCCACAAGCAGTCATGCCAAGTGCCATAGCTGCAACAAGAGTAAGTGCTACTAATCTCTTTTTTCATCTTTCTTCCTCCTAATTAATTAATATGAAAAATAAATTTATGTTAGAACCGGCACATGTGGCTTAAGCTATATGCCGGTAAAAACCTTATATTAGCGGTTGAAGCATGCAACCATATGTCCGTTTCCTCTGTCTGTAAGCTCCGGACGTGCTGCTGCACACTGTTCTGTCGCGTATTTACAGCGCGAACGGAATGGACAGCCGCTAGGCATGCGAAGAGGTGAAGGAACATCTCCCTCAAGCACGATTCGCTTGCTGTGTCTGGCAGTCTCAGGATCCGGAATCGGAACTGCTGAAAGCAGCGACTGTGTGTACGGATGGATTGGATTGTCCATCAGCTCATCTGCATCTGCAAGCTCCATCATATGGCCCAAGTACATAACAGCTATTCTATCAGAGATATGCTGCACTACAAGCAGATCGTGCGCTATAAACAGGTATGATAACCCTCTCTCCTTCTGCAGATCCTCAAACATGTTGACTACCTGAGCCTGAATTGAAACATCAAGTGCCGATACCGGCTCATCACATACGATAAACTTCGGATCTACTGCAAGCGCTCTTGCTATTCCGATACGCTGTCTCTGTCCACCCGAAAACTCATGTGCATAACGTGTGGCATGGTCTGCGTTTAGTCCAACTGTCTCCATGAGATCCATAATCATCTCATGGCGCTCTTTCTTGCTATTATAGAGCTTGTGCACATCGAGAGGCTCTCCGATGATATCCTCAACCGTCATACGAGGGTTGAGTGATGAATACGGATCCTGGAATACCATCTGCATCTGCTTACGGTAAGGATGCATATTCACATCTATCTTCTTCTCACTGTCAAACAAAACATTGCCGTCGAACTCAATGCGTCCAGCTGTCGGCTGGTACAGACGTAAAAGAGTACGTCCTACGGTTGTCTTTCCACAGCCTGACTCGCCAACAAGTCCAAGCGTCTCACCCGGCTTTATGGCAAATGACACATCATCGACTGCCTTTAATTCCATCTTTTTAAATCCGTCATGAACAGGGAAATACTGCTTCAAATGGTCTACCTTGAGCAGGTACTCGTTGTTATTTGTCTCATTACTCATTTGATTTTCCCTCCTCCATCATATTCTTAATATTCATCCAGCATGATGCGAGATGATCCTCTCCAACCCAGATTTCCTCCGGCTTTTCGGTGAGACATATCTTCATAGCGGCATCACAGCGAGGGCAGAATGCACAACCATCTGGCATGTTGAGCATATTGATTGGTGTGCCTCCGATAGGAACAAGCCTGGTTTTTGAATTGGTCTTTGTAGGGATTGAACGAAGCAGTCCCTTTGTGTACTCATGCGCCGGGCTGTAGAATATGGCATCTGCTGTTCCTCTCTCACACACACGGCCGCCGTACATAACTATGATCTCATCACACATTGAAGCAATGACACCCAGATCATGTGTAACCATGATGATTGCCATGCCGAGCTTTTCCTGCAATGACTGCATAAGCTCAAGAATCTGTGCCTGGATAGTCACATCAAGAGCTGTTGTCGGCTCATCTGCGATAAGGATATCCGGCTCACAGGCTAATGCCATAGCTATCATGACACGCTGTCTCATACCACCGGAAAGCTCATGAGGGTACTGATTTACACGCTTCTCAGGCTCATTAACGCCTACAAGTGTGAGCATCTCTATAGCACGCTCTTTTGCTTCCTTCTTTGTACGGTCTGTGTGAAGAAGCACTGCCTCCTCAAGCTGGTAGCCTACCGTAAATACCGGATTAAGCGATGTCATAGGATCCTGGAAAATGATTGAACAGCATTTTCCTCTGAAATCTGCCATTTTCTTTTTGTTCCATTTGGTGATATCCTCACCCTTATATTTTACTGAGCCGCCTGTGATGGCACCATTCTCAGCAAGAATCTGCATGATTGAATATGCTGTAACTGACTTTCCTGAGCCTGACTCTCCTACGATTCCAAGAGTCTTTCCCGGCTCAAGCTTAAAGCTGACACCGTTTACAGCTGATACGTCTCCGTTATCGGTCTTGAAGGTAGTGTGCAGATCAGATACTTCAAGAACAAACTTATTATCTTCCATCTTACTCACTCCTTACTATTTCGATAATTTAGGGTCAAATGCATCTCTTAAGCCGTCACCGATAAGATTCAATGTAAGAACAATGATACAAATCGTAAGCGCCGGGAAAATAAGACGCAATGGGTAGCTCTGGAGTCCGCCACGCGCTGTATTTGCCAACGAACCAAGTGAAGGCATAGGAGCCGAAACACCAAGTCCGATAAATGACAGATAACTCTCAGTAAAGATGGCTGATGGTATCTGAAGCGCTGTAGTAATGATGATTACTGACAGACAGTTCGGTAAAATGTGTTTTCTGATAGTGCGGGCTGATGATGTTCCGATACACTTTGCTGCGAGAATGTACTCATTCTGCTTAATGGTAAGAATCTGACCTCTTATAAGTCTTGCCATTCCTACCCAGTAAAGCAATCCAAACACTATGAAAAGTGCAATCATGTTGACACCGAGCTTTGAAAGCACTGTACCCTTTATTACAGGTGTCAGCACCTCATTTAATACAACTGCGAGTAAAATGATGAGCAGCATATCCGGCAATGAATAAATGATATCTACTATTCTCATCATAACCATATCTACCTTGCCACCGCAGAAGCCTGATACGGAACCGTAAATGATACCGATTATAAGCACAAGCAGTGATGCAAACACACCGACTCCCAGAGAAACACGAGCTCCGTAAACAACACGGATAAAATAGTCTCTTCCGAGCTCATCTGTGCCAAAAATGTGCGGGAACAGCTTCTCACCTGCATCAATCTGTGCCTGCTCAGCATCGCTGTACTGGAAAGGTCCTAAGTTCTGTGCACCCTTAACGATATCTGCATAGCCGTAAGGCACAATCTTTGGTGCCAGAAGAATAACCAAAATAAGTAAAACCAAAACTATAATAGAACCCATAGCCAGTGGATTTTTACGGAGTCTCTTAAGACCATCCTTAAAGAAGGTAGTTGACTCACCCATAACCTCCTGCTGGCGTTTCTCTTCATCTGATGCCTTGGCAAAATCCTTCATATCGAACTTGCTAAGGTCAATCTGTGTGGAGAAAGGAGCTCTCTTCATATTATCTTTCATCTTTATCTCTCCTTAATCAAGCTTAATACGTGGATCAATCACTTTGTATACAATATCTGTAATGAGGTTCGCGCCTACCATGATGACAGCAAGGAAAAGTGTTGTGGCCATAATCATTGTGTAATCACGGTTTGTGATACAGCTTACGAACTTGGAACCGAGTCCTCCGATATTGAAAATACTCTCAATAACCATTGAACCTGTGAGGATACCACCAATCATAGGTCCCACATATGTGATGACCGGAATGAGCGCATTACGAAGCGCATGTACAAATATAATCTTGTACTGATGTACACCCTTGGCCTTTGCCGTACGGATGTAATCCTGTCCGAGTGCATCAAGCATTGAAGTCTTTGTAAGTCTTGTAATATATGCCATCGGTGAAAGTGACAGTGACAGCACCGGAAGTAATATCATGTTGCTTCCTGAGCTGAAGGCCTGCACCACGCCAAGCTTTATACAGAAGAAATAAAGTAATAACGTAGCGATGACAAATGACGGCATCGACGTAATCAGTGTGACGAAGAATACTATAACTCGATCTGGCCACCTGTTTCGCATCAGCGCTGCTATCGAACCGAGCACCACTCCGAATACTATCGCAGTGAGCGCCGCTAAGAGTCCAAGCTTCGCTGAAATCGGGAAGCTCTCCCCAATGATATCTGAGATCGGACGGTCTGTCTTAAGACTAACACCGAAATCTCCGTGCAGCACGCCTGCCATGTAGTTCTTGTACTGGACTATAAGTGGCTGATCCAGTCCATAGCGTGCCTCAAGCTCTTTCATTACCGCCGGACTCTTTGCCTTCTCCGAATTGAATGGACCACCCGGAATTGCATTCATGGCAAAGAATGTAATAAGACTGATAATGAAGATTGTAAAAATCGCGAGAATAACTCTCTTTACAATGTACTTACCCATATTTTTCTCTCCCTCTTGGATTTGTATCGATAATGCATTATTTTATTTTTTAAAGCATTATCACTGCACCACGTCAAAGTATTTTGTCTAATACGCAAAAAAGTGCGAATGACGTCATTGTCATTACACACTCCCTAATCTTGCTGTCTGATACAACTGTCGTTCTGACGCGAACAATTCTTTTTTATTATACACAGAAATCATGCTTTGTCAATTGGATATATTTTCCTATATTGTTTTCATTTCTGCATAAAAATTAGTTATTTTTTTATAATACTCATTAATAAGGGTAATTTATGCAGTTCATAAGAATTATTTATACATTTTTATTCATTTTTATTTTTGCATTAAAATATTAATTTTCAGCGCATGATTGCTTTGAATTGTTAAGTACCGGCGTTATTCTGGCATTAAATGGGTATTTGGTGTATAATTACTTATCATTATATATCAAGGAGCCACCTATGCTTACATACGACGATGCACTCAATCTCAACTACTATAAAAAACAACCTTTACCGGCTGGATGAACGGCATGCGCTTTCTCATAAAGCGTGAGGAGCCTGTCATCAAGGAAGCCACAGAGGATACACCCGAAGAAAAGGGTGAGCCAATATTTCATGCATGGATATGGCCGGGGCCGTATATTTTTGACCTGACCGACGACAGCAAAAAAACTGACAATACCTTTCCATTTACAGATGACGGAAAAAACAGTGTGTAGACTGGATTAATGAGGTCATTAGTGCACACTCAAACGAATATCCGAAAAATAAAACAGATGGAGAAAACCTCTAAAAAACTCTTGACTTCTCACCAAAAATATTGTAGTATACGTTTTGTGCAAAACACAAGGGCTTGTAGCTCAGCCGGTTAGAGCGCACGCCTGATAAGCGTGAGGTCGGAAGTTCGAGTCTTCTCAAGCCCATCCTTGTAATAAGCGTATTATGAAAGCCACGGATTGCTCCGTGGCTTTTGTTTTATGTGTATCTACACCTGCACAATGCGTCCGTGTCTGCCTATTCCTTTAAAAAATCCCGCATTTATTCCATCATACTTTTTGGCACTGCACTCAGAAACCATGAGCTGCTGCTTATATTTGTAATCATCCCACTCGAGAATTGCTGTGACGTAGGGCTGTTCCTCCATTACACGCACAGTCGTATTTTTCTTTGAAAACACAGGGTATTTTCCGGTGTATCCCTTTTGAAGCAGCTCCTTTTCAAGCGCTTTACGCTTTTCTTTTATGCGTTCATTTATCTGATTTCCGTAATTTCTCTCCGGATAATCCTTTGATGCCTTTATCACAAGCTTATAAATATACTGATAAAGCGGTACTCTTTTTGCATCGGCTAAATGTCTGCTCAAAAGTTTTTCCGTTTTCTCACATGGATTTGCCCTGTAACGTGCAATGAGCTTAAGATAATCAGTGTCCGAAACCTCCCTGCAAAGCTCCTCCATAATGTCTATTCCCTCTACACGGGCCGGAAAATGATACTCCATCAAATCGCCGGGTACAGGTGTCCATCTGCGAAACGGTGCAAAGTAAATAAGGCTCTGGATAAAGCATTCTGTCTCGTTGCAGTATTCCCTTCCCATGTACATATACTTATCAGCGATTGTTCCTACCATATATACAAGCATGCGCCACTGCTCCTGTCCCTTTACCCAGAAATGTCCTATTTCATGGTATTTAAAGCATGCCTCATGTACATGCAAATTATCAAACCAGAGTGTGACCACATTGTCCTGCTGGTGCAGAATGAGTCCATAACTTTTTTCACTTCCTAAAACCAACGATGCCGAAATGATTTCTTCCTCGCTATGATAATCGCCCTTTAACACTGCATTTTCCAAAGTCAGATAGCATTCCACCGCATCATTCATGATATATGGGATTATATATTTGTCATCACTTCTGCATATATCAAATGAACCGTAATCAAAGAGCTCTGCGAGCATGTAAAATGCGCGTGGCATATCCTCTTTTAAGCCAGGAAGTGCTTTTACTAAATCCTTGTAAGCCTGCATTGTGGTATCCTTTCGTATAGGAAAAATGATAAAAAAATAAGAATTTCAGAAGTAATAAAAACCTCTGAAACCCTTGTAAACAGTACGGGCAACAGGACTTGAACCTGCACGGTCTCCCACTAGAACCTAAATCTAGCGCGTCTGCCAATTCCGCCATGCCCGCATATATATGCCGCGTACAGTAGCGCATCTGCCTACAATTGAACGTTAGCAGTTCAATTGTCAAGAATTCCGCCATGCCCGCAAACACCTTGACAGTATATCATTTAGTTTCATGTGTGTCAATATTATTTATCACATTACAAAAGTGAACTATTCACATTCAAACTGTATTTCCACAACAAACCGCTTCCCCTCAAGCCTTGCTTCAATACTCCCGCCCATTCTCTCCACAAGTTCCTTTGCAATCGAAAGCCCAAGCCCGCTCGATGATATGCTCCTCGCCTCATCGGCTTTGTAAAAGCGCTCAAACACCTTGTCCACATCTATATCATCAGGATTTTTTACATCATTTGAAACCAAAATATGGACAATCCTATTTTTTGAAGTACGCTCGTCATCTGAAGCCCTGCAATTGCACGAATCCTGTTGCTTCATCTGTATGCAGATGCTCTTCTGCCCATGCACCAGTGCATTTTTTATCACATTCTGAAACACCCGCCTGAGCGCCTGCACATTTGCAGTGATAAATATCGTGTCCTCACATATATCAAGTGACGGCTCAATGCCCTGCTTTTTCCACTCCTCATAATACGAAAACACTGTCTGCTTTAAAAGTCTGCTGACACAGCAATTAGACAGCTCTAGCTTGAAGCTGTCATTTTTAAGCTTTGTGAACATGAAAAGCTCCTCGAGCATATCCTTAAGGCTTGTGATGCGCTCCTGGATGATATCTATATAATGCTCCTGCGCGCTCTTGTCAGTCTCATCCTAAGCAGCTGAAAATAGCCGTCCAGCGAGGTAAGCGGAGTACGGATATCATGCGACAGGTTTGTGTACGTGTCAGATATCATCTGCTCCTTTTCGCTGCTGCCTCACGCTGCCTGTGCCATTGCTCTAAAATCTGTTTATACGCTCCTTAAGCCTTCCGATATCAGCCATGTTGGTATCGGTTAAAAGGAGCATATTTGTATCCTTTTCGCATAAAAAATCAAGCTGTTCGTTAATGTCACGAAGCTGTGCCCTTATTTTTACGAGCACAGCTATTAAGACAGCTACCGAAACTGCAAGTATTACAGTCAGTATTTTCCAAACCATGTTTTATTCCTCATTCAAAACACATTATATATCCCTGCGTTTAAATACACCGTACACTGCAATCAGTGACACCACTGCCCACACAGCGGCTACCGCAAATGCACCGCCTACGGTCTTTGCAGACGCACTCAGATCAAGCTCAGAAATCTGATTAACAATAAGGTAATCATTTATATCAAAGTTCTTTACTCCGATTTTTTCAATAAGTATATTGATTCCACTGAAAATCAGTGTAAAGATACCTGTACACATGCACACAGCGATAATCATGCTGATTACATTGTTTTTTATAATGATTGCCATTGCCATGACAAAATATACAAATAAAAGTGTGACCACATACTGGCTGCCAAGCATCTTAAAGAAGTCTGCTGCATCTCCGAATTCTGCTCCATGTAAAAACAGCGGTGTCGCAATACACTGGACAATCACATCAAGTGCCATGGCCACAAAGGTAAATACCGAAAGCGCTATCATCTTTGAAAACAGCAACACTCCACGGCACTTCACCTGTCCGCCTACGCTCTTTATATAGCCGCTGTTTAGGTCTGCTGTTGAGAAGAGCACCGTAAATATCGCAAGTAAAAGTGCCAGGTCAAGACCTGCTATATCGCTTTCAACCATATCGGCTATGGTCGGCACCTCATCTGACATGTCGGATTCATCCATTTCAAGCCCGACTGTTGCCGTTGGTCCATTTGACGATTCCGCTGATGCTGTATCGTATTCATCTGCTATCTCACTGTCTGACTCACTTACCATAGTGACATCATCAGTTGTTTCCACGATGCTCTCTGCCGCCATGCTTCTGACAAGAGCTGTCATACCGCTCATAGCTATTGCGAGTGCCATAGCTATTACAAGTATAACATAAGCTGACTTTGTATGTATCAGTCTGTAAATATCCATTCTTACCGCATTAAACATTTGTCGCACCTCCTGTGATACTAAGGAAATATGTCTCAAGCTCCATTCCTGTGACCGCTAGCTGTGCCACCGAAACTCCTGCTGTGACCAGCGCTGTATTTAAGGCGGCGCTATCATTCAGGCGCTCATAGACATCTATATGATTTTTGTCCACTATCATGTAGTGCACAAAGCCCATCTTATCGAGCACAGGCACTGCTTTATTTGGATTGTCCACTGTCAGTGTAATCTTCTCACTGCACTTGGAAAGCAGCTCCTCTCTGGTAATTTCCTGAAGCAGGGCTCCATTATTTATAATGCCGTAATCTGTGGCAAGCTTTGAAAGCTCCTCCAATATATGGCTTGAAATAAACACAGTCATATCCTGCTGTGCACACAGATTCTGAATCGTATCACGCACCTCTGCAATTCCCTGTGGATCAAGTCCGTTGATAGGCTCATCAAGCACTAAAAGGTCAGGCTCTCCAACCAGCGCCATGCCGATTCCAAGCCTCTGCTTCATGCCAAGTGAAAAATTCTTTGTTTTTTTCTTTCCCACATTTAACAGACCTACCTTATCAAGTATGCCCTCTGCATAGCCCTTTTTACTGATGCCGAAGAGACGGCACTTCATCTCGATATTTTCCTTTGCCGTCATGTTGGGATATACACCGGTGCCTCAATCAGGCATCCCACTCTTGAGCGTACCTTCGACAAATCCTTTCCTGTGTATCCAAACATAGATATTTCTCCGCTTGTCGCTTTGCCAGACCGCCGATCATTCTCATACAGGTAGTCTTGCCGGCACCGTTTCTGCCGATAAATCCATAGATTGCACCCTTTTTTATGTGGATATCCACATTGTCAACCGCTTTCTGGTGTCCATACTGCTTGGTCAGTGCCTTTGTCTGCAATAATATTTCACTCACAATCAAATCTCCTTTTCTTTTATTCCTTAGCAACCCTTTAATCATAATATAAATGTAAAATCCTAATACATCGCTAACAAAAAGTAAAAAAAGAGTAAAGCTTGTTTACCTTTACTCTTTCATTTTGTAACCGATGCCCCACACTGTCTCTATGTACTCGTCATCGGTCAGCTTTTTTATCTTCTTTCTGATATTGCTGATGTGCACATCAAGAGTCTTTGTCTCGCCAATATACGGCTCATCCCAGGCATATTCAAATATGTCCTCCTTGGCAAACACCTGTCTGGGATGCGCATGAGAAGCTCGAGTATGGCAAACTCCTGCTTTGTGATGCCGTCAACAGCATTATCAGCTACATAAAGCTGTCTTGAAATCCGATCGAGCACAAGCTGTCTGTGCTCTATTTTAACGGGTCCCGCTATGTATGTATTTGTAGTATCTCCCTGTCCGGTATCATTTTCTGCTTTTGTCTGGTTTTCTCCTGCCTTGCCCGACTTTGAAGGCACATCTGCCACCGCATGACGCAGCTGCACAGCCACTCTGGCAACGACCTCCTTTATCTCAAACGGCTTTGTGATGTAATCATCAGCGCCTGCCACGAGCAGATTGATTTTCTCATCCAGCTCATCCTTTGCCGTAAGTATTATCACCGGAAGTGACGCATCCATCTGCCGTATCCGTGCCAGAAGCTCCTCCCCTGAAAGCCCCGGAAGCATCAGATCCAATAGCACAAGCGCATAAGCTTCCCTGTCCAGCTTAAGCAAAAGCTCTCCCTCTGTGCCTGACCATGCCTGTCTTGTCCTATATCCGGCTTTTGAAAGCGCTGTCGCAAGCAGATCATTAATGTCCTTGTCATCCTCTATTATGAGTATCTCCCGGATTTGTTGTCTGTCATAATATTCCCTTTCTCTATCTGCTGTACCACTTCTATAATAACACCTCTATACTGACAAAATCATACCGGACGCATTTATCTCACTATGCGTCCTATTCATTTGAATCCGCTATTCAGTTGTTTTTGCAAACTTTAGTTTAGTGCCAATACACACAAAAAAACAACAGTAACTTTTTATATTCTAGAAATATCCCTCGACTCCCTGCACCAGTCCGTCTGCCAGATTTTCAAGTGTGGCATCGCTGTGGTCAGAGCATGCGTTGCCAAGCTCTACATCCACTGATGGTACCGTGCTGTATGAGGTCTGTGTCAGGTCTATCGCCATTGAGCCATTACCGTTTATCTTTGCTCCATGAGCGCGCAGTCCTTCTATCAGGCTTGCCCCAAGTGCATCATGCTGCTGCCAGTGTGATGCAACCGGCTCCATACCCTTTATGCCTCCAGGCACTGATATGTAAAAGCAGCCCTTATCGTAGCTTAGTCCGTCGCCATCCCAGTGCAGAGCGATATGACAGTCTGCCGCATTATTACAGATGACAGTACGTGCCACATTGTCAAGCTGCACATCGCTTCCGTCTCTTACCATAAGCACATCATAGCCTGCCGCAAGCAGCTTGTCCTTTAGTATCTGCGCCATACGGAGTGTGACAGAGCTCTCCGGTGTACCATCATTAAAGGACATACCCCTGAAACTGCTACTGCTTTTGTTGCGCCAGCGCCTGTTGTACCACCTGTGGTCTTTGCCGAGCCGTCCGGATGACAAAGTGTCTTCACCGAAGTTCCTCCGCTTGTACCGTGTCCGGCATTGACACCTACTACTATGTTTTTGCGGTTTGCTGTAGCCTTGTACATGACCGCACAGCCTGAATTTATCGCTGAATGGTCTGCATACTGCCATGAAGGATTTAGTGATACTGATTCTCCATTCTCATAGGATGCTCTTTCTACATACTGATAAGAGGAATTATTATCACCTGAATTGTTCTGCTCCTCGTCCGGCTGTTCGGCAGTCTGTTCTTCCTGCTGCGCTTCTGTCTGCTGTGTTTCTTTTGTGGCCTCTGTTACCACCTCTGTCACAGCTTCTGTTTCCGTAGCATCTCAACCTTCTCTGCAGCCTGTGTCTCTGTTGCAGCTCTGTCGGTGTATCCTGTGCTTTTTTGCCGCATGATGCAAGGGTAAATATCATCATGCCTGTAAGTAATATTGCGGTAAATCGTTTCATTTTATGTAATCTCCGTTTATATAATTGAATTGTGTACCAGTATGTATCAGTGATACATATAGATACTTTATACATATTATAATAAAGTTCGGGAATTTTTTTCATCTTTTTTTTGTTTTCTAAAAAATAAACTAAAATTGCATATATGGTCATACAAAATAAAAATATATATTCACATACAGAATACTCACTCAATGTAATGAAATGTGAATTAACAACCGACAATAAAAAAACTTGTAAAAACAAAATAGAAACCAGCAAAATGTAAAATTTTTGTAATTTTTCTTTATTACTATAAATTAAATTAATAATCATATAAATTAGTATTGCAATTAACACATATATTATTTTGCTCATATATTTTATCCTATCTAATAATTATTTTTTCTATTGTCATAAACACTAAATACTTGAGCTATTAATGCAAGCAGCATAATAATAAACAGGCCTATGCTATTTCCATATAAAAATATAGTAAATGCCTGTATTGCAACAATTACCCAGTTAATTATTAATAAAATAAGTTCAAGATTTTTTTTCATTTTCATTTTCTCCTTTTCTTAACTTTTTATCTATTTTTACTCTCTATAAACTATCAAGTGGTAAAATGTTGAAAGCAAAACTTTCTAAAAATACTCTATAATAAACTCAATTACTTTCTTAAACTTTCCTTGAATAATCATTCCAATAATTCCCACTATAACAATAATTATTCCTATATAAAACATAACATATGAATCAATAAACCATGTTGTTATTTCCATTATTGCACATCCTATGACAAAAATCATTACTGACAAATTAGAAACTATTTTTTTCATTTATCCTCCTTATTTTGTCCGATAATTTTCATTAGAAAATAATCTCTATTTTTTCTTTCTTAATCATAATTATCTTCATATCTCTTATAGTTATTTGTGGCAAATCTGGCCAACCATGTATCAGGCGGAAGTGTCCATAAAATCACCAAAATCCACACTATGATACCGATAGTCCTGTAAACACCACAAAGCTCCGTGCATGGTGCAATATCCAGACAAGCAAATACAGAAAAAACACCACAAATAATAAATGCAATACCAAAATACACCAACCAAAAATTATTCTCCCAGCGATTCTCAAAGAAAAACCCTTTTATTTTTCTCCGCTGTAATATAAGCAATACCACACCGGCTATAGTCATCGCTATATTAGCCGCTTGATAAACATATATTCCCAATATAAATGCAAGTAGTATCGCAGAAATAAAGACTCCGCATATTCTTGCTCCGGCTATGCCATCACTTGACACTTCATCTTTGATATTACTCATAGCACCTTTAATCTGTATTATAAAAAATACCAAATAAAACATAAGACCTGCTATCACAAGTCCAAGCCATTTGGGCAAGCCGAAAACTGCTTCTCCGATAAAGCAGCCTATTGCCAAAACACATAATTGTATGAATAAAATTTTTAAATTCTTCTTCATATTCCCCCTTATTTTGTCACTCCTGTTTGCAACCGTTCCTGACTGTTCAACTGTTATTAATTTCTTTATAACCTATAATCCATATATCTTCAACAATAAATACATGAACGACACAAATTCGTACAGGTTTGACATTCAATCAATAATTTTCGTTTATATAAATACAGTACCACTTATTCTAAATTATTTTCAATACCTATTTTTATCATATTGTATTATACCTCTTGAAATTATCTATAGCTCAATTATAGACAAACTCACAGTATTTTTCAAACAAAATAATTATAACCATAAATGCCCTAAACTTTAGATAATCAATAGAAATTGTAATTCCTCTAAAAATCAGTTATACTATATGCGAATGTATCGATCATATTTTAACTTGGGAGGCTCACATGGAAATATTAAAACTGCCTGTTGGAATCGAAAATTTTGAAGATATACGAAGGTCTGGATTTTATTATATTGACAAAACCATGTTTATTGAGCAGTTTTTAAATACTTGGAGTGAAGTAACGCTGTTCACCCGTCCAAGACGCTTTGGAAAAACTCTAGGCATGAGCATGTTGCGCTCATTTTTTGAGATTGGCACTGACAAATCACTGTTTGACGGATTATATATTTCACAAAATAAATCTCTTTGTGATGAGTATATGGGCAAATATCCTGTGATATTTATTTCACTTAAGGATGTCGAGGGTTTATCATATGATGAGGCATTTCAGGTATTCTCCAGCATCATAGGAAATGAAATCAGCAAATTCTCCTTTTTGGCAGAAAGTGATAAATTGACAGTTTGGGAAAAAGAACAGTTCAAAGGATTACTTTATATAGAAAAAGGAAAGTTCATTTTTGACAATGCTACATTTACCACTTCATTAAAGCTTCTCTCCAAGCTTTTATATAAACATTACGGCAAAAAGGCAGTCATCCTGATAGATGAATACGATGTGCCACTCGACAAAGCATACCATAACGGCTACTACCATGAGATGGTCTCTCTTATCAGAGGCTTGTTCGGACAGGCGCTAAAGACCAACGATTACTTACAGTTTGCTATTTTGACAGGCTGTCTTCGCATATCAAAAGAAAGCAGCTTTACAGGCCTTAACAATTTTGAAATTGTTTCAATCATGGATTCAATGTATGACGAGTGCTTTGGCTTTACAGATAAAGAGGTTCAGGAAATACTTAAGTATTTTGATCTTTCAGAGCATTATGCAGATGTAAAAGAATGGTATGACGGATATCACTTTGGAAATGCAAATGTATACTGTCCTTGGGACGTGATAAATTACGTGGATCTGCTCAGATTGGAGCCTACTGCAAAGCCGCAGGATTTCTGGTCAAATTCAAGTGAAAATGCTTTAGTCAGAAACTTCATTGACAAGGCCAATGTCCAAACCAAGTATGAGATAGAGTGCCTGATAGCAGGCGAATACATTGAAAAAGAAATATCCCTGGAGCTGACCTACGATGAAATCGACAAAAGCATTGCAAACCTGTGGAGTGTGCTCTTCACCACCGGTTACCTGACCAAGCAGGGCGTGACTGACGATGGCAAGGTGCGTTTATCAATACCAAACCGCGAGATTAAAAATCTTTTCATCAAAAAAATCCGCGAATGGTTCAGCGATACAACTGCAAATGACGGAAAGACACTTGAACAATTCTGCAATGCATTTGTGGATAAGGATACCAAAAAAATAGAAGAGCTTTTTGGCGATTATCTCTGGAATACAATAAGTATAAGGGATACCGCAGTTGCCAAAGATAAAAAAGAAAATTTCTACCATGGTATCCTGCTTGGTCTGCTGGGCTACAAGGCAAGCTGGCTCATCAAATCAAACACCGAATCGGGCACAGGCTACAGCGATATCCTCGTTGAAGTTCCAAACAACAGAACCGGCATCGTGATAAAGCTTAAATATGCCGAAAACGGCGATATGGATGCAGCCTGCGATGAAGCACTGAACCAGATTGAGAAAAAATCATATGTGGATAAGCTGAAGCAGGATGGCATGCGCAATTTCATCAAGTATGGAATTGCTTGCTTTAAGAAGGATTGTAAGGTTGTGGTAAGTGAATAAGGCACTCATTAAAACAGGCGTAGAGAGCTAACTCTGCGCCTGTTCAACAGCAACTCTTTTCCTAATTTTTATTGTTGTTCCTATCTACATTTATGTATTCGAGAAAATCTTTCACTATTATTAAGGCAATTGTTGGCGCAAAGCATATTCCACCTATAATTATAAACATTTGATTATCAAACATTTTCAATCCCAACAAAATCATAATAGCACCAAGAATACATATAAATAATACAATTGTATACTTCTTACTACTTTTCCATTTGGCAACATCATCCTTTGATGAAATACTTATTATTTCTAAAAAAGCATATGTTATCAGCATAGCTCCAATAGACATCTCGAAAAATAAGAAAGAAACAATAAAAGAGGTTAATAATTTTAAAAATCCAAAAGTTAACTTTTTACTCATAAAACGCTCATTTCTACTATTTTTTAATACACATTTTGTAAGTCAATATATTAATTTTTAAACATATTTATTCAGATTAAATGTTACATTAGGAAATATTGATTTAGTAAATGATTTATTAATACTTGGATATTTAACTCCACATCTATCAATAATAAAATCATAAATCAAAGTAGCAAGAGCTCCAGTAATAAGTTTTGCTAAAATAGGACCTCCAAATGCTTCACCTATAGCGGTTCCAATCAATGCAACGCTAGATCTGCATATAGTTCTAACTGTACTTGACGATGCAATAACCTTAACTGTTCCCCCACCTTCAATATAGCACATCTCCTCTTCATCCATTATAGCATAACTGCTTGGGAGCACCAGTGCTCCATCATAACACATATCCATATATGTGTACCTCCTTTTTTCTTTGTTTTATTTTGCCATTCCCGTCTGCAGACAGTCCTGACTCTATGTAAAGCTTTTACATACAAAAATTAATCATCTAGCGTAGCTCATTACACCTTTATCGTTCGATTCCACGCCTCATTTTTAGAAGCAAATCTTATAAAAAAGCTGTTTGGCATCTCTGTTCATTGCTGCTCTCCTATATTTGCATAGTAACCAATGTTCCAAATCCATTTTCCTTTTCTACTATATACTTCTTATCAATTTTTCGTTCAAAGCAGGCAAATTCCTTTTTACTGAAAAATAACATAGTCAATGTAATTTCTTCATCTTTTGTTTTCGATATTGTGATCCATGTCTTATGATAACAATCAAGACCTAGAATTTTCTGAAGGTTTTCTCTTAGTCTGGCACTGTGTTTTATTTGATTTACTTCCTTGTTAAGTACTAATACAAATCCTATATTTCCAAATAAACTGTAGATATCCATATTTTTTCTATCTGAAAACCATATTATTGGTGTAAAAATAGCCAACGACATACATGCTGCTAAATTTAAGGATATAAAATCAGCACTTACATTTATATCTAGTGCTAATATTACTAATAAACACGCCCATGAAAGTATATTCACAGCTGCCAATATCTTCCACAAAATATTAATTCTTTTCGTCTTTACTAAATAGTATCCCGCAATAAAAATAAGAGCTATGTACATTCCTTCAACAATCTCTTTATTCAAATTCATTACTCCCTTCATGCACTTTAAAATTAATAAAGTAGGTCACGAACGACACTTTCTTGTCATGAATGGCATGTTTTTACCTTGCTTTCTAAAAATATTAAATTGTCATACCATTATGTTTTTTTACAAGAAAACAGTTAAAAACTATCACTTCAATAGGTAACACAGCTAAAATGATATATGAAAAGATACGTGTTATTAATGGTAATACCATAAACATTGACGGATACGACATTCTAATCACTATTTCAATAATAATTAATATCACTCCCATCCAAATTCTCCCCTTTTTAAACAATATATCTATTTTGTCCCAACAATTTGTTTCTTCACTGATTTTTCTATAACACCATTCACTTTGAATGATTCCAATTAACATTCCACCGAAAATCACAAATGGATAATATGGATGCTCTCCACTAGCAATTGTTGCCACCACAAAAAATAGATCAATCACACCTGTGATTAAGTGAATTATTTTCCGGCTCCATCCATTCAAGCGAAAAAACAATGTATATTCTCCAATTAAAAGATTAAGTGGAATCAAGATAGTAATAAGTCCTCCCTTTTCCAAATTCAAGTATTCCATAGCACTTACCTCCTCCGCCTATACATCCTCTAATAATTGTAACTCCTACAGCTTTACCAGAACCAGTATCTTCTCTTTACCGCCACATACACAGCTATTCCTGCAATTATGCCGATTCCACCTGCAATCAGTATATATCTGACCGCTGCGTTGCCATCTCTGATGGCTTTGCCGTGATCATATACTTTCCTGGTGTGCTTAAATTAAGCCCGCTCATGTCCTCTGTACTCACAAGTTCGTATTTATGCTTTACGTTATTATATAGATACAGATATTTTCCTTT
>ENA-OQIR01000075-OQIR01000075.1-human-gut-metagenome-genome-assembly--contig:-NODE-75-length-43121-cov-4.030818_pt1 | contig 43121 bp, 45 predicted proteins | sample MGYA00242580_ERZ504745 | MGnify/ENA primary metagenome ERZ504745 (study PRJEB26092, sample SAMD00036214) | human gut metagenome | host: Homo sapiens | study: EMG produced TPA metagenomics assembly of...
CATCATGAGGATGTGGCAAGTAGGGAAGATGCACTTCTTCTCTTAAGGTATGTTGAGGATTGTCTGTTGTGGTGCTTTAGAAAAGGTGTAAACTGTTAATGACAAAATGCCCTCCCGGCCATCATGGTCGAGAGGGTTTCGTGCGTCTACGGGATTATCCTTCAATATCAATTTTCAGTCCGGATTTTAGCTCCACGGTGAAGTGGTCCTCCCAGACGATGATTCGCTCAAGCCAGCGCTTTACCAAGGCCTCGTCGAAGGCTTCCAGGTGTGCGGGTTGCTGCTTGATAAAATCCTGCAGCTCGTTGATGCGGGCAATCTGTGCGTCTCTGGCGGCAGTGTCAACCGTACATTTTTCTCGCTGTTCCCGGAGTTTGAAGATCTCGTCGCAATCTCATCATAGCATAATAAAACTGCTTTCCAGAAAGGCAGCTCAATGGTATTCTTTTCATAGGCAGTGGGGATGTCGATCCTGTTTGATTGTTGGTTGTGGTGATTTAACAATACTACTTGTAGGACTTGGTTTCCACTGTTTTTTTATTAAAGTGTAAAGAAAAACTGCGCCATAGCCTTGACAGGCCATCGCGCAGCGATTTTGTTCAATTGGAAGTTATGGCTTTGAATTTTTCCGAATAATCAGCTTTAGGATAATACATACGACCACCACAACAGCCACCAAGGCACCATCCAACAGCAGCTCTGTGTACCACGGTGCAGACTGTATGGCATATAAATTTGGGTAGGTTTTAAAGTGCCAGAACTTATAAATTCCGAATCCAATGAAAACTCCTATTGATGAACCAATAACGATATTTAAAAAACAATTCAACTTTCTCAGCATGGCAGCACACCCCTTTCCAAATTTCCGATTTGTACTTATTTCTTAAACAGCTCAGAATGTGAACCAAGGCGATAAAGCATCAAAACAAGAACATCTCCACAAATCTCATAAATAAGCAGCCAGTCCGGTTCGATGTGACACTCACGCGTGCCTTTGTAGTTTCCTGTAAGGTCATGATCCCTGTATTTTGCATCTAGCGTACCGCCATTCGCCAGAATATCAATTACTTCAAACAGCTTATCAAGATTTTTATTTTGCTTTTTGGCAAGCTTCAAATCCTTTTTAAACTGATTGGTAAACTGAATGTCGTATTTCATACGTCGAGAGCTGCCTTAAGCGCATCCATACTGGAATAACGCGGAGCAGAAGGATCCTTCATCATTTTTCTGCCTTCCTCAATGGCAGCGGCTGTCGTATCATTCGGTACTTCCAGTTTTAATTCAAAAGGAATACCATGCTCACGGATAGCGGTTCTCAGGAACATGTTTACAGCAGTTGTCATATTCAGACCAAGCTCATTGAAGATTTCCTCCGCCTGGTCCTTGATTGCCTTGTCTATACGAATATTTAAATTAGTTGTTGCCATACAGAACACCTCCATTCAAGTATAGTATATTCAAATATGTGCCTAATGTCAACACATTGTCATTATATAAGATATATATGAAAAACTGAAATAAATACTTTCTCCCCCAAATTATGCCTGTTTTGTTAAAAAACTTGATATCTGTTGTCCAAGAAAGAAACCAACCTGTGGATATAATTCTTGGATTTCCTGATATTTTGCCTCAATCATTTCCGGTTCATCAGCCCAGATCTTTTCATATATTTTGAAAGCTCTTTTAAAATGTGTTTTGGCTTGCGGAAGATTGGCAGTCATCAGATAAATGGTTCCAAGGGCTACCTGAAAATCTAGCAATAATGCCTGGTCAGAGTCAGTGCTAATGCTTTTTGTCTTTAACAGATCCTTTAATTCCTGAATGATTACATTCATACCTTTGTGGTAGTTATAGTTATCCATGTATGGAAAGTTAACCACACAGACGATAGGAAAGTGTGGGGGATTTCGCCTGTGTCATGACACAGGCAGTGCTTGCTACTCTTGATTAGTTAAAGACTTTTAACTTTCCTGATTTTAAAATAATACCGATCAATAATATCCTGCAATGTAATGGATTTCATTTTTTCATCTACCATATTTTGAATTTCATGATAGAAGTCCCCAATAGCGAATTGAATGTTGATACCGATTCCACAATCCGGATTGGTATCTGTGTCCAGGTGAAGCAGCGGCTTATCGCCCTCTACCGCTCGGTAGATGTCATACATATTGATTTTATCTGCCGGTTTTGCAAGAGCGGCATTCGCATGACCTTGTGTGTTGACAACAATGCCTGCATTTTTCAGGGTTGCCATAAGCTGTCTGACATAAGCCGGGTTTGTCTTGATACTTTCTGCAATTTTTGTGCTGGAGAGTTGTTCTTCATCTCCAAGAGCAATAAATATAAGAATATGAATAGTGTCACTAAGCTTTGTGGAATATTTCATTTGTCACCTCGAATTTTCTTCTTGCAATTTTAAAATTTACATGATAATATAATTTTAATGCTTGATGTAAATTTAATTTTAACAAGTAAAAAAATAAAAGTCAAGCAAAATAAAAAAGTGTGGAATCTGATATAAAAAAGGAGATAAAGTGGTGTATGCAAAAGGAGGAACAAGTCAGTTTTCTGGCGGGAAAGGAAATGTGGTGAAGATGAATGTATATCAAGAGATAAGTCAAATCATCAAAGAAGCAGATGGTATTTTGATTGGAGCCAGTAATGGTTTGTCTATTGCAGAGGGATATAATATTTTTGCAGATGACGCATGGTTTCAGGAAAATATGGGAGATTTCAGAGAAAAATACGGACTGCGTTGTGTTTTACACGGATTTTCAGTGCCAATGAAGGTAGAAGAAAAGTGGGCGTTTGTAAGCAGACTTGTTAAGGCAAAAGCTATGCAGGATGAGCCGAGTGAGATTATGAAAAACATCTATGCACTGGTAAAGGATAAAGAATATTTCGTAGTAACTTCCAATGCGGAGGATCATTTTGTGCCGGCAGGTTTTGAGGCAGAACGTGTTTTTGAAATGGAAGGGAAATTAACCCAGATGCGGTGCAAGAACAGATGTCATGACGAGGTCTATCCTAATCAAAAAGCAGTTCTCGCCATGACAGAAGAGGAAGTAAACGGAAGAGTACCCAAAGAGTTACTGCCGAAATGTCCAAAATGCGGTGGAGATATGGAAGTAAATTGGGGTGAGATGTCCTCGTTTACAGAAACGAAAAATTGGAAGGAAAAGGCTGCCCGCTATCAAGAATTTATTCAGAATTTACATGGAAAGAAGCTGGTAATTCTGGAATTTGGCATTGGTTGGAGAAATCAGATGATTAAAGCTCCTTTGATGCAGCTAGCAGCAGTAGAACCACAGGCAAGATATATCACATTTAACAAGGGCGAAATTTACATTCCAGAGGAAATCAAAGAAAAATCCATCGGTGTGGATGGTAATCTTACGGTAGCGTTAAAGGAAATCAGAAAGGGAAGGATAGACTAAGTAAGGTGGTTAAAGATATTACAGTTGTGAGATAGGAGAATGAAAAAAATGAGCTGTTATGAAAATTTGGTAATGAAAACACAAATGAACTATTCCAGACACTATAGTACCTATGCATCCGGCGGTACTGCTGTAGTGTTGAGCAAACAAAAACCACTTCCTTATGAGGAACAGATTCAGGAATTTGTTCGCAGAGTGCAGGAGGCAGAGTGTATCATAGTAGGCGGAGCATCCGGTTTATCAGCGGCTGGAGGTGGTGACTTTTATTATAGTGATACCCCTTCTTTTCGTAAGCATTTTGGAAAATTTGTAGATAAGTATGGATTCAAAGGTGCTTTTAGCGGCATGATGCATCGGTTTTCTACAAGAAATGAACACTGGGGATATGTGGCAACCTTTTTAAATACTACACAAAATGCTCCTATCAGAGAGCCATATCTGGATTTGGATAGAATCTTGCAGGGAAAGGATTTTCATATCTTAACGACTAATCAGGATACACAGTTTGTAAAGATTTATCCGGAAGAAAAGGTCAGTGAGATTCAGGGAGATCATCGTTTCTTCCAGTGTTCCCAGTGCTGTCAGGATGAAACATGGGATGCCGTACAACCTGTGGCAGATATGATTGCGGCTATGGGAGAGGGGACAATGGTGCCGGATGAACTGATTCCTCGCTGCCCTCATTGTGGTGCGGAAATGTTTCCGTGGGTAAGAGGATATGGGAATTTTCTGCAAGGGAAAAAATACGAAGAAGAATATGAGAAAATCTCAAAATACATTCAAAAGAACAAAGATAGAAAAATTCTCTTGATAGAACTTGGAGTAGGGCGCATGACACCGATGTTTATACAGGAACCGTTTTGGGAACTGACAAACAGCTTGAAAGATGCATATTATATCTCCGTAAATTCAGAATATCAGTTTTTGCCGAAATTCATTGAAGATAAGGGGATTGCTATTTTGGGAGATATAGGAACAGTGTTAAAAGATTTGCGGGAAGCAAAAGAGAAAAGTGCATTTGTATAGGATACTTGTTCTTGATATTCCACTTAATGGAGAAACATTAGAATATTGATTGATACAAAACTGCACTCAGGGATATTGTGGGTGCAGTTTTGCATTAAAATTATTGATTACGATACAGTTTCTGATATGCAGTAGGTAATATCTGAAATATATCTCGGAAAGCCAATGTAAATTTATTTTGGCTTTTATATCCCACAGCGGCGGCAATTTCCGAAATAGATTTATCTTCCTGCAACAGCATATTCGATGCCAACTTCATACGGCATTCTTTCATGTAAGAAGTGATGGGCATTCCATAGACTGCTTTGAAAACGGATTTCAAGTAGTGGTGTTCATCAGGTACTGCTTTGACTACTCTTCAATAGTATAGTGGCGTTTTAGGATATGTTCCCGTGTACGAAAAATGGGCATTTTATTGTTATTTTGAAAAGTTGCGAGGCGTTTCAGGAAGAGCAAACTGTTGAAGTCAAAAAGTGGCTGGGAGCGTTATATTTAATTCACTTTGGCAGGGTGATATGACTGTATGGATCAAGGTTGGTTGCAGCTTCTGACTTTTATAGCCGTAATCCTTTAATATCTTTAATGCGTGATAAGATCATATTGCAACTGCAGCTGATAATGCCAGGCAGTGTATCAATGACATTGTGCAGGAAGTATTCCATTTCATCACCTGATGAAGCAACGGCATGTACATGAAGCCTGTCTCTTCCTGTGACACGGTAAATCTGTGTGACTGTATCATTTTTGTACAATATATCTGTCACCTGCGCCAGGTACTCCGGTTTTGTTTCAATTTCAAAATAGCATGATACAGCCCCACTGATTTTTTGCGGATTAATAATTGTTGTATATTCTTCGATTACGCCTCTTTTCTCCAAAGCCTGGATACGGGCTTTTACTGCCACTCTGGAAATACCGGTTTCTTCACCGATATCAGAGTAAGAGATACGTGCGTTTTCTATAAGCAGCCGGATAATCTTCTGATCCAGCTCATCTAAACCGTCCAGGTACATAAGTTCCCTCCTGTAAAATAATATAAAATAATATCCATCTGATAGCAGCTTTTTTCAATATCAAATATCATATCATTTATATTACTAAAAGTAAACAGCAGCTTGACTTATTTGCTGTAACTACATATAATTGTTGCGTAACGAAATTTTAAACTTACATTTTGAAAATACAATCGTGATTTCGGATAAAAAACAGGAATTGATGGAGGAAAATGAGAATGTCAAAAGATGAATATTTAATCACAGATGCCCCTCTTAAAGCACTGACTGTTTTTGCAATGCCTATGATTCTGGGCAGCTTCTTTCAACAAGTATATAATATGGCTGATTCCATTATCGTCGGTCAGTTTGTGGGATCCTCTGCACTTGCGGCAGTTGGTGCCTGTGCCGCTTTGACCAATGTTTTCATCTGTGTGGCTTTGGGAGCCGGTGTAGGAGCAGGTGTACTTGTGAGCCGCTATTTTGGAGCTCAGAATTATAGCAAAATGAAAACAATTGTGTCAACATCGTTGATCAGTTTTCTGATTCTGAGTATACTTCTGGGGGTTTTTGGCTTTGTTTTTTCTCATTTTATGATGAGTTTATTACAAACACCTGCTGACATACTGGATGAAGCGGTACTGTATCTGCGTGTTTATTTTGTGGGATTTCCCTTTCTGTTTATGTACAATATCCTTTCAACGATGTTCAATTCCATCGGTGAATCGAAGATTCCGTTGGGCCTTTTGATATTTTCTTCTGTTTTGAATATTGTTATGGATCTTTGGATGGTGGCAGGTTTAGGGCTGGGTGTGTTCGGTGCCGCCCTTGCAACTCTCATTGCGCAGGGGATTTCCGCAGTGTTTTCACTTTTGATTTTCTTTAACCGGATGCGTCGATATAAAAGCCGCTTTAACTGGTTTGACATGCAGGAGTTACATTCCATGCTTCGTATTGCAGTACCATCGGTTCTTCAGCAATCCACAGTGTCAATTGGTATGATGATCGTACAGGCGGTTGTAAATCCCTTCGGTACACAGGCGCTGGCAGGTTATGCGGCAACCATGAGAGTAGAGAATGTTTTTTCACTGATGTTTGTATCTATTGGAAATGCGGTTTCGCCCTATGTTTCCCAGAATCTTGGAGCAAAGAAAATTGAACGTATCAAAAAAGGATACCATGCTGCACTGGTGTTGGACCTGTGTTTCGCAGTCCTTGCTTTCATAGTCATTGAAACACTGCACACCCCAATTTCTTCCTTATTCCTTGGAAAAGATGGAACCGCTCTGGCATATCAGGTGTCCGGGGATTATATGAAATGGCTGGGATATTTCTTTATTTTTATGGGTATTAAGATGGCAACAGATGGAGTTCTTCGTGGACTTGGAATTATGCGGCCGTTTCTCATTGCCAATATGGTAAACCTTGCCATTCGGCTGTCAGTTGCCTTGATTTTTGCACCACGTTATGGAATTGCATTTGTCTGGCTTGCTGTACCGGCCGGATGGCTTGCGAATTTTCTGATTTCCTATGGGGCACTTAGAAAATCATGGCCGGTTGATGAAGGAGTTTCATTCCGGTAAATTTTTCTTAAGTTTTGATGGGAAGCTGGATTTGTATGTTAAGAGGTATATTTTCGTTACTGTTCACTGGCAATATCCCGCGAAGCGTGTTGCTGTGAACAGTAACATATTTTCTTATAGACATGATATAGTATGAGTGCTATAATAAAAATAATTTTTTATGGCATTTATTGGCAAACCGGTTGAAAAGCGGGGCGCAAAGCCAGAAGGAGCTAAAGTCAGATTGAAATCTGGCCATGCCAGCCGGTTGCATCATGCTCAGTAATAAAAAAAGGTAAATGTTAAATGGGCATTATGGAAAAAGTTCCTGTAAAATTTTTTACAAGGAACTTTTTTTTGTCTTCAAGCGGATATTCGCAACCTCCGCAGGGGACTTACCTGATTCGGTTAAATTTGATGGAAAATAGAGAAGAACAGCAGGAATGGAGAAAAGATGAAAGGAAAAAGAGTGATTGCAGGCATTCTGCTTGTGGGAATTTAGCAACTGCCTGGCAGGGTGCAAAAATGCAGATGTTACTAAAAAAGAAAGAGAAAAGCCCGTTATCACCCTGGGCAGTGACAGTTATCCGCCATACAATTATTTGAATGAAGATGGAATCCCCACAGGAATTGATGTGGAACTGGCTACAGAAGCTTTCAGAAGGATGGGGTATCAGGTGGATGTTGTCCAGATCAACTGGGAGAAGAAAAAAGAACTGGTGGAAAGCGGAGAGATCGACTGTATTATGGGCTGTTTTTCCATGGAAGGACGCCTTGACGATTACCGCTGGGCAGGACCCTACATAGCAAGCCGCCAGGTAGTTGCTGTAAATGAGAGCAGTGATATCTATAAACTAAGTGACCTGGAGGGAAAGAACCTTGCCGTCCAGTCCACAACCAAACCGGAAGGCATCTTTCTGAACCGGACGGATGAAAGAATCCCCAAACTGGGCAATCTGATCAGTCTTGGACACAGGGAACTGATCTATACCTTTCTGGGAAAAGGATATGTAGATGCAGTTGCTGCACATGAGGAATCCATTGTCCAGTACATGAAGGATTATGATGCAAGCTTCCGTATCCTGGAAGATCCGCTGATGGTGGTCGGGATAGGTGTTGCTTTTGCAAAAGAGGATGACAGAGGAATTTGTGAGCAGATGGATCAGACGCTGGAAGAAATGCGTCAGGATGGCACATCCTTGAAAATCATTAAAAAATATCTGGATGATCCCCAGAAGTATCTGGAGGTGGATGATCTTGGATATTAGGAGAAGAATAAAAGTAAAACGATTTTGGATATTCGGCATTCTGCTTGGAATCTGTGTGACTGCAGCTTCCCTGTATTACTTTTTTCGGGCAGAGAAAAAGGAAGCAGAGAACAGGATGGTGGAAACTGTAAACTATGTCAAAGTGCAGTGTTCCACCTACACCCATTATAATGAAGCTTCGGAATCTAAAAGTCTCCTCCGCGCCATTGAAAGTGCCAGACAGATGAGTACGAATATCGACATGGAAACAGAAAACGGCGGCCGGCTAAGCCAGGAGTTTCTGAAAGAAAATCTGCAGACCCTCTGGGTGGATGGTATCCTTGTGCTGGATGCAGAGGGAAAGACAGTCTGCAAATACAGCATGGATGAGGCTCTGACCAATGAGATCACAGATTATCTGCAAAAAGACATTATCATGGATTTTACCGGATATGAAGAAAGATCTTATTCGGAACGGATTGACCGAGAAGACGGATCACGTATCGACATTGCAGCCTGTGCCAGAAAAGATGCACCAGGTATGGTTGCAATCTATTATTACACATCTTCGGAATTTGTCAGAAACTATACCCTGACAATACAGAACCTTTTAAATGGCTATAGCACTCAGAAGGATGGAACGATTATTGTTGCAGACAAGGGAACCATCGTTGCCAGCAACGATGAAAGCCTGCTGGGACAGGATACTGCCGGCAACCAGGTTGTCCAGGCAATGAAAGAGCATACAGACAGTCAGCATATTTTTCATTTAAAAAATGAAGGAACCGGAGGTTACGGAATCATGCTGAAGCAGCGGGATTATTATATTTATGCCTATCTTCCGGATACGGAAGTATTCCATAACCTGCCACTAAGTGTAACAGCTGTCGTTTTTCTTTATTTACTCATATTCGGTATATTCTGCTTCTGGGGTTACAGAGCGGATCTGGCACACCGGAAACAGGAACAGGAAAAAGATGAAAAATATAAAACAGAACTTCTAAGAGCAGCAAAAAAAGCAGAAGCAGCCAATGAGGCAAAAACCGAGTTTCTGCAGAGGATGAGCCATGATATCCGGACACCGATCAATGGAATCTGCGGCATGATCAATGTGGCAGACCATTATGCAGATAATATGGAGAAACAGACGGAATGCAGAGCAAGATCAAAGAGGCATCCCATCTGCTGCTGGAACTGGTAAACGAAGTCTGGACATGAGCAAGCTGGAGTCAGATGAAGTGGTTTTGGAAGAAATCCCATTTAATCTGAACAGTATTTCTGAGGAAATACTGGGTGTGATCGAACAGGTGGCTGCAGAGCAGAATATCCGGATCCTTTGGGAAAAGAAAGAAGTTACACACTGGAATCTTATTGGAAGTCCGGTGCATGTGAAGCGGATCCTGATGAATATTTTGTCCAATGCGGTGAAATATAACAAAGAAAACGGATATATCTATATCAGCTGTCGGGAAATCCCGTCAAAACAGACAGCAATGACCACATTGGAATTTGTCTGCAGAGATACCGGGATCGGAATGGCAGAGGCATTCCAGAAACGCATTTTTGAACCATTTGCACAGGAACATGCAGGAAGCCGCACAAAATTCGCCGGAACAGGACTGGGAATGCCAATCACAAAAAAACTGGTGGAGAAAATGGGCGGAACCATTTCCTTTGAAAGTAAAGAAGGCACAGGGACTACATTTGTGATCCGGATTCCATTCCAGATTGATGCAGATATGAAGGACAGGACTGAAACGGAAGAAAAAACGGAAGCATCTATCCAGGGGCTCCATGTTCTTCTGGCAGAGGATAATGAATTGAATATGGAGATTGCAGAATTTGTGCTTCAGAATGAAGGCACTGTGGTGACCAAAGCATGGAATGGACAGGAGGCTGTTGACATATTCAGAAAAAGCAGTCCTGGAGAATTTGATGTTATTCTTATGGATATTATGATGCCTGTCATGAATGGATATGAAGCAGCAAAGATGATCCGCTCTCTGGACAGAGAGGATGCAAAAGTGATACCAATCATTGCCATGACAGCAAACGCGTTCACTGAGGACAAAATGAGAGCAAAGGAAGCAGGAATGGATGAACATATTGCCAAGCCTGTTGATGGGAAATTATTAGTAAAAGTGATCAATGAGTTAGTAAAACGCGATCAGAGGGAGAAGTTATAATGAAAAAGAAAAAATGGAACAAGTTAGTTTCTGTACTTTTGGTGATGGTGACAGTCATGTCACTTCTGTCTGGCTGCGGCAGGAAAAGTACGGAAAAAGAAGACGCGGAAACTATCACAGTGTATCTATGGACTACAAATCTGTATGAAAAATACGCATCATACATCCAGGAACAGCTTCCGGATATCAATATTGAATTTGTAGTAGGCAATAATGATCTGGATTTCTATCGTTTTCTGAACGAAAACGGTGGATTGCCGGATATTATAACCTGCTGCCGGTTTTCCCTCCATGATGCAAGTCCTCTGAAAGACAGTCTGATGGATCTTTCCACAACCAATGCTGCAGGTGCTGTCTATGATACATACCTTAACAGTTTCAGAAATCAGGATGGCAGCGTAAATTGGCTTCCTGTGTGTGCAGATGCCCATGGCTTTGTAGTGAACAAAGATCTTTTTGAAAAGTATGATATTCCTCTTCCAACGGATTATGAAAGCTTCGTTTCTGCCTGCCAGGCATTTGATGAGGTGGGTATCCGTGGGTTTACTGCAGACTATTACTATGATTATACCTGTATGGAAACACTGCAGGGTCTGTCTGCATCAGAGCTGTCTTCTGTGGATGGACGTAAGTGGCGTACCATCTACAGTGATCCGGACAATACAAAGAGAGAAGGTCTGGACAGTACCGTCTGGCCGGAGGCTTTTGAACGTATGGAGCAGTTTATTCAGGATACAGGCTGAGCCAGGATGATCTGGATATGAATTATGATGATGTGGTTGAGATGTACAAAAGTGGTAAGCTTGCCATGTATTTCGGCAGTTCTGCCGGTGTAAAAATGTTCCAGGATCAGGGCATTAACACAACATTCCTGCCATTCTTTCAGCAGAACGGCGAAAAGTGGCTGATGACTACACCATATTTCCAGATAGCTTTAAACCGTGACCTGACAAAGGATGAAACACGTCGGCAGAAAGCAATGAAGGTACTGAACACAATGCTTTCAGAGGATGCGCAGAACAGGATCATTTATGATGGGCAGGATCTGTTAAGCTACAGCCAGGATGTGGATTTCCGGCTTACGGAATATCTGAAGGATGTGAAACCTGTGATCGAAGAAAACCATATGTATATCCGTATTGCGTCAAATGACTTTTTTCCATTTCCAGGGATGTGGTGTCCAAGATGATCTCAGGAGAATATAATGCAGAGCAGGCTTATCAGTCATTTAATTCCCAGCTTCTTGAAGAAAAATCCACTTCTGAGGATATTGTGCTGGATTCAAAGAAAACTTATTCCAATCGTTTCCATACCAGCGGAGGCAATGAAGCCTATTCTGTTATGGCAAACACTTTGCGCGGTATTTATGGGACGGATGTGCTGATTGCAACAGGAAACAGCTTTACGGGAAATGTACTGAAGGCCGGTTATACAGAAAAAATGGCACGCAATATGATCATGCCAAACGAACTTTCCGCTTACAGCAGTGAGATGAGCGGGGCTGAACTGAAGGAAACTGTCAGAAACTTTGTGGAAGGCTACCGGGGTGGTTTCATTCCCTTTAACCGTGGCTCTCTGCCTGTTTTCAGTGGTATTTCTGTGGAAATTAAGGAAACGGATGATGGTTATACATTGAGTAAAGTTACAAAGAATGGAAAACAGGTTCAGGACAAGGATACTTTTACTGTAACCTGCCTTGCAGCACCACAACATATGGAAGCTTATCCGGCAGAGGAAAATATTGTATTTGATGGAGGGGATATCTCTGTGGATGATACCTGGACAACATATGTTTCAGATGGTAATGCCATTCTTGCAGAGCCTGAAGACTACATTACTCTGAGGTGAGAAGAATGGATGTTAAGAATCATAATACAAACAGAAAGAAACGGGTTGCGAGAAAACGATGGAATACAGCAGTTCTTATTGCCCTATTCGTTGGAATCCTTTTGACTGTTTTCCGATATTTTGAATTTGTATCGAAGACTGTTTATGAGGAAAGTGTTTCTCACCTGACAGAAATTTTTCATCAGTCTGATAATATGCTAAGTGAGCTGACAAATAAGAATCTGACTTATCTCCATATATGGGGGGAATATTTGCAGAACACTTCCGATGAAAGTGAAATTCGTGAGTATATAGAGAAAGCACAGGAAGATGCAGGCTTTTTAGATTTTTATTTCCTGTCAGCGGACGGGAACTATAAGATGGCAACAGGTGAAACCGGGTATCTGGGATTGCAGGAAAATATTGAAGATGAGATCCGGCAGGGAAATGATGTGATAACCAATGCAACGGTTCCCGGAAAATCCCAGCTCCTTGTTTTTGCTACTCCCAGGCCTCATGGAAGTTATCAGGCTTTGAATATGATGCTATTGCCATTGCCTATGAAAACTCTGATATCGTAAATGTGCTGAATATTTCTGCTTTCAATGGAAATGCCCAGAGTTATGTGGTTCATCCGGATGGCCGTGTTGTTGTGGATCATTCTTCTGAGGCATGGGGAGAGGTGTATAATTTCTTTGGGATTCTAAGAGAACATTCTACTCTGTCTGAAAAAGAGATCCTTAAGCTTTCAGAAGAGTTTAAGGAAGGACATACAGATGCAATGCTGATAAATCTGGATGGAGAGGATTACTATTTGGTCTATGAGAAATCCAAACCTCAGGACTGGATCTTTCTGGGACTTGTCCAGGCTGGTATCGTCAATGCCAGTATGAATGCTCTGCAGCGCAGTACTATAATGCTTGTGAGTGCTGTAGCATTGTGTATTGCCGGTCTTTTTATCGGATTTATTCTCCAGAAAAACAGGGTACGCCTGAAGAGAAAGGATACGGAGATCCTGTACAGGGACGAAATGTTTCAAAAGCTTTCAATGAATGTAGATGACGTTTTCCTGATGCTGGATGCAAAAACATATCAGGCAGATTACGTCAGTCCCAATGTGGAAAAACTGCTGGGAATTACAGTAGAACAGATTCGTAAAGATATTTGTGTCCTTGGAAAACTGCATCCCGGGGACGTTGAAGATCCGGAGAAGAATTATCTGGAAGAAATCCAGGTTCATGAACAGCAGGAATGGGATTTTGAATATGTTCATCAGAAAACCGGAGAACAACGCTGGTTTCATAACGTTGCAATGGGCAGCGAGGTAAACGGAAAAAAGAAATATATCCTGGTTATGTCAGATCGTACCTCTGACAGAAAGATGAATCAGCCCTTTCTGAGGCGGTCCGCGCTGCGGAGACTGCAAACAAGGCAAAGAGCACCTTCCTTTCCAATATGTCTCACGATATCCGGACACCAATGAATGCGATTATTGGTTTTACCACACTGGCTGTAAGCAACATTGATGATAAAGAAAGGGTTCGGGATTATCTGGGTAAGATTCTTTCCTCCAGTAATCATCTGCTCTCACTGATCAATGATATCCTGGATATGAGCCGTATTGAGAGCGGGAAAATCCATCTGGAAGAAACGGAAGTCAGTCTGTCAGAGGTTCTTCATGATCTGAAAACCATTATCAGCGGACAAATCCATGCGAAACAGCTGGAGCTTTACATGGATGTCATGGATGTTACCAATGAGGATGTTTATTGCGACAAGACCAGGCTGAATCAGGTGCTGCTGATCTTTTGTCCAATGCGATCAAGTTTACTCCTGCAGGCGGAACCGTTTCTGTCCGGCTGAGAGAGTATCCGGGTACACAGAGAGGCTGTGAACTGTACGAAATCCGGGTAAAGGATAACGGAATCGGCATGAGTCAGAAATTTGTACAGAAGATCTTTTCTCCTTTTGAGAGAGAGCGGACTTCCACTGTAAGCAGGACTCAGGTACAGGACTGGGTATGGCTATCACCAAGAACATCGTGGATATGATGGGCGGAACCATTGAGGTTCAGACAGAACAGGGCAAAGGTACTGAATTTATTATCCGTTTGCCATTGCGGATCCATCCTGAGAATCACCGTATAGAGAAAATCGCAGAACTGGAAGGTCTGAAGGCATTGGTAGTAGACGATGATTTCAATACCTGTGACAGTGTGACTAAGATGCTTGTGAAGGTTGGAATGCGTTCGGAATGGACACTTTCCGGTAAGGAGGCTGTTCTCCGCGCACGACAGTCTATGGAAATGGGTGATGCATTCCATGCTTATATCATTGACTGGCGTCTTCCGGATATGAACGGCATTGAAGTTACTCGTCAGATCCGTAGTCTTGGTGATGATACGCCGATCATTATCCTGACTGCTTATGACTGGTCAGATATTGAAGTGGAAGCCAGGGCAGCAGGGGTGACTGCATTCTGTGCCAAACCTATGTTTATGTCAGATATCAGAGAGACTCTGATGGCTGCAATCGGCCAGAAGCAGGCCGGGGCAGAGGATAATATTCTTCCGGCAGCAGATTCAGATTTCAGAGGCAGGCGTATACTGCTTGTGGAAGATAATGAACTGAACAGTGAAATTGCAGTAGCACTCCTTAGTGAATATGGTTTTCGGGTTGATACAGCAGAAGATGGAGCAGAGGCTGTGGAGAAAGTTAAGAATTCAACACCAGGTGACTATGATCTGGTGCTTATGGATGTGCAGATGCCTGTAATGAATGGATATGAGGCTACTGAGCGGATCCGTTCACTGGATAATCCTTCACTGGCGGGAATTACGATCCTTGCCATGACTGCCAATGCTTTTGACGAAGACAGAAAGAAAGCACTGGCATGTGGTATGGATGGATTTCTATCCAAACCAATTGTTATAGAGGAATTGATCAGTACATTACAAAACAGTCTGGGGTAAGTTTTCTGTTTGAACTGTGATAATGGGATATGAAAAGTGGTTTGATGAAAGCAAGGAGGAGCAACGAATGATTTGTGGAATGACGTATTTTCAGATATGTCTGTATTTTCTTATTTATTCTTTTGGCGGCTGGGTTGTTGAAGTTATTTTTCATGCAGTAGCGTTGGGAAAAGTTATAAACAGAGGTTTCCTGAATGGACCGGTCTGCCCGGTATATGGATTTGGGGTGCTTTCTGTTTTTGCTTTGCTCAATACAATTCAGGGCAGCGGGCGTCAGATGAGTGATGGAATGATTTTTGTGTTTGGAATTGTTCTGGCAACTGCGGTGGAGCTGGTTGCAGGCTGGCTGCTGGATGTGTGTTTCCACGCAAGATGGTGGGATTATTCAGATAAACCCTTTAATTTTCATGGCTACATTTGCTTGGAGTTTTCTCTGATCTGGGGACTGGCTATCGTTATGGTAGTAAAAGTTTTCCAGAAGTATGTAGAGGCACATGCGTTACATACACCTGCAACCTGGGAATGGATTGTGATAGCAGTTTTGTATGCTGTGTATCTGACAGATTTTATTGTGACGGTAGCAGTGATCCAGGGACTGAATAAAAAGCTTACCAGACTGGATAAGGTTCGCTCAGATCTGAGAATTGTAAGTGATAAACTGAGTGATACACTGGCTACGACTACGATTGGCACAGCACAGAAAGTGGGAGAAGGAAAGGTTCAGGCAACTCTTGCAGCAGCAGAACTGCGTGATGCAACTGCCGCACAGCGAGAAAAATCTATCGAAATGCTTCGTATAAAAAGAGCGGAGCTTCAGGCTCAGTTTGAGGAACTGTCCAGTTCTATTACCAATCATACCGTTGTCGGTCAGGGGCGTATCATCAAGGCATTTCCGAAGATGCAGCACAGAGACTATTCCGAACTGATTCAGGAGCTGAAAAAGAGATTAAAATAGATTAAAATGCAGAGGGAGGTTTCAGGTGAACAGACAGGCAGTACAAACCTTAAAGACTTATTTTGGATATGATACATTCAGAGAAGGGCAGGAGAGTGTTGTGGAGTCCATTCTGGAACACCGGGATGTGCTTGCAATCATGCCGACAGGAGCCGGAAAATCCATCTGTTATCAGGTACCGGCACTGATGCTGTCAGGAATTACGATTGTAATTTCTCCTCTGATCTCACTGATGCAGGATCAGGTAAAGGCTTTGAATGAAGCGGGAATACATGCCGCATTTATCAATTCTTCACTGTCGGAAAGTCAGATTAGCAAGGCGTTGTACCTGGCAGCAGGAGGAAGATACAAAATTATTTATGTTGCACCGGAACGTCTGGAAAATTATGAGTTTCTGGAATTTGCCAGACAGGTGGAGATTTCCATGGTGACAGTAGATGAGGCACATTGTATTTCACAGTGGGGCCAGGATTTCAGACCAAGCTATGTCAAAATCGTAGACTTTGTAAAAAATCTTCCCGGTCGTCCGATCGTCAGTGCTTTTACCGCAACTGCAACAGAGGAAGTAAAGAACGACATTCTCTGTACTTTAAATCTGGAAGATCCGAAAGTAGTGATCACCGGGTTTGACAGAAAGAATTTATATTACAGCGTGGAAAATATCCGGCGAAAAGACGATTTTGTGATGGATTACATAGACAGACATCCAACAGAGAGCGGGATTATTTACTGCTCTACAAGAAAAAATGTGGACAATCTTTTTGAACTGCTTTTCCAAAAAGGAGTTGCTGTTACCAGATATCATGCAGGACTGAATAATGAAACCAGAAAAAAGAATCAGGATGATTTCATTTATGACAGAACCCTGTTATTATTGCAACAAATGCATTTGGAATGGGGATTGATAAATCCAATGTGAGATATGTGATCCATTACAATATGCCGCAGAGTATGGAGAATTATTATCAGGAGGCAGGACGTGCAGGGCGTGACGGAGAGAATTCCCAGTGCGTTCTATTGTTTTCTGCACAGGATGTTATGATCGACCGAATGCTTCTGGATAACAAAGATTTTTCCGATGTGGATGAAGAGGATGAATTTCTCATTCGTCAGCGGGATATACGAAGGCTTCAGATCATGGAAGGATATTGTAAAACAACAGGATGTCTGCGAAATTATATTCTGGAGTATTTCGGTGAAAAGACCTTCGGTCCCTGTGATAATTGTGGAAATTGTCACAGAGAATACCATGAGACAGATATGACCAGAGAGGCGAAGTGGGTAGTGAACTGTGTAGCTGAGACGAGAGGAAGGTATGGACTGACAATTGTGATTGGTACTCTGCTTGGGGCTAAGAGAGCTCGGTTGAGGGAGCTTGGAGCAGATAAGTATAAATCTTATGGAGCATTGAATGATCACAGTGAGGCAGAACTCAGGGCACTGATCAGCCAGATGACTGAGATGGGATATCTCTATCAGACACAGGAACGTTACAGTGTGCTGAAACTGGGCGATATTTCTCCGCTAAGAGATGAAAATACTCACGTGATCATGCGTACTTACGAGGAAAAAGAACCGGATAAAAAGAAAAAGCCCCAGAAATCTGTCAGAAAACGCAGTACAGATGCGCTTACGGCAGCAGGTTACGATTTATTTGAAGCCCTGCGGAAACTTCGTCTGGAAATTGCAAAAGAGGAAGCCATGCCTCCATATATCGTGTTCAGTGATAAGACGCTGATAGATATGTGCATCAAATGTCCATCAAATGAAGAAGAAATGCTGGAGGTTTCCGGTGTGGGCGAGAATAAGCTAAAGAAATACGGTCAGAGATTTCTGGAAGAGATACAGAAGTTCTGCCTGGAACGTCCGAATGCGGTTTTGAGTATGTCGGAAGATGAAAATGGTAATCCCTGAGAACAAAGGTTGGAAAACAGATGAATATAGAAAAATATACGGAAGAATTAATCACATTGAGACATTACTTTCATCAACATCCGGAGCTGGCACTTCAGGAAGTGGAGACGTCTGCATATATCCGGAAGTATCTGGAGAAACTGGGATATGAGATTGTGCCGATAGAACCTACAGGATTGATCGCGGAACTTCCATCTCTGAGAAACAGGGAGAAACTGGTTGTACTCAGGGCGGAGATGGATGCATTGCCCATACAGGAGCAGACAAATCTACCATATGCATCAGTAAATCAGGGATGTATGCATGCCTGCGGTCACGATATGATCCTGGCAGCAGCACTGATCCTTGCAAAAATTGTGGCAGAAGAGCAAAGAATGCAGGAAAGTTTTCCGGTCAGACTCCGGTTCCTTTTTGAACCTGCAGAGGAGATTGGTGAAGGTGCAAAAAGAATGCTTCAGGCCGGAGCATTAGAGAATCCGAAAGCAGATGCATTTCTGATGTTTCATTACGCAGCGGACATGACATTTGGAATGGCAGTGCATCAGGGACAGGCATCTTCCATGATCAACAGTATGCAGATTCATGTTCATGGAAAATCCAGTCACTGGTGTGAAGCGGATAAGGGGATTGATGCAATTTATGCAGCTGCTCAAGTGATAAGTGCCATTCATGATCTGAATGAAAGTTTTGGAAAACAGCATCCGGATGCAGGAAAATATATTGTGGGTACGGGTACAATCCATGGCGGTGAATATACGAATATTATTGCAGACCATGTGGTATTAAACGGAAATATACGCGCAGTTCATGAAGAAACTTACATGGCACTTGAGCACGAGCTGGAGAGAAATCTGCAGGAAATTGAAAAGCAGACTGGCACACAGATCCGTATGGAATTTCCAAAAGATCCGGTATATGCGTTTGCCAATGATGAGAAACTTACAGAGACAGCAAAGGTAGTGGGTGCAGAAGTATTCGGAGATAAATTTGTTCTGGAAGGAGAAGATGAGTTGTTTCTTTCCGGTGACAACGCATACAGATATTTTAGAGAAACCAGAGGACTTTTCACAGTATTTCTTGCGGGAATACCAGGAGAGAATCATCCTCTGCATCATCCGAAATTTCAATTGGATGAGAGAATACTGCCGTACAGCGTGGAGACATTGTATAAGATTATAACTACATTATGAAAAAAATTACCAAAAGGACTTGAAACTAGATTAAAATAGTATAATATAAAAACATAAACAAATTAAGAATGCATAGCAACTATAACTTATTAACGTTGAGTGACAGCAGATTGCTGAATAGTAACGGACAGACGATATACTATAAAGAAAGAATTGAGGGCAGAAATATGAAGATTACAGATACCATTAAATATGTCGGAGTGAATGACCATCAGGTAGATTTGTTTGAGGGACAGTATGCAGTGCCAAACGGAATGGCATATAATTCCTATGTGATTCTGGATGACAAAGTTGCAGTTATGGATACTGTAGATGCCAATTTCAAACATGAATGGCTGGATAATCTTGAACAGGCACTGGGCGGACGTAAGCCGGACTATCTGATCGTTCAGCATATGGAGCCTGACCATGCAGCAAATGTAGCGAACTTTCTGGAAGTATATCCCGGCACTACAGTAGTAGCCAATGCGAAGACATTTGTAATGATCAAGAATTTCTTCGGACTGGATCTGGAAGGGCAGAAACTGGAAGTAGAGAATGGTTCTACACTGAGTCTGGGAAATCACAATCTTACTTTTGTATTTGCGCCAATGGTACATTGGCCGGAGGTTATGGTGACTTATGACAGCACAGATAAAGTTCTTTTTTCAGCAGATGGATTTGGTAAGTTCGGTGCTCTGGATGTGGAAGAAAACTGGGATGATGAAGCAAGAAGATACTTTATCGGTATTGTTGGTAAATATGGCGCACAGGTACAGAGACTTCTGAAAGTAGCAGCTACTCTGGATATTCAGATCATCTGTCCGTTACATGGTCCGGTACTTACAGAAAATTTGGGACATTATATCAGCCTCTATGATACCTGGTCCTCTTACACACCGGAGGAAGAAGGAATCGTAGTTGCATATACTTCTGTATACGGACATACCAAAGAAGCAGTCAATCAGTTTGTGGAGAAATTAAAGAGCAAGGGATGTCCGAAAGTAGTTGTTTATGATCTGGCAAGAGATGATATGTCTCAGGCACTCAGTGATGCATTCCGTTACAGTAAGCTGGTACTGGCAACAACTACCTATAATGCAGGAATCTATCCGTTTATGAATGACTTTATTACCCGTCTGGCAGAGCATAATTTCCAGAACCGCACAGTGGGCCTTATTGAAAACGGTTCCTGGGCACCTCTGGCAGCAAAAGTAATGAAAAATATGCTTTCTGAATGCAAGAAGATCAACTGGCTGGACACCACAGTGAAGATTATGTCCGCAGTAAATCAGGAAAACAGAGATCAGATGGAAGCGATGGCTTCCGAGCTTTGTAAGGAATATATTGCAAAGAATGATGAACTGGCAAATAAAAATGATATGACAGCATTATTCCGTATTGGTTATGGTCTCTATGTAGTGACATCAAATGACGGTAAAAAGGATAACGGACTGATCGTCAATACAGTTACTCAGCTGACAGACTCTCCGTTCCGCGTTGCAGTTAATATCAATAAGACAAATTATTCTCACCATGTTATCAAGCAGACAGGGTGATGAATGTAAACTGTCTCTCTGTAGAAGCTCCGTTCTCTGTATTTGAACAGTTTGGTTTCCAGAGTGGAAGAAGCGTGGATAAATTTGCGGGACAGAAGGTGAATCGTTCTGATAACGGACTGATATTCCTGGACAAATATATCAACGCATTTATGTCCCTGAAAGTAGAGCAGTATGTAGATCTGGGAACTCACGGAATGTTCATCTGCAGTGTGACAGAAGCCCGCGTGGTAAGTGACCAGGAGACAATGAGCTACACCTATTATCAGAAAAATGTAAAACCGAAACCTGAAACAGAAGGTAAGAAAGGATTTGTATGTAAAGTCTGTGGATATATCTACGAAGGTGATGAACTTCCGGAAGATTATATCTGTCCATTGTGTAAACATGGAGCTGTAGACTTCGAGCCGATTGGATGAAAGATTTCTCTTGTTAAACTGCTAAAGAGTGGCATTCTGTTATATGAATAATTGTTGAGATTTCAGAGTGATCTGATTGATAAAATAAAAAATAGAGATTGTCAGTGGTTAAATTGCTGGCAATCTCTATTTTGCTCCAATATGGTACTATTATTAAATGCAGAAAATAGTACAATTACAGTTGTATTGTAAGGATGAATAGACGATGGGATATTAATAGAAACATTATGGGATGTAAAGAAATTTTGATAGACGAATTCAATAGCAATATGTTACACTTTATAAAAGTTAGAATTTAATATATCAAAATATAAAGGGAAGTGTGTCTATTGAAACAAATTAAAAAGAAACTTTCAAAAAGAATATATTGGAATATTATGAACTTTCTGAGCATTATGATGAAATAAAAATGTGGTATGACGGATATCGGTTTGGAAATGTAGAGGTTTACTGTCCCTGGGATGTGATAAATTATTGTGATGAATTGCGTATAAACAATATGGCGCAGCCACAGAATTACTGGTCTAATACTAGCAGTAATGAAGCGGTGAAACGCTTTATTCAGGAGACTGATAAGGGAACGGTCAGAAAGGAAATTGAGAAACTGATAGCAGGAGAAACAATTGTAAAGGAGATTCATCAGGAACTGACATATCAGGATATGTATGCTTCGATTGAAAACCTGTGGAGTATTCTTTTTACTACGGGATATCTCACACAGACCGGAAGAAAAGATGCAAATACGTTCATGCTTACCATTCCTAATATGGAAATACGTAATATTTTTCTGACACAGATTATGGAATATTTTAAGAAAATTGTTTCTGAGAATGGAGAAGCACTTGAAGTACGGTATTGCATTTTACAAAAAGAAATGCAGAGTAATGACAGTTAAATAAATGAAAAACAAATACACAAAAGCAGCAGAACCATTGAGGGATAGTGATTCAATGGTTCTGCTTTTTACTGTCTGTATTGATGAAGTTGCTTAATGTAACTGGAATACTACGGTTTCGTAAGGTTTGAGTACAAGTGTTCCAATTCCGTATTCAACTTCATTTTCTCCGTAATTGGAAATGATTACGGGAGTGTTGCACGGTAATTCAATATCTTCAGCGCCATAATGGAATTTCTGCATGGATGCAGAGAAATTATGCACTGCCAGCCATGTTTCATCCTGGTAACTTCTGGTATAGGCAATTACCGGACCATCTTCCGGGCAGCAGAGTTTGAAATCTCCATGAGCCATTACCGGATGTTTCTTACGCAGTGCGATGAGATTCTGGTAGAATCTGAAAACAGAACAGTCATCATTCATCTGGCTTTCTGCGTTAATGAGTTTGTAGTTTGGATTGACACCCAGCCACGGAGTATGCTCAGAAAATCCGCCGTTTGGACTGTCGTTCCACTGCATAGGCGTTCTTGCATTATCACGGCTGATACTTCTGGATTCTGCCAGTGCTTCTTCAGGAGAAGCTCCTTGTTCGATCATGGTTTTATAATAATTGCGGGTATCAATGTCATTGTAATCATCGATAGATGGGAAGGCAACATTGGTCATTCCCAATTCTTCGCCCTGGAAAACAAAGGGGGTACCGGGAAGTGTGTGCAGATAACATGCCAGCATTTTTGCAGATTCTGACCAGAATTCTCTGTCATTTCCGTAAAGGGAAACCTGACGCGGTTTGTCGTGATTACTTAAAAATCTTGCCCACCATCCGTCTTTTTCAGGATTTCATAATCTTTCTTAAGATCACGTTTCATTTTCTCTGGTGACCATGTCTGGATTTCCACGATCGGAGGGACAAATGGAATAGCCATGTTAAATTCTTTGCTTGCTGCGCTGGAATAGTTGATGGCATCCTGTTCATTGTTGATATTAACTTCTCCTACACTCATCAGATTGTCGGGAGTCATTGTTTCTGCAACCATTTCACGGATGTAGCGGTGGGTTCCTTCCAGATTTACACACGCTACAGTACCAATGGGTTCATTCATATCTGCACGTCCGTCCAGTCCTTTGTCAAGATAACTGATGGCATCAATGCGATATCCGTCAACACCTTTCTTATTCCAGAAACGGATAATATCAAAAATTTTCTCTTTAGTTTCCGGATTATCCCAGTTCAGATCCGGTTGTTCTTTAGCAAAGAAATGGAGATAGTATTGTCCACGTTCAGGAACATATTCCCAGGCGCTTCCGCCAAATACGGACATCCAGCAGTTGGGTGCGCCTCCGTCCGGTGCAGGATCACGCCAGATATAGTAATCACTGTAAGGATTATTGCGGGATTTCTTTGATTCCCGGAACCATTTATGTTTATCTGAAGAATGGTTCAGAACCAGATCCATGATAATGGCGATACCTCGTTCATGCGCACCGTCGCGGAAAGCATCCCAGTCTTCCATAGTTCCGAATTCTTCCATGATCGCGAAGTAATCAGAAATATCGTAACCGTTATCCACATTCGGAGAAGCATAGACAGGAGACATCCATACTGCATTGATGCCAAGCTCCTTCAGATAATCCAGCTTCTCAATCATTCCCTTCAGATCACCGATTCCATCATTGTTGCCATCTTTAAAACTTCTTGGGTAAATCTGGTAGATCACCAGATCTTTATACCAGTCTTTTTTGTGTTTCATATGTACATCCTTTCGTCTTTTTGCAATAAATAACTATAAATTATTATATTGTATTGTGCAAAAAAACGCAATGAAGAAAATGAGATTATTTTTGATAATAGTAACACACGTGTTACTGTTCACATTCCACTATCCCGCGAGGTGTTTTGGCATGAATATGCCAAAATCCCGAGACATACAAGCCAAAATTCCATTGCCGCAGGCAATCTGGAATGAATTTTGGCTACGTTACTGTGAACGGAGTGAACAGTAACATAACGAAGTAAACAGTAATACACACTCTGGACATATCAGATTGTACAGAAAAAAGAATTGTGATAGAATAGGCGCGTAAAATATGTTACTGTACATAAGACAATGAAAGACGGAGAACAGAATGAACGCAAATTTTGAATATTATAAAGTTTTTTATTACGTATCAAAATATGAGAATCTGACAAAGGCAGCATCAGTATTAAAGACCAGCCAGCCGGCTGTGACCAGGACGATACATAATCTGGAAAATATATTAGGGTGCAGACTGTTTACCAGAAGCAAAAGTGGCATGAAACTGACTCCTGAGGGAAAGATTTTCTATCAGTATGTAGCAGCAGGCTGTGCTCAGTTTTTCAAAGCCGAGGATAATCTTAATAATCTGATCAGCCTTGAGAACGGGACCATTTATATCAGTGCAACAGAGACAGCATTGCACTGTTATTTGTTCGAGGCAGTCAGAGACTTTAATATTCAATACCCGAATGTGCATTTTAAAATTCTTAATAACAGCACTACAGATTCTGTAAATGCCTTAAAAGAGGGTAAAGTAGATCTTGCAGTTGTATCTGCTTCTTTACAGTTAGCAGAGCCACTGAAAATGAAAGTAGTGCGAAAGTATAGGGAAATTCTGATCGGAGGCAGTCGTTTTGCGGAGCTGAAGGGGAGGAAGACTTCGTTGGAGGAACTTTCAGCCTATCCATGGATCAGCCTGACTTCCGAGGCAATCAGCAGGAGATTTTTGAATGAGTATTTTTCAAAAAATGGACTGCAGTTTTCGCCGGATGTAGAGCTGGCGACTACAGATATGATTCTCCCGGCAGTACGGTATAATATGGGAATCGGATTCCTGCCAGAAGAATTTGCCGGAGATGATCTGGAATCCGGAAAGGTTTTTGAGATAGATGTAAATGAAACACTTCCGGAGAGAAGCATTATTCTGATCCATGATACAGAATATCCTCAAAGTATTGCATCTAAAGCATTCCAGAAGTTTTTGGCAGAACGGAAAGAACAGAACCGCTGAAATAGAAAAGTCATCAGGAAATCCACATGATGTGAATCCTGATGACTTATTATATTTATAAGGAATTTATCATCTGTTAGACGGATTTATTTATGCCACTCCCAGTTTCGAATCTCTTCCAGATCCTGGCCATATTCAGCAATATACTGTTTGTGCTCAACAAGCTTGTCATTCATCTTCTGGATTAAGAAGGAACCTTTGTTTCCAAGCTGTGGAAGATGCATGATGGCATCCTTTACAAGGTTGAAACGGTCGATCTGGTTCTGTACGCGCATATCGAATGGTGTAGTAATAGTACCTTCTTCCTGATATCCGTGAACAGAGATATTGTGGTTGTGACGCTCATAAGTAAGCTCATGGATCAGTGTTGGATATCCATGGAATGCAAAGATGACAGGTTTATCTTTTGTGAAGATTGCATCATATTCTGCGTCACTTAAGCCGTGTGGATGTTTGTGGTCAGATTCCAGTTTGAACAGGTCGACAACGTTAACAACACGGATCTTAAGTTCCGGCATTTCATCACGAAGGATAGTAACTGCAGCCATGATCTCAAGTGTAGGTGTATCACCGCAGCAGGCCATAACAACGTCTGGTTCTTCACCACAGTCATTGCTTGCCCACTCCCAGATACCAATACCCTGTGTGCAGTGCTTAACAGCCTGCTCCATGGTCAGCCACTGGCAGCTTGGATGTTTGGAAGCTACAATTGCATTGACATAGTTCTTACTCTTGATGCAGTGATCGAAGCAGGAGAGTAAGCAGTTAGCGTCCGGTGGTAAGTACATACGAACTACGTCTGCTTTCTTATTGGCAATGTGATCCAGGAATCCAGGATCCTGATGAGTAAATCCGTTGTGGTCCTGCTGCCATACGTTGGATGTCAGGATGAAGTTCAGGGATGCGATAGGCTGTCTCCAGGAAAGCTGATTGCAAACTTTCAGCCATTTTGCATGCTGAGCTGCCATGGAGTCAACGATACGGATGAAAGCTTCATAGCTTGCGAAGAAGCCATGACGACCTGTTAACAGGTAACCTTCCAGCCATCCTTCACACATATGCTCACTGAGCATACTGTCCATAATACGTCCGTCTCTTGCGAGGCAGTCATCAGTATCAAGCATTTCTGCGTTCCAGTCACGTTTCTGATATTCAAATACTTTGTACAGACGGTTGGACATGCTTTCATCTGGTCCAAAGATACGGAAGTTCTTGTTTTCTTCATTCAGTTTGAAGATGTCGCGGATGTATCCGCCAAGTTCGATCATATCCTGAGCTTTTGTTTTGCCAGGCTGTACTTCAATACCGTAATCGCGGAAGTCCGGAAGACGAAGATCTTTCAGAAGAAGTCCGCCATTTGCATGTGGGTTGGCACCGAGACGTGCATTTCCCTTAGGAGCCAGTTCAGCCAGTTCCGGGATCAGGCGTCCGTTTTTATCAAACAGTTCCTGAGGACGATAGCTTTCCAGCCACTCCTTCAGAAGTTCAAGATGTTCCGGTTTTTCCATAGTGATCGGAACCTGATGAGCACGGAAAGAACCTTCAATCTGAAGTCCGTCAACAACCTTAGGACCTGTCCATCCCTTAGGAGTACGAAGGATGATCATTGGCCATACCGGACGTTCCGGATTATTGTTCTCACGGGCGTTCTTCTGGATTGCTTTGATTTCTTCGATCACTGTGTCCATTGTTTCAGCCATCTTCTTGTGCATTGTCATTGGGTCGTCACCTTCAACGAAATATGGTTTCCAGCCACAGCCCTTGAAGAAGCATTCAAGTTCTTCATGAGAAAGACGGGAGAAGATAGTCGGGTTGCTGATCTTATATCCATTTAAGTGAAGAATAGGAAGTACAGCACCGTCTGTGATCGGGTTCAGGAATTTGTTGGACTGCCAGGATGTCGCCAGAGGACCAGTCTCAGCTTCACCATCACCTACAACAGTAGTTGCAATCAGATCCGGGTTGTCAAATACAGCTCCGAAAGCATGAGCGATGGAATAACCAAGCTCGCCACCTTCATTAATGGAACCAGGTGTTTCCGGTGCGCAGTGGCTTGGGACTCCGCATGGGAAGGAGAACTGTTTGAACATTTTCTTCATACCTTCCTCATCCTGGCTGATGTTAGGATAAACTTCGCTGTAAGAACCTTCCAGATAAGTGTTGGCAATCATGAAGTTTCCGCCATGTCCAGGACCGGAAAGCAGGATCATATCAAGGTCATAACGTTTGATGACACGGTTGCAGTGTGCATAAACGAAGTTCTGTCCCGGTACAGTTCCCCAATGACCAACAATTTTTTTCTTGATCTGATCCATAGTTAATGGCTCTCTCAGAAGCGGATTGTCAAGAAGATAGAGCTGTCCGGCAGACAGATAGTTAGCTGCACGCCAGTAAGCATCGATTTTGTCAAGCATTTCCTGATTTAAAGGCTGCTTTTCCAGACATAATTTGTTGTCTTCCATTTTCTTACCTCTTTCTTTGTCTTTGATGTGTATAACTTAAGATGTTGAAGATATCTGTATGAGAAATTTTCTGATGGTAGTTAATGATAAACGTTTCTCAACAGATAAGTTGGAGTGTTACTTTGTTATTTTTTAACTAAACACATCCTATCATGTCAGAAATGAAACGTAAAATAGAAATATTGCATTGTAATTATAAGTTTTGATATGGATAAAAATAAGCTCCTTCTGATGAAATGCGGAGCAGTTATTCGGTATAGAGCTACGTAGCGAAGCAGATTGTGAATATCCGCTTGACGACAATTCTCTGAGTGGAAATGATTGGTGTTTAATATGGAAGATGACGAAAAGAACTAAGCAATGATTAGTAATTTTCACGAAAAAATGGATAACATGAAAGTTGTATTGCAATTTGCACAAAAAATAGATATAATAAAAAAAACAATTGCGCATAAGGTATAGAAAAACTGCTTATATGTACTAGATAAAGTATAGGCGGTAAAAGTGAAGAATGGCGAAGGAGACAAGAATCATGGGAAAAAGAGCAGCAGGAATATTAATGCCGATCAGCAGCCTTCCATCAGACTATGGTATCGGATGTTTTTCCAAAAGTGCATATGAATTTGTAGACTGGTTAAAGGAAGCAGGACAGACTTACTGGCAGATTCTTCCACTTGGACCGACCAGCTATGGAGATTCTCCATATCAGTCTTTCTCTACATTTGCAGGTAATCCATATTTTATTGATCTGGATACACTTGTGGAAGAAGGAGTTCTTGATAAGAAAGACTGCGAGAAAGTTAACTGGGGAAAGAAGCCTGATGAGGTAGATTATGAAAAAATCTACAAAGGCCGTTATCCTCTTCTGAGAAAAGCATACGAGAACAGTGATATCAGCAAGAATTCTGACTATCAGAAATTCGTAGCAGAGAACAGCTGGTGGCTGTCAGATTATGCTCTGTTTATGGCAGTAAAAGACCGTTTCGAAGGTGTAGAATGGACCAAATGGGCTGAGGATATCAGACTCCGCTGGAACAATGCCATGGATTATTATCGTGAAGAACTCTATTTTGATATTGAATTCCAGCAGTATATGCAGTTTAAGTTCTATGAGCAGTGGATGAAACTGAAATCCTATGCAAATTCAAAAGGAATCCAGATCATTGGAGATATTCCGATTTATGTTGCAATGGACAGTGCTGATGCATGGGCGCATCCGGAGCTGTTCCAGCTGGATCAGGATAATGTACCACTGGCAGTAGCAGGATGCCCTCCGGATGGATTTTCTGCAATCGGTCAGTTATGGGGAAATCCGTTATATCGCTGGGATTATCACAGAAATACAGGATATCAGTGGTGGATTTCCAGAATGAGTTATTGCTTCAGACTGTATGATGTTGTGCGAATCGATCATTTCCGTGGATTTGATGAATATTTCTCTATTCCATACGGAGATAAAGATGCAAGAGGCGGACACTGGGAAAAGGGTCCCGGAATTGATCTGTTCCGTAAGATCGAACAGGCGCTTGGATGGAAGCAGGTTATTGCAGAGGACTTGGGATATATGACAGATTCCGTACGTCATTTGGTATATGAGAGCGGCTTCCCGGGAATGAAGGTTCTGGAATTTGCGTTTGACTCCAGAGATTCCGGATGTGCCAGTGATTATCTGCCACATAACTATCCGGAGAACTGCGTGGCATATACAGGAACCCATGATAATGAAACTATCGTGGGATGGTGGAATAGCATCACAGCAGCTGAGAGAAAACTGGCGAGAGATTATCTGTGTGATCATGCAACACCGGAAGAAGAACTGTATAAATGTTTCATCAGTCTGATCATGCGCAGTGCTGCGCGCGTCTGCGTTATCCCAATGCAGGACTATATGGGACTGGACAATAGATTCCGAATGAATAAACCATCTACAGTTGGTACGAACTGGAAGTGGAGAATCAAGAAAAGAGATCTTACAAAGAAACTCCAGAAGGAAATATATGATGTGACACTTCGTTACGGACGTAAGAACTGGGATTAAATACATAATGAAATAATTGGAATAATGACAGCGTTTCGGATATAAATAATATTCGGAACGCTGTTTTTTAACCGAATCAAGCAGTTATTTGGTTAAAAAAGCAACGAAGTGGTTGGTTTTATCTGTTTTGTTTTATCCAGTCAGAGTCATTTGTCAGAGGGAAAAAAAGGACAGTTTCGCAAGGTCTTTATTTTTGTATGAAAAAGAAAACATTGAAATTGTTTTGACGGGCGTACAATTGAAAAAGAAATGCATTGATTTTCGGGCAATGTCTGATAAAATATTAACCAGAAAAAGCAAAAGAACAGATTTTCAGGAGGGAAAATAAATGAACTATAACAGATTAGAAACCAGTCTGATCGATGTGATCAAAGAGGAACAGGCGAAGCTGGATATATGAAGGAGAAGATCAGCCTTTATTATCCGCTCAGTTCCCTGAATCATTTCTTTGGCAATGAGACGGATGCTGCAGGCATGATGGAGATTTTAAAAGATTTTCCTTCTTATATAGAAGAGAAATTTGGTGAAGTAGCAGTATCACACAGAGGAGATCGTTTCTGCTTCACTGTTTCGGAAAAAGCTTCCGAATATGTACATAATAATATGAAAGAGAATGAATTTATCAAGGCATTGATCGAACTGGTTGGCAGACATGGATGTACGATAGAGGAAATTAAAGAACTGTTCCATTCTTATTCAGATAAAATCATTACTGAACCAATGGATAACGAGGAGTTTGATGTGATGATCCGCTTTGATGATGGATCAGATCCTTATTATTATTGTTTTAAAGATGAAGGATGCCATATCATTTACCACAGATTTCTGCCGGAAGACTATGCAGATTTTGGATTCTGATAAGAATGAGTGAAAAATTTTCCAACTGTCGGATCAGCAAAAATATATGTGATATTTGCAACAAAAGTATGTTATTTTTTTGTCAAATATCAACAAAAATAAGTCGAAATTCTATATTGACAGATAGTCTCAATAATGGTAATTTTTATTTGATTTAATGTTTTCGTTTATAGAAACAGGTAAAATTTTATTACATTATTTTACAGGAATAAAATAGATAAAATTGAGTTGACAGTTTGGAGGGAAAGATTAAAATGAGAAAAACCAAAATTATCTGTACAATGGGACCGTCTACTGATAAGGGCGATGTTATGGAGCAGCTTGTGAGAGAGGGAATGGACGTAGCACGTTTCAACTTCTCACATGGACCTCACGATGAGCAGAGAGGCCGTATCCAGAAACTGAGAGAACTTCGCAAGAAATATGACAGACCTGTTGCAGCACTTCTTGATACAAAGGGACCGGAGATCAGACTTGGATGCTTCAAGGATGGCAAGGTTTTTCTGGAAGAAGGACAGATATTTACATTTACAAATAAAGATATTGAAGGAACTAATGAGTGCGTAAGCATTACTTATAAAGAGCTTTATAAGGATGTGCAGCCGGGCGGACATATTCTGGTTGATGATGGACTGGTAGACCTGGAGGTTCAGGACATCGCAGGAAAGGACATTGTCTGCAAGGTTATTAATGCAGGTGTGATTGGCGACAGGAAGGGTGTCAATGTTCCGGGTGCAAACCTGAAGATGCCATTCATCAGTAAAAAAGACCATGATGATCTTCTCTTCGGTATCCAGGAAGGATTTGATTTCGTTGCAGCATCTTTTACACGTACTGCAAACGATATCCGCGAAGTAAGAAAAATTCTGAAAGAAAACGGCGGTGAAGAGATTCAGATCATTGCAAAGATTGAGAACCAGCAGGGCGTTGACAATATCGACGAGATTATTGAAGCAGCAGATGGCATCATGATCGCCAGAGGTGACATGGGTGTTGAGATCCCGCCGGAATATGTACCTGTTATCCAGCAGAAAATCATCCAGAAAGTTTACACAGCAGGAAAACCGGTTATTACAGCAACACAGATGCTTGACTCCATGATCTCTCATCCGAGACCAACCCGTGCAGAGGCTACAGACGTTGCCAATGCGATTTTCCAGGGAACAAGTGCAACTATGCTTTCAGGAGAAACCGCAGCTGGTAAATATCCGGTACAGGCACTTCAGATGATGAGCCGTATTGCAGAACATATGGAGCAGAATATTGATTACAATACAATCTTTAAGAAAACAGACAGAAATGAGAATCCGGATATTACAAATGCAATCGCACATGCAACCTGTCTGACCGCAATCGACCTGAAGGCCAGTGCAATCCTTGCAGTGACAAAATCTGGAAGTACAGCTCATATGATGTCCAAACACAGACCAGGATGTCTGATCGGTGCATGTACAAGCTCTGAGAGAGTTCTTCGCCAGCTGAATCTGTCCTGGGGTGTTTACCCGATGCTGATCAAGGAAGAGTACAGTTCTGAGATCCTTTGCCTGAGAGCAATCGAAGCAGCACAGAAGCATAAACTTGTAAAAGTTGGTGACACTATTGTATTTGCCGGTGGTGTACCGCTTGGAATTCCGGGAAGAACAAACCTGATCCGCGTCTGCACAGTAGAATAGTGGAGCAGGTTATGAAACGGTTAGTCATAAAAAATAAAAGAAAAATCTGGCTCTGGTTTCTGTTTATCGTGCTTCTGATCCTGGCATGCAGGGCTGCGTATGTTACGGGAAATAAGAATATGCAGATAAGAGACGAGGCAGTAGAGGAACAGCAGGTAGAGAATGTAGTGGGACAGGATAAAGTGGAGAGATTATGCTGAATCAATTTTCGAGAACTGAGCTTCTTCTTGGAAAAGAAGCGATGGATAAACTGGAGAATGCCCGTGTGGCAGTATTTGGAATCGGAGGAGTTGGAGGTTATGTATGTGAAGCATTGGTCAGAAGCGGCGTAGGGGCCTTTGATCTGATCGATGATGACAAAGTATGCCTGACCAATCTTAACAGACAGATTATTGCCACCAGGAAAACTGTTGGTCAATATAAAACAGAGGTAATGCGGGAAAGGATACTGGATATTAATCCGAAAGCAGATGTGAGAATCCATAACTGTTTTTATCTTCCTGAGAATGCTGCTGATTTTGACTTCAGTGAGTATGATTATGTGGTAGATGCTGTAGACACAGTGACTGCGAAGATTGAACTGATCATGCGTGCAAAAGAGGCAGGGACTCCTGTTATCAGCAGTATGGGTGCCGGAAATAAGCTGGATGCCAGTGCGTTTCGGGTGGCAGATATCTATAAGACGAAGGTGTGTCCGCTGGCGAAGGTTATGCGCAGAGAGCTGAAGAAGCGTGGTGTGAAGAACTGAAGGTTGTTTATTCAGAGGAACAGCCGATCAGACCAATTGAAGATATGGCAATCAGCTGCAGGTCGCATTGTATTTGTCCTCCGGGTGCCGCGCATAAGTGTACGGAGCGCAGAGATATTCCGGGTAGTGTGGCGTTTGTGCGTCTGTCGCCGGGCTGATTATTGCAGGAGAGGTTATTAAAGACCTGACTGCGGAGTACAGAAGATAAGAAGTGTTTATTTTGAGATGTGTATGGTGTCAGAAATGGTATGGTGCACATCTTTTTTTGCGGGAAATATTTGGAATCGGATGTGGGTATTACTTTTTGGATTTTATAGAATTGTTATAGGGAAAAAGTCAAAATAATATAAAAATTTACGGGATTTTCAAAAGATAATGAAAGAAAAAGGAGAGAATCTGTGATACACTGTCATTATTGACGGATAAAAATCTATTAGAACTGTGGAAATATAGAAGTTTGGTGGATCAATGTCTGAATGATGTCAGCTTAATAAATTTCAGATTGGAGGATATAACATCGGATGAAAACAAATTACAACAGAACAGTGCAGGCCTGTTTTATCGGATATGTAGTGCAGGCCATTGTGAACAATTTCGTTCCTCTGCTGTTTCTGACATTTCAGGGCAGTTACGGGATTTCGCTGCAGAAGATCACACTTCTGGTTACTTTTAATTTCGGGATCCAGTTGCTGGTAGATCTGGCATCGATTGGATTTGTGGACAGAATAGGTTATCGTGCATCTATGATCCTGGCACATGCAATGGCGGCTGCAGGTCTGATTTTGCTCACAGTATTGCCGGAGTGCCTGGGAGATCCGTTTGTGGGACTTCTCATTGCAGTTATGATCTATGCCATCGGAGGCGGATTGCTGGAGGTGCTGGTAAGTCCTGTGGTGGAAGCCTGCCCTACAGATAATAAGGAAAAAGCAATGAGTCTCCTTCATTCCTTTTACTGTTGGGGACATGTGGGAGTGGTACTTCTTTCTACATTATTCTTTCGTATTTTCGGGATTGCAAACTGGAAATATATGGCGCTAGTGTGGGCATTGATTCCCATTGCAAATGGAATCCTTTTTACCAGAGTTCCCATTGCTCCACTGCTGGATGAGGGTGAAAAGGGGCTGACTATGGGAGAGCTTTTTAAGAAAAAAATCTTCTGGGTTCTGATGTTAATGATGCTCTGTGCAGGAGCCAGTGAGCAGGCGGTAAGCCAGTGGGCTTCTACTCTGGCTGAGAAAAGCTTTGGAATCAATAAAACTATCGGAGATCTGGCAGGTCCCATGGCGTTTGCAATTCTTATGGGAAGCTCAAGGGCATTTTATGGGAAATTTGGAGATAAAATCAATCTGGAACGCTTTATGCAATACAGTGCAGTTCTATGCATGGTTTCCTATCTGATGATCGCATTTATCCCGGTACCTGCGTTGGGAATCCTTGGATGTGCGGTTTGCGGTCTGTCTGTAGGTATTATGTGGCCGGGAACCTTCAGCATGGCGGCTGCCTCAGTAAAGCGTGGCGGAACAGCCCTGTTTGCCCTCCTTGCCCTTGCTGGAGATGTGGGATGCTCATCCGGACCAACCTATGTGGGGATGATTTCAGGAGCACTGAATGATAATCTGAAACTTGGAATCTTCGCGGCACTGATTTTCCCTGTGTTGATGATAATGGGGATTAAGATGATTGGAAGTCTGCGAAAATATGATTGAGATATATTAAAAAGTATGGAACGATTAATTTTTCATATTGATGTAAACAGCGCATTTCTTTCCTGGGAGTCAGCCAGAAGGGTAAGCCAGGGGCTGCCGGATCTCAGGGAGATTCCCTCCTGTGTGGGAGGAGATCCAAAGAAACGGACAGAGTACACACGCTGTTCCCGGACGAAATACCGGAGAAAATGTGGCCACTTCCTGTCCGTAACCTGTTATTTCTGGGAAAAGCCTCCGAGCAGAAGCTTATGAATCAGGGAATCCGTACTATTGGTGATCTGGCAAGGGAACGGGAAGCAAATGTACAGCTCTGGCTTGGAGAAAAACCAGAGCACAGATGAAAAATGAAGACAGACAGGAAGAATAAAAGCGCAGAGATGATACTTTTTCTCTGCGCTTTTATAGCGGACTGTTATACATATTTCAGAAATTCTTCATCCTGGATCCGGGAAGTATGGATGGCATTTTGGATAGCCTGAGCCATGACTTCTGCGGCGAGAGTTCCTGCCATATTGATATCTACAGAAACATCGCCAATGCTGGCAGCATAGATGGAATCGCCGTCAGCATAGTTGCTACAGGATTGATGCATCTGGCATAGGCACAGCGGTCATAGAGGCAATTTTATTCAGTTCAGCCTTTGAAAATGCCCCATTGGTGATCACAGCCCCGATGGTGGTATTGCCGGTAAACTGGTCATGAGGTGTCATAAAGCGGTATAATTCGTGGACACTATCCAGAAACCCGCTTCTGTCAGGTGTTTTCAGCCCTGCGATTTTCTGACCATTTTGTGGACTAAAGATATCTCCCAGTGCATTGACAACGACAATTGCGGCCATCTGGAAATTTCCCACTGATACAGCGGCAATACCAAGACCTGACTTCATGGACTGTTTCATACCGTAAAGTTTTCCCACAGTTGCACCGGTACCTGCGCCGATATTCCCGGTTCTGTCATCTGTTGCTGCAAATGCCTGACGGCAGGCTTCCTCGCCCATTTTTGCAGTTGGACGTATTTTAGGATCTCCGTAAGAGAGGTCATAGATACAGGACTGGCATACAAGGGGAACCAGTGCTGCACCGGTGTTATAACCGATATTTTGTGATTCCAGATAGTTCATTACACCGTCAGCAGCAGCCAGTCCATAGGCAGAACCTCCGGACAAGACAATGGCGTTGATAGGATTGTCGGCAGTGACAGGAGAGGTGAGAGGAGTTTCCCTGGAAGCAGGACCGCCTCCGCTTATATCGCAGCCTGCTTTTGCTCCATTTGGAAAATAAAGAACAGTTACACCGGTCTTCGCATCATGGTCAGAAGTATGACCGATGCGTAAATTTGAAAGCTCTGTAATAGAAATCTCTTTTAATAATGACATAAAAATCTCCTTTATTATGTGATAGCAATTCTATGAAATACTGAGAGCAATCCAGCCCATCAGAATGTGAAGTACTGCGTCAGATATTTTCCTTGTCTTTCACACTCTGCTGAACTGTCTTGATTGCATTATTTTGTGAGATTGCTATAGATATTAATTGAATCAGGTAGGATTCCTGTTTTAAATGTGCCAGATAAAAAAACCTGACTACGGTGACAATGTAGTCAGGTTTTTTGGAAAAGGCTGTTCTTTTAAATATTATGCACGTTTCAGTGCCACAGAAAGTGCTTTGGAAACGATACTTCCCACTACAAAGCAGAAGCCCGCTTCGATCAGTCCCTGAACGCCCACAAAAGCAGCAACGAAGACAACAGGATTGCTTACTCCAAGACTGGAAACAATACCCTGAATGTAATCTGTGTTGTAGAAGAAGAGACATAAAAAGCCCATGAAGAAGAAAGTATTCAGTAACGGGCATGCCAGTGAAGCAACGTAATGGGAAAATTTCTTCGCCGGTGATTTATATAATGCTGCGAAAATAAGTCCTGTGATCCATCCTTCCAGCACACGTGCCACGATACATACAATAAAAGTGCCAAATGGATTAATGTTAAAAAGTGCGGCAGCGAAAGCTGAACTTCCTGTGACAGCCATATAGAAGCTGGTTGCACCGAAAGCAAGTCCGCATACAGCACCACCTTTCGGTCCGAGGATGATAGCTCCTACAGCTACCGGGATGGTGAGAAGAGTGATGGATAAGCCGGGAGTACGAAGGTAGCCCAGCGGGGTAAAGGACATGAGCAGAATAATGGCAATCATCATAGCCAGCTCTACCATGTAAAGAGTGCTGCTTCTTTTTGTGGCAGCTGTTGTAGTAGTTGTTGTTGTGTTCATATGAATTCTCCTTTTGGTCTGATAAAACGGCGCAATGCGTCCCCTGCTTTTCAGACAGTTTAGAGTATGGGGATCAGCGTTATGAAAAATATACATCAGAACAAAAGATATGAAACAAGAAATATCTTCCGGTAAAAGTTTCCGGTGTGTAGACGCCTTACAGGTCGCCTCACAAATTTAACCAGACTGTGAAGTGGATGACTTTATCCACCAGACTGTCAGATGTGGAAATCAGATGCATTTTCTTTCGAATAACGCTCTCGTAAACAATAACACATTTGATTAAAAACTGCAATATTTTATAGTATGTTTGAAAATAAATACAGGATATAGAGGTGTTTCTATATCCTGTAAAAATATTGATTATGAGATTTAGCGTTCCATCATGCTGATGGATTCGATTCCAACGCTTCCACCGCGTACCACTTCAATTCTGTGGAATTCTTCCTTGATCAGTTTAACAACTGCATCATTCTTGGTGGCTGTCTGGACAAATTCCAGAAGCAGACTGTCTTTGCCATAGTCAATGACTTTTGCCTTGAAGGTTTCTGCAATCTGAAACAGCTCTGCTTTATCTTCCCTGGAGCAGTTGAAAACCTTGATGTAGAGCATTTCTTTCATTCTGACAAATACATCTGTGAAGTCGATTACCTTGATAACCTCGATCATGCGGTTTAACTATTTTTGATCTGTTCAAAGGTTTCATCATCGCTGACTGTTGCGATAGTCATTCGGGATACTGTAGGATCCTCGGTGGTTCCTACAGTAAGACTGATCTATCACGAGATATGTAAATGGTTAAGTGAGTTTTGTTAATTAAAATGTACTAAAATGTCGTCTTTTTTGACAAGAAATTATAGAAAATAAACAAAATAACACAATGCAAAAAACAATGCATAAAATAAAAGAATGTCCCTTTGAGGAACATTCTTTTAACGTGTCTGAAGGAAAACTTTTAATTTGGGAAGCTGGTTGTTAAGGATAAGAGTTTCCGGAAACATGAGCTGGTGAACGAATTCTTCGGCATAGGTGAAATCTCCAACATGTTCTTTTCCGTGGCTGTCGCTGGACAAAATAACAGGAAGCTGATATTTCTGACAGAGATACAGGATTCTGGCTGCATTGGCTCTTGTGTCTCCCCGATATCCTCCGGGTGCGAGGGAAGCTTCGTTTATTTCAAAAATAACATTTTCCCGTAAAGCTGCTCTTGCCAGCGTTTCATAATCTACAGGGAAATGTGTATCGTCGCAGTGGCCGAGTATTTTTACAGCAGGATGTTTTATTGCATTGATGTAAGCTTCTGTATTCTGAGATACAGAGCCTGAACGGTAGTTCTGCCGATGCATACTGATGATAGCGTAATCCAGGTTGTTCAGCAGTTCATCTGACAGATCTGTATGTCCTGCACTGTCCAGGATGTTTAGTTCAACTCCGTAAAGAATATCTATGCCGAATCTTTTTCTGGGATAAAAAGGAAGGCTTCTGAAATAAGAAGAAGTTCCGGAAGCCAGAGTTCCCGGGCCGTGGTCAGAAATCCCAAGGAGTTTCAGTCCTTTTTTGCTGGCTGCTTTTGCCATGTCAGAGATGGTACAGGTGGTTCCGTGACCGCTGGCGATAGAATGTGTGTGGATGTCAGAAAGATACATTGTTTGTCTCCTTTCCAGAGCGGTTTCTATATATGATAAGAGCCTTACGGAAGATGCAAAGCTGCTGTTTGATGGTACATTCGTTATATTCAAGTATGACAGATGAGGATTTAAATGTCAATGAGGAAACAAAATAAAAACAACTGAAATACAACAAAAATCAAATAAAAAGCAACACAAATAAACGGCTGATACATGTTAAATTATGTTGACTTCGGGAAAATGAGAAGGTATAATGGAACTATATGAAAACACGGGGGCTTATTGCTGATCAATGACAGCGATGGCACTGTTTGCTTATGTGTAGACAGTTACTTCATGAGAAAGGAGTAACATGGAAAAATTTCAAACATCAGACATTCCCGGAATTCTCTTATGAATGGCTGGAGGCTGAACTGGATACTGGTATGATTCCACAAATATGGACAGCGAAGAAATCGCTCCTAACCTTTATGACTAATCGATAAGTATATATCGAGAGGAAATGAATCCTTAGAATTAAGTAAAAAAAGTTACCGGGAACAATGTGAACGGTAGCGAAATACAGACGCCGCACTGCCGTATGGCAAGTGCGGCGTTGTTGTTCAAAACTCTGATAGCAGAGTGAAATCAAACAAATATAAATACAGTAACAGCTCAGACAAGATGATGCAAATAAAGACACTTTTTTGGACAAACGAGGTTCTTACCCTGGAGAGCAGATCAGGGTAAAATGAAATCATCAGATATGAAGAGCGCAATTCATATATTGGAGGAAGAACAGTGAAAAGTACGGAACGGTTAATTTTTCATATTGATGTAAACAGTGCATTTCTTTCCTGGGAATCAGCCAGAAGGGTGAGCCAGGGGTTGCCGGATCTCAGAGAAATTCCTTCCTGTGTAGGAGGAAATCCAAAGAAACGGACAGGTATCGTGGTTGCCAAATCTATCCCTGCAAAAAAATACGGGATCCAGACCGGCGAGCCAGTAGCTATGGCTCTTCGGAAATGTCCCAATTTGGTGATCGTTCCCAGTGATTTTGAATTATACGATAAATGTTCCCGGGCATTTAAAGCAATCTGTGCTTCCTTTGCACCTGTGATGGAATCTTTTTCCATTGATGAGGTATTTCTGGATATGACAGGTACTTCTCTGATCTATCCTGACCCTGTAGCTGCTGCTCATGAGCTGAAAGACAAGATTCACAGAGAGCTGGGATTCACAGTAAATGTAGGAATTTCTACCAATAAGCTTTTGGCAAAGATGGCATCAGATTTCCAGAAGCCGGACAGAGTACACACTCTGTTCCCGGATGAAATCCCGGAGAAAATGTGGCCTCTTCCTATCCGTAATCTGCTGTTTCTGGGAAAAGCTTCCGAGCAGAAGCTTCTGAATCAGGGGATCCGTACCATCGGTGATCTGGCAAGAGAAAGAGCATCCAATGTGCAGTACTGGCTTGGGGAAAAAACGGGACATCAGCTATGGCAATATGCCAGAGGTATTGATGATTCCCCTGTAAAAGCAGTGCCTGATGAGGCAAAAGGTTTCAGTGTGGAAACTACTTTTAACGATGATATTACTTCCATAGAGCAGGTGTTTCCCATACTTTTGGAGCAGTGTGATGTTCTGGCAACCAGAATGCGCAGAAAAGATAAGAAATGCAACTGTATTTCCGTGACTTTCCGTACTTTGGATTTCAGAAACCGTTCACACCAGACAAAGCTGGAAAATGCTACAGATCTTACAGATGAAATTTATATAAATGCTACAAGACTTTTTAAAGAATTCTGGAAAGGACAGCCGCTGCGTCTGATTGGGTGTGGCACTGACAGGCCTTACAGATGGCACTTATGAACAGATGTCTCTGTTTGAAGATACAGAAAATAAAGAACAGTTCGCAGAAAGCTGGATGCAGCTATGGATGAGATCCGGATGAAATTTGGAAATGATAAGATCACCCGTGCCAGTATTATGAACAGCAATGCACGGATTGGGCGAAAAGCGAAAGCACAGATGAAAAACGAAAAGACGGAAGAACCGTAAGTAAAGGGAGGACTGAGCATTAAGAACAATGCGACAATCCTCCCTTTATAAAAATTTCAGAAAAAGTTTTATCGTTCCATCATACTGATAGATTCGATTCCTACACTTCCTCCACGTACCACTTCAATTCTGTGAAATTCTTCCTTGATCAGTTTCACTACTGCGTCATTCTTGGTTGCTGTCTGGACAAATTCCAGGAGCAGGCTGTCTTTGCCATAGTCAATGACCTTTGCCTTGAAGGTTTCGGCAATCTGAAACAGTTCAACCTTATCTTCTTTGGAACAGTTAAAAACCTTAATATACAGAATCTCTTTCATGCGGACAAATACGTCTGTGAAATCAATAACCTTAATAACCTCGATCATACGGTTCAACTGTTTTTTGATCTGCTCAAAAGTTTCATCATCACTGACAGTTGCGATCGTCATTCGAGATACTGTGGGGTCCTCGGTAGTTCCTACAGTAAGACTGTCCAGATTGTAGCTTTTTCCGGAGAAAAGTCCGGAGATTTTGGACAGAACACCTACCTGGTTCTCAACATAGAGAGAAATCCATCTTTTTTTCATTCCTTTATCCATAATAATTTTCCTCCTGATCAACAGTCCATAATCATATCTTCCAGAGTTCCGCCTGGTTTGATCATAGGATAAACCATTTCCTCAGGGTCAATGATGAATTCAATTACTGTAGGTGCCTTTGTGTTCTTTTTTGCTTCCTCGAAGGCTGCTGCAATTTCCTCTTTATTTGTGACACGGATTCCTTTTGCCCTGTAGCTTTCTGCAAGTTTAATGAAATCCGGTGTGTACTGTGGATATTCCATGCCTTCTGTGCGGCGGGAAAGTGCTCCTGCGCGCAGATTGGTCATAGCATAGCGTTTGCCGTAGAAAAGCTTCTGCCACTGGCGTACCATTCCAAGGTATTCATTGTTAAAGATGCACAGGATAACAGGAAGTTCTTCCAGAACTGCAGTTGCAAGCTCCTGAATGTTCATCTGCACACCGCCGTCACCGGAGATAACGATGACAGGTCTGTCGGGATTTCCGATTTTGGCTCCGATGCCGCCTGGAAGACCATAGCCCATTGTTCCCAGACCACCGGACATGATCATCTGTTTGCCCTCTGTGATTTCCGCATACTGGGAGACAAGCATCTGATGTTGTCCTACATCTGTTACGATAATACTGTTCTCAAACTGTTCGTTGATCTCTTTCAGGATATCCATCGGACTTAAAAGATCATTTGGACGCATTTTAAGCGGATGCTCTTCTTTCCAGTTTTTGATCAGGTTAAGCCACTTGTCCGTTGAACATTCCTGGACGTATTCGTTCATTTTGGTGATAGCCTCTTTTGCATCAGCAACAATGGGGATATCCACCTGAATGTTTCGGGAAATGGATGCTGTATCAATATCAATGTGGATAATCTGGGCATGTGGTGCAAATTCATGAAGTTTTCCGGTGATTCTGTCATTGAATCTGGTTCCGATGGAGAACAGCACATCGCAGTTGCTGACTGCCATGTTTGCTGCATAGGCACCATGCATGCCGAGGTTTCCGATATAAAGCGGATGGTCAGTAGGAATGGAACCTTTGCCCATTACGGTTGTGACAACCGGTACTTTTGTCTTTTCCACTACTTCCCGGAAAATTTCATGGGCGCGGGAGATTACTACACCGCCGCCTGCCAGGAATAAGGGACGTTTTGCTTTATTTAAAAGTTTGATGGCACGTTTGAGCTGGCCGATGTGGACATCTGTGTTTGGTTTGTATCCGCGGATGTTTACATTTTTAGGATATTCAGCGCTGCCAAGTTCTGCCATTACGTCCTTTGGAAGGTCGATAAGGACAGGCCCCGGACGGCCGGTGCGGGCAATGTAGAAGGCTTCTTTGATGATACGTCCCAGGTCTTCACGTCTGCGGACAGTAACGCCGTATTTGGTGATGCTTCTGGTGATTCCTACGATGTCTACTTCCTGAAATGCATCGTTGCCGATGAGGTGGCGGGCTACCTGGCCGGTGAAGCATACAAGAGGTACGCTGTCATAGTTGGCGGTTGCAAGTCCTGTTACAAGGTTGGTTGCTCCGGGACCGCTGGTTACCAGACATACGCCGACTTTGCCGGTGGTTCTGGCGTAGGCGTCGGCTTCGTGTACAAGGGCCTGTTCGTGACGGGGGAGGATGATTTTGACATCGTCCTGTTTGTAGAGTTCATCACTGATGTCGATGGTACAGGCTCCGGGGTAGCCGAAGAGGTATTCTACGCCTTCTTCTTTTAAGGCTTTGACTAAGAGTTTGTTGCCGGATATTTGTTTCATATTTGGGTAAACCTCCTTTGTGTATGTGGATGGGGACGCTCGGAAATTTATTTGTTTTCGGGTGCGGTTTCGGAGTCTAGGAACTCTAAGTGTCTGAAAATCTGCTAAAACCGTTCAGAAAAAATCTCAAACTCGCCGCAGATGCGGCTCAGACAGTGAGATTTCTGAACAACGCAGATTTCCAGGCACTAA
>ENA-OQIR01000077-OQIR01000077.1-human-gut-metagenome-genome-assembly--contig:-NODE-77-length-42950-cov-3.207879_pt1 | contig 42950 bp, 46 predicted proteins | sample MGYA00242580_ERZ504745 | MGnify/ENA primary metagenome ERZ504745 (study PRJEB26092, sample SAMD00036214) | human gut metagenome | host: Homo sapiens | study: EMG produced TPA metagenomics assembly of...
CCCGCAGATATTCAGTTAAAAGAGCGATAGACGGGGCTCGAACCCGCGGTCTCGACTTGCAAGTCGCGCGTTACCAACTACGCCACTATCGCATAAGCGGGTGATGGGAATCGAACCCACGTATCCAGCTTGGAAGGCTGGTGTTCTACCATTGAACTACACCCGCACAGCTTGTTGTCTGTGCATCTCTGTCGCATCAACGAAGATTAGTATATATGATGAAACTGTATTTGTCAACACTAAATTTAAATTTTTTCTTATTTTTTTAACAACATATACAAATCATCATCTGACAAACAATTTGTCACGCAGATAAAATCATCCGTTTCGCTGCTCAGCTCTATACCGAATAATTGCTATGCAGTTTATCAGAAGGAGCTTTCACTCCTCCTGATATAGCAAATTTCCACCTGCTACTTATTACTTTCCACGCTGAAAGCCTGGACTTACTGTATATGATGGAACCTGTCAGGAAAACAAAATTTTACAGTGTTAACCAGAGATCAGTTCTCCCAATCCCATACATTCGTAGCTTCCACTGAAGTTCTTGGTTTCTTAATCACAAGTTCAGGACTCTTCGCACTGACCTTGGTGTTTGCCGGAATAGATGCTGTAATAAAGGTATTACCTCCGATGATCGTATTCTCTCCTATCACAGTCTCACCGCCCAGCACAGAAGAGTTAGAATAAATCGTCACATTATCTCTGATCGTCGGATGTCTCTTCACATTGGCAAGCAGCTGTCCCTGACGGGTGGAAAGTGCGCCAAGAGTCACGCCCTGATACAGCTTCACATTCTTTCCAATCTCCGTAGTCTCACCGATTACAACACCGGTTCCATGGTCAATGAAGAAATATTCTCCAATCGTAGCACCCGGATTGATATCGATACCTGTATAACCATGTGCATATTCAGACATAATTCTTGGAATAAACGGCACATTTTCCAGATACAGAACATGTGCAAGTCTGTATACATAAATTGCATAAAATCCAGGATAAGAGAAAATGATCTCCTCTTTACTCTTGGCAGCCGGGTCACCGTCAAAACCTGCCTGCAGGTCAGTCAGCAGCATACGCTGAATTTCCGGAACATTTGCAAAAAATCGCTCTGTGATCTGCTCTGCATGTTCTTTGGCCTTCTGTTCTTCTTCACCCTGATATAAAAATGCAATCTCAATCTGCTCCTGCAAGCAGTCATACAGATCATTCAGGCGATATGCCACATAATGCTCCGGAAACACGCTGGCACTGGAATCCACACTGAAATATCCGGGAAAAATAATAGACCTCATATCTTTAATGAAGTTAATAATCTCTTTCTTATTTGGAAGACGTTCTCTGTCCTTTCCCAGAAAGAGTTCTTCTTTACGGTAAGTATCTGTCAGCTTCTCCACAGCCTCCAGAATTGTTTTCTTCTTATCTGTCATAATCGTCACCTATCTGCTTTCCTCGCAGCTGCTTATTATCCCCGGACAATAGCAATCCAGAGGGTACACAACCGCATTTTGTTATTATCTTATTACAGCAAAACCAATTCGTCAATAAAAAAAGAATTGACCTTTCCGTAGATTCCTTATATAATAAAAAACAGTTCCGGTTACACTTCAGAACTGTTTCTAATCTTAATATGGAGATGTACCCAAGAGGCTGAAGGGACCGCACTCGAAATGCGGCAGGCCGGGCAACCGGTGCGAGGGTTCAAATCCCTCCATCTCCGCTCTTTCTTTGTAAAATTCTTTATAATAAAATGCACAATAAGCTTGACAATCGTTGCTTTTATATGTATAATTGCAACAGTAAAAGAAATTTTACAAGTTGGTTTTGATAGGGGATTGGTCAAATGGTATGATAGGGGTCTCCAAAACCTTTGGTGGGAGTTCGATTCTCTCATCCCCTGCTCTTAAAAACGCTCGAAAGCCTTGTATTTACTGGGTTTCGGGCGTTTTCGTTTTATCTCGGATGATCAAAAGTAATCATAGAAGTAATCACTTCCAGGGTTGATGCCAACATTTTAGTTTGTATACTTACTGTACGCTGCAATGCCTCCAATCTCTTTTCATTAATTGCATATCCCTGGATAATATATTGTTTAAGGACTTTGTTCGCCCATTTACGAAATTCCACCCCTCGATTAGATTTTACCCTATATCCAACAGAAATAATCATATCCAGATTATAATGCTCTACCTGGTAAATTTTACCGTCTAAAGCAGTTGTCGCAAATTTTGCGACAACTGAATTATCCAACTCTTCTTTCAATGCATTATTAATATGTTTACCAATCGTCTTCACGTCTCTTTCAAATAACTCAGCTAACTGATTTCTGTTAAGCCATACAGTGCTATCTTTAACAGACACATTAAGTTTTATCTCCTTATCTGCCGTTTCAAACAAAATCAATTCATTTTTCATAATAAATTTCTCCTACTCTAACATTAGTGCTTTTTATGGTAGCATCCAGATTCATAGTAGCTCTGGAATCCAGACCAACGGATATAATTTATAGATTTCATCCTCATATTGAACCGGAACGGTAATAGAAAGAGATCTTACAAACTTCTCAACCTGCTCTACTTCTTTCGTTTGTTTATGAAAAAACATGTGAACCTCAGGCTCTTCATATTTCTCATTCTTATTCATAAATAATTTCATATGTATACCCACTACAATATTATCAAATTATTGCACTCTACTTTGTTCCACTTTCATTATGAGTAATAAACGTGCTCCAGGGCGTTTTCCTTTCAGCCTAATTCTTTTCAATGCTTTTCAGATAACTCCGCACCACTCCCAGGCCCCTTCGGGCACACAGAATATCTCCCTGCGTTTTCCACACTGTTCATATACTTCTTCCAGATCAAACCACTGAACTTCCTCTACTTCTTCTGTCTGAAGAACAAGTTCCGCTGTATTCACAGGCTCCTGATAGATGTAGACAAAAGCAATTTCTTCATCCCGAAACATTTTTCCATGAAATTCTTTTGTGAAAGATATGGGGAAGGTTCCGGCAAAGTGCAACTGTTCCGGTGTTGCGCTGATTCCCAGTTCTTCTTTCAGTTCCCGAAGTGCAGATTCCAGTGGTTCGTCTCCTGCCTGGATGTGTCCTGCCGAGGAAGTATCAAATTTTCCCGGAAAAGAATCCTTGTTTTGTGAGCGTTTCTGTAAAAGAATCTGCACTTTGCCCTCTTTTTTCCGAATAATCCATATGTGAGCTGTTCTGTGGGGAATTCCTTCTGCATGGGCTTTTTCCCTTGATACAATCTGTCCGGCAGGATTACCTTTGCTGTCTATAACGTCAAATAATTCCATCTATTTTTCCTTCTTTATTTGTAAATAATTTCAAACAGTCATGTCTCTGTCAGTTCTTTATTCTTCGATGAAGTGAATTCTTTCTGGATCAAACCGGTCCTGCTGCGGTCTTGTCTCTGCCGGATAACCCAGTGCAAACATAGAAAAAACTTTTACATTTTCCGGAAGACCCAGAAGTCTGTGAACTTCTTCCATGTGTTCTTCTATCGGAGCAATGCCAAACCATACTCCGCCCAGACCAAGAGTATCTGTTTCCAGCCAGATATTCTCTTGAGCAATGGACATGTCAATCTGTGCAAAAGATGGTGCAACAAGTCCTTCTGTATGATAGACTGGTACGATCACTGCAGGTGCCCCTGCTGCACAGCCGGTGTATGGTGTTACTTTGGACAATTTCTGGATTTTTTCTTTGTCTGTTACCACATAAAATTCCCAAGGCTGCTGGTTACATGCACTTGGCGCCTGCATTCCCGCCTTCAGGATTTCCATGATTTTTTCCTTTTCTACTGGTTTGTCTTCATATTTTCTTACACTGATTCTGTGAAAAATACTGTTCATAACTTTTCGTCTCCTTTACGAATCATTCAGTTGATCCTATTATAGCATGTATATTTTATAAAGCCTCAATTTTTTCAGCTCTTCCGGTATTTTACAGAAGGGTAGCTTCCTGTACAGATCGGCAGCTACTTTAATTTTCTGCACGATTTTCTCTCTATCCTGTTGTTTTCCCATCTATCTTTTCCCATTCATCACTATAATATAAAAACAGCACCGGACAACTTTTTTTGTTATCCAGTGCTCATAGTCTTAAAAAGCGGTTTTATGCTGCTGTCAGCCGTGACATCCTTCCGAATGTCTAAAATGTCGCCGATATCATTAAGTCCCCGGCGCGGACTCACCGCATCTCCCTGGTGTGGGCGTAACGCCCTTCCGAGTATCGAATAGTCCCAGTAGGCTGTATCTAATTATGGGAAGATTTTTCTATATCGCAGAAAAAAGTTTTACTCCCTCACTTCAAGCCACTGGTCAATGTTTTTGGCTTCATCATAATCAAGATATAATGACCATAAAAGGGGCGTTACTTCCATTTTTTTCATTTAGAATTGTTTCCTGCACAGCATCCCCACAATCAGAATCATTCTTCAGAATGGACTTTGATATATGATACAGCATGGCTTCTGCATCCCAAACCTCCTTAATAAATACATCTTTTGTCATAACTTTGTCTTCTCCTTTTGTCCAGCCGAATTACTACACGTGTTTGCTTTTTTAATTTTACACTAATTAGATGCACCGAGAAGAGAATTGGTTCTCATAAAATTATCTCAGGATTTTGTAATTTAAAAAATACAGTTTGCACATATACAATGATACAATAAAAATGTAAAAATTATAGCAATTCCTACACGAAAGGGGTCATGTTTTATGAGAAAAAGAAACAATTTTATTTCTGTGTTTACTATGTTTCTGGCAATTGGTTTTGCAATTATTTTCTCCAGACCCGTAAAAGCAACGGCAAATGGGGTCCAATTAAAAGCAAATCGGACATACACAGCATATGATGTTACCGGTGATGGAACGAAAGATAAAATCAGAATCAGAGCAGCCAATCAAACCGACGATGAAACATATACGTCACTTACTGTATCGGTTAATGGAAAAACAGCTTACAGATTAAAAAATACACGTTTTTATAATGTTATAGCAAATATTTATACATTGAAAAACGGACAGCCGTTTTTATATCTCTATGCACCAGCCGAGAATGGTGACGGACCTGTATGTGCATTATTAAAATACACAAACGGAAAGTTCAGAAAAATCCTTGATTTCACTGAAATTATGGCAGGATACGGAAACCATCGCATAGGTGAAGTTACCAACTTAAATGGAAATAAGATTGTAATTACAGAGAGCATCGTTTCTTATTCTCTTGGTATCAATGCAATTAATTTCACCTACGAATATGTCAATAGAAAATTTGTTCCGACAAGCAGATATGGCTCCTATAAAGAAATATATTCCGCAGACGGAAGCAGCCGATATTTCACAGTAAACAGTGATCTTCCGGCATATGCCAGACCAGGCGCTACTGCGGTGAACACAACACTGAAAACCGGATCATTAACAAAAATCATTAAATGCGCACTCATAAATTGAAAGATGTATATTCAGTTAGAATGCGATGGAGAAATCTATTGGATTAAAGCGCTGGAAAATCCACCGATTTCTGATAGCGAAAGACAATTTATGGAAGTTAGATATGCAGGATGATATCATAAGAGGATGTCGGTTAATACCACATTTCGACATCCCCAGTAGTAATTGAAAGATGAAATTTATTTTTTGCCGCAAAAATGAAGATTAGTTTAAACTTTAAAAAAATCCCTAAAATTAGTATACCTATGGATAATTGAAAGATACAGAATCTGCAAATCAAGTAGTAGTTCTATAGAACTATTTTACAAAAAAATCATAGGTTTAATTCCCAAAAGCCACCAAGAGATTTTTCTTATCTCCTGGCAGCTTCTCTTCATTATATCATTAAATTATTGTACAACACTCATGCTTTCATCGATCCAGTTCTGAACCATCGCAGCACTTACTTTAAGATAGTGGCTATTTTTTCAGCTTTCATTCCATCCGCAGCCATGGACAAAGCAGTTTCTTTTGCCTGTGGCACCACGATTTCATAAAAATAGAATCCCAGATAGCCGATATTTTCCAACTTGATGATGACAATACTCCTGTATGAGAGATAAAGCCCAAAAGAAAAGCAGTTTGAACCGAGAGTAACTAACTCGATAATCAAGCTGCTTTTTTCATATCACGTTATTCAATTCATCAAGACTTCTGCAATTATCTCTGCTGCTATCTGGGAACCTTTTTCATTTGGATGGCACCCATCATCCGCATAAAGATTTACTTTATCTGAAAGTTCATAAAATTTCTTTCCAACATCTGCAATCAAAGTATGGTTTCTATCTGCTGCTAGGTGATAAGCTTCATACAGTTTCTGATACATCTCATCATAATCCATTCCAAAAGTTTCCAACTTCTTTCCTCCACGTTGATATGCCCAGGTCGCATAAAAAACTGGCTTTGCTCCATTCTCCCTGATCTTCTCACAGAGTTTTTCTGCATTTTCAAGGAAACTGGCTTTTGATGTAATTGGACCATTGCTCATTTCCTGTAAAATGACAAAATCCCATTTTTCATTTTGCAAAGCTTCCTGTGTACGCTTTCCCATCTTTGTTTTCGGATTTAACTGCTCTGCCAATCGTGCCCCTCCACGGGTATGTTGCACAATCTCTACACCGGTCAACTCATCCAACATGTCCGGCATATGATTTGCCGTTGTAAAACTATTTCCTAACATCAATATTCTCATCTTCTATATTCCTTTATTATGCGCATTTACTTCTATCGCATAAACCAATTCCGTATGTTCATCAAACAAAACCCACTCCACCAGATCAAAATCATCTGGATGTTCCTTCAAAAATCCAGCAACTGTATTTACTGCAATTTTTGCTGCAAGTCCAACCGGAAATGAATACACTCCTGTAGAAATTGACGGAAATGCGATTTTTCTGATTTTGTGTTCCAGTGCCAGCTGCATAGAAGATAAATAACAGCTTGCAAGTAATTCTTTTTCATTTTGATTCCCACCATTCCATATTGGTCCTACTGTATGGATAACATACTCACAAGGGAGCTTATATGCTTTTGTAATTTTTGCCTTCCCTGTCTCACATCCATGTAATGTTCTGCATTCTTCCAAAAGTTCTGGTCCTGCTGCTCTGTGAATTGCTCCATCCACACCTCCGCCACCAAGAAGTGAATTATTCGCAGCATTTACGATTGCCTGAACATCTGTAATTTTTGTAATGTCTCCTCTGATTGTTTTCAACAATTCCATAATTTCTTTACTCACACTTTCTGTATTCTTCCAAAATGTCATTTGCTCCATAGATATTCTGGGAGTGTTCCATATTGCTGTTGCACATATTCAAAGATTTCTTCTTTACTCACACTCTATTCAGTTCCTGTTTTCTCTTATGTCCTGTTCTCAATCATACCACATTTCCAACCTTCCTACTACTGCCCAAATCTTTTTGCAATTTGAACCTCTATTCCTGCAAGTATTATAAATTGCTTTATAGTTAGCTACCGAAATCGCCACATTTTTCTTAAAAATCATGCGAAGTTTTCGTTAAGAAGTTCGTACGCAGGTTTTACGAAAACCATGACGAACATTTTACGAAAATCCGTTTAAAAAGTTACATGAATTTATAATGCAATATATGAAGTGGTGTATATAAGAAAAACCCTTGAAAATACTGGATTTTCAAGGGTTTTAAGACTCTTTTTAAAGTTCTGCAAAAACCAGATTACTGTGCCATCTGTTTTGCAACTTCTTCTGCAAAGTTCTCTTCTTTCTTTTCGATACCATCACCTGTCTCGTAACGTACGAAACCTTTAACAGTGATCTTAGCACCGTTTTCTTTAGCAACCTGCTCTACGTATTTAGCTACAGACTGTTTTCCGTCTTCAGCTTTAACGTATGTCTGGTCAAGAAGGCAGATTTCTTTAAGCTCTTTTTTGATACGTCCTGTGATCATTCCTTCGATAACCTTAGCCGGTTTCTGGGATTCTTTCGGATCGTTCTGGATCTGAGCCATAAGGATTTCTTTCTCATGCTCAATGTATTCTGCGCTTACTTCGCTATCGCTTGTGTACTGTGGTTTCAGAGCTGCAATCTGCATTGCTACGTTCTTAGCCATTTCTTTAACAGCATCGTTAACTACGTCTGTTTCAACGTCTACAAGAACACCGATCTTACCGCCCATATGTGTGTAGGAAGCAACGAAACCGTTCTCTTCTGTAACCTGAGCAAATCTTCTGATGTTCATGTTCTCGCCGATAACTGCGATCTGAGCTGCAAGAGCTTCTTTAACAGTCTTAGTTGTATCAAGTGCCCATGCTTCTGCAAGGAAAGCATCGATATCTGCTGCTGTTGTGTTCATAGCCTGAGCTGCTACATCTGCAACGTAGTTCTGGAATTTTTCATTCTTAGCTACGAAGTCTGTCTCAGCGTTAACTTCTACAACAACTGCTTTCTTTCCGTCTTCGGAAACTAAAGTTTTGCAAAGACCTTCTGCTGCTACACGGCTTGCTTTCTTCTGTGCTGTAGCAAGACCTTTTTCGCGAAGGAATTCTACTGCTTTATCCATATCACCTTCTGTAGCTGTAAGAGCTTTCTTACAATCCATCATTCCGGCGCCGGTCATTTCTCTTAATTCTTTTACCTGTGCTGCTGTGATAGCCATTTCATTTTCCTCCTGAATAATATTCGTAAATCGCCCGGAGGGGCTTTTCCTTTTTCAATGACAGGAAAGCCTGTCGGCTTTCCTGTACTGGTTCAAAAAATTATTCTTCTGTAGCTGCGAACTCTTCAGATTCAGCTTCGATTTCACCGTCTGCATCTGCAGTACCCTGTTTTGCTTCGATAACAGCGTCTGCCATTTTGGAAACGATTAATTTTACTGCACGGATTGCATCATCGTTACCCGGAATTACATAATCCAGTTCTTCCGGATCGCAGTTTGTATCGCAGATACCGATAAGCGGGATTCCTAATGTATGAGCTTCCTGTACGCAGATTCTTTCTTTCTTAGGATCTACGATGAAGATTGCATCCGGAAGTCTCTTCATTTCTTTGATACCGCCGATGTTTTTCTGTAATTTTGCAAGTTCTTTTTTCAGCTCAATAACTTCTTTCTTAGGAAGAACGTCAAATGTTCCATCAGCTTCCATAGCTTCGATTTCTTTCAGTCTTGCAATACGGCTCTGGATAGTTTTGAAGTTTGTAAGCATACCACCTAACCATCTCTCGTTTACATAGAACTGTCCGCAACGCTCTGCTTCTGTTTTGATAGCATCCTGAGCCTGTTTCTTTGTTCCTACGAATAAGATGCTTCCACCGTCTGCTACGATATCAGCGATTGCATTGTAAGCATCGTCAACCATACCTACAGACTGCTGTAAGTCGATGATGTAGATACCATTTCTCTCTGTGTAGATGTATGGAGCCATTTTAGGGTTCCATCTTCTTGTCTGATGTCCGAAATGTACGCCTGCTTCTAAAGCTGTTTCATTGAAATAACGCTCATGTTTGTTCTCCTTTTTGGTTAATTTCTTCCGCCCGGTTCTTTTTCCTGGGGACCCAGCCTCACACCGCAGGGCACCATCCGCGGGAATCTCCGAACGTGTATATTTTTGCATGCACAATAGATGCGCATGACTCGCAACTTCTGTAGTATAGCATACAAAAACCCTCCATGTAAAGAGGGTTTTTTGCAAATTTTTTATTATTTTTACAGGTTTTTCAGGATCTGCCAATGCTGTCTTTCAGTTTTTTCTCTTCTTCAGCAGTCAACTGACGGCATTCTCCTTTTTTCAGGTCATCCGGCAATGTTAATACTCCCATGGAAATTCGTTTCAGATAGACCACTTTCTTTCCTACTGCTTCTGTCATTCGCTTGACCTGATGGAATTTGCCTTCTTTGATCGTAAGCTGAATTTCCGAAGACCATCCTGACGGATACTGTTCCAGTTCTGCCTCTTCCACTTTTCTGGTTCTGAGGATTTCCAGTTTCGCTGGCATAGTCGGATTTTTTTCTCCAATCTCCAGACCCTCAGCAAATCTCTGTACATCCTCTTTTGTCACGCAACCATCTGTGACAGCATAGTAAGTTTTGTCTACATGCTTCTTCGGAGAAAGAAGTTCATGTGCCAATGCTCCGTCATCTGTGATCAGAAGCAGGCCCTCTGTATCTTTATCCAGTCTCCCTACAGGAAAAATATCTTTCCTGTCTGACGGCACCAGTTCCATCACTGTTCTGTCACGCTTATCCTCAGTCGCACTGATATAACCTGCAGGTTTGTGCAGAAGATAATAGACGAATTCCGGTGCCCTGGAAACTTTGTTTCCATCCAGAATTACTTCATCCTCTTCACTAACCTTGATCTCCGGTTTCTTTGCAGGTACACCGTTGATCTGTACTTTTCCTTTTTGAATATATTTTTTTACCTCACTTCTGGTCCCTACTCCTGCATCTGCCAGAAACTTATCCAGACGAACTGCTTTTCCCATCACATTCTCCTGTTAATCATCATCTGCTTTTATGGCAGATTTTTTATATCATTCTCTTCTTTTTCTTACACTATACACTTTTTCGAAATGAGTAAGGCAGCACACTACGCCGGCCAGCAGAATCAGATAGATCAATATCAAAATCTGCACACCGTATTTCATGGAAACAGATCCAGTGCATATTCTGTAATAAGCAATGACCAGATATTCGCTCCCATATGAAGCAGCATACTGCTGTAAATATTTCCACTCATTTCCAGTATCCATGCAAATGCTGTTCCAAGGATACTTGCGTATATTCCCTGCACGATATTTCCGTGATATATACCAAAGACCACTCCGGAAATCACTGCTGCCACCGGCAGCTTCATCCAGTCACGCAGACGCAGATAGATTAACCAGCGAAAGATCATTTCCTCTGCTGCCGGCGCAACGATTCCCATCCAGAAAATCATCATAAAAAGTGATTTTCCTTCTGTAATTCTGGTCATGCTCTCCTGATAGGTGCTGCTGTTGATAAATGACTGAAGTATTGCCATCAGGAAGTTTCCATATTGTGCAAATCCGGCTCCTGCCAGAAGTAAAAGAACTGTTTCCGATATAGAAAGCGGTACTTTTTTCTGCGCCGGGATCAGCCGCTGGCAATTCTTCTAACTTTATCTCTTCGATAAAAATACAATGCCGGGATCATAGCCAGGATTCCTGTTAAGCCTGTGAGAAAAATCGTGTAATTATAGTATGTCTCTGCCGAATTTCCTGCTGTTCTTGCAAATACTGCCAGCGCAGTCCCTGCAACGATCTGCGAAATCACAAAATGGATTCCTGCCGGATATCCTGCCCTCCAGATTTTAGAAACAATATTTTGTTTTCGCAGAGGGCTCAGGCGAAAAAATCTACGATTCCTTCTGCAGAATCAACGATTTTCAAAGGTTTTGCCTGTTTTAGCTCTTCTTCAGTTCCATATCCGAAAGAAACTGCAATACATTCCAGGCCAGCTTTGCGTGCTCCGTATACATCATGTTCTTTATCTCCAACCATAATAACCTGATCTCTGTGTTTGTCCATATTCAGACGTTTCAGAACATCTTCGATCACTTCTGTCTTGTTTGTTCTTCGACCATTCAATTCGCTTCCGCCGATTTCTGTGAAGTACCGGGTAAGTCCAAAATGATCCAGGATCTGTCTCACATATACTTCCGGTTTAGAGGATGCTACTGCGAGAATATATCCTTTCTTCTCCAACTGTGCCAGCATGTTCTCAATTCCCGGATATACGGCATTTTCAAAGATTCCTGTCACAGAATAGCGTTCTCTGTAAATTTCCACCGCCTGTTTTGCGGTTGCCTCATCAATCTGTGCATATTGCATAAACATCTCCATAAGCGGCGGTCCTATGAAAACCTTCAGTTTCTCAAGGTCCGGTTCAGGCTTTCCAATTCTCTCCAGTGCATACTGAACAGATTTCGTGATACCCTCTCCGGATTCTGTCAATGTTCCATCTAAATCAAACAAAATTACTTTGTACATAGGTTCCTCCTGTCTCAGAAAAATTGATATAATATGATAAATTATAGCATTGTTTTCCTGAAGCGTCTATGAGGAAAAAATCCGGGGATTCATTTTTATCAGCTTTCCGCCTTGAGAGATAACCAACAATTCTATTTCTTTTACATTTTCATCTTCCGTATCCGGTATGATCCAGTCTCCTTCCCAATGCCAGGGACATTCTGTTTTGTTAAGCCGAAAAGAAAGAATCTGAACAGAGCCCCGGGATATTATCTGAATTCGCGGGGTATGGAAACTATCTGTATTTTGTGTGCAATGAAACTTAACAGCTTCATCTTTTACATGCGTGTATTCAACAGTATCCCCCTGGTTTTCTTTATTCTGAAACACTTTGGAATTACCTGTATTCTTGTTTTCTTTTTCTGTTTTCTTTGCTTTATTTTGTTTCTTCTTATTTTCTTTTTTGACGGCTTAGGAGTTGGGGGCTGAGTTGATTTGGGTGTTTTTGTCGGCTTCGGATTTTTCGCAGGTTTAGGTGTTGGTACAGGTATTGATGTTGGGGTGGGTTTTTCTGATATCTTAACAGCGGATTCATTATCCGTCCGGGACGTTATCTGCATATTGTTATCTGTCTGAGGTTGAGCGTTCCATGCAGAATTATTATTCCGGGCATTATTACTCTGAACGTTATTATTCTGGGCATTATTATTCTGGACATTATTATTCTGAGAATTATTGTTCCATTGACTGCTGTTATTCCAGTCAGTGTTATTCTGCTGTACACCATTCCATTGCTGTATATTATCCTGTGTTCCGTTTCCTGTATCAGAATCATACTGATATCCATTGTCCTGCGTCTGATCGTTCTGTGCAGGAGTTTCTGATGTGTTGTCTCCAGTCTGCCGGTTATTTTCCCACGTATTCTCCCAACTGCTCTGATTCCACTGCTGTTCCTCATGCCATTGCCAGCTGCTGTTTTCTCCATTTCCTACATCAATATCAAAACCTCCCATCTGCATAGCAGAGATAGTCGAAGTCAGACACAGACATAAACATACAGATATCACAATCCAGAGTCTGTTATGATTTTTCTTCACTCTTAGTCATCTCCTTTTCCCACAATCTCAGATTTCTGCTGACTGTATCGTCTAACATTGTTTCTTTCGACTTATATTCTGTCCATAGTGCCTGACCGGTTTCCTTTTGCCCGGTACGGAACAGGAACATTCCATATTCACCGTATCCGGCTCTGTAAGTTTCATCATAAAGAAGCATTTGCTCATAGTAGAATCCTGCATTTTCATAATTTTCCTGGTACTCACTGTTTACTGCCAGAATCTGTAATATCTTTCTTGGCTCCTCTTTTTCAGTGCATTGTTTTTGTAATTTCCGCAGTCCGGTATCTGCCTGTTCACAGATTTTTTCCCTGTCCGCTTTACTGCCGTTTTGAAATTCTTCCTGATAATAAAGGTCTGTAATATCAGTTAGCTCTTCATAAAAATCAAATGTTTTGGAACCGGATACCAGATCAGAACTAAACAGAAGAAAAACAGTTATTACTGCAAAAGCAATACTGCTCCCTGCCAAAACCAACATGTTTTTAATTTTACTCTGATTTTGTCTCTTCTGGATTCTGCTTAGTTTTTTCTGTACAGTCTTCATATTTTGATAACGCATTTCCGGTTTCTTCATGCAGCATCTGAAAATAAGCCAGAATAATGACATGTTCCGGATGAATAACAGACAATCTGTTTTTCCACATAAGGCAGATAATGTTTTTCCAAATGTATAAATATCTGTTGCTGCATTTATCTTTCCCTCATATTGTTCCGGCGCAGCAAAACCGGCAGTGCCTGTACATACTTTATGATGATATTTATATCCGTTTACAGCACCGCCAGATCGATCAGATATAATCTTCCATTCTCACCCAGCATCAGATTGTCAGGCTTCAGATCTCCATAATAAACCGGTGGTTTCCGACCATGAAAATAGGAGAATACCTCTGAAATTTCCATTCCATATTTAACGATTTCATTTATGGAAAAATGTTTTCCGCCTCTTAAATACTCACCCAGAGATTTTCCCCTGACATATTCCATAACAAGGTAACATTTTCGGTTATCTTCTATGTAATCTATCATCTTTGGCAAAGACGGATGCGAAAGTTTCAAAAGCATACGCTTCACTTTGTCGGATACCGGTATTTCTTTTACCGCCCACAAAACGCCCAGTTCCAGGTCTCTGGCAAGGTAAACTTTCCCTCCGCCGCCTTTTCCAACAGGATCCAGAATACAGTAACGCCCTTTTAATACAGTTCCAGATAAATTCACTGGTACACCTCCTGTTCAATTGTCAAACAGATAAAATCATTAGATTCGCTACTTGCTCATAACCGAATAACTGCTCCGCAATTTATCTGAGCCAAGCAGATATTCACAATTCGTTTAAAACAAAAATGGAAAATGTGATGAAAGAATTTCATCACGTATAGATTAGATAAATACATAATAGCACATTTCGTTCTTTTTGAAAAGCCCCATTTACAATATATGTAAACAGGCTTAGGATACCAACAAGTTGATTTATTGCTGAATTTTATTTTTACATTCTGTCCGGTGCAGAAAATCCAAGAAGATCGATACATGTCTCCAGAACTTTCTTAGTGAGTTTCAGCAACTGGATGAAGGAAGCTTTCTGTGCTTCGTTCTCTTCGCTGAGGATCTTTGTCTCATGATAGAAGCTGTTGAATGCATTGGATACTTCGTAAATATATGCACAGATCTTATGCGGTGCTTTTTCTTCAAAGGCGTTCTCTACGGTTGCACCAAAACCTGTCAGCTGAAGCATCAGGTTCTTCTGGCTGTCGTTTACAGGATCAAGGATTGTACCTGCTTCAAGGTTGCCGCCCTCTTCTGCAAAACGGTTCAGAATAGATTTGATACGAACGATCGTATAAAGGATATACGGACCTGTATTACCTTCAAATGATGTAAATCTGTCAATATCAAAAATGTAATCCTTGGTAGCCTGATTGGAAAGGTCACCGTATTTGATTGCGGAAAGCCCTACGATCTCTGCAGTTTCTTTCGCATCTTTATCTTTCACGCTGCGATTCTCAACAATCTTGGTAAACATCTCTTCGTTGATGTCTTTAATGAGAGTTTCCAGACGCATAACGCCGCCCTCTCTTGTCTTGAACGGTTTTCCGTCTTTTCCGTTCATGGTTCCGAATCCAAGGAAAGAAAGCTTTGTATCATCTTTTACAAGCCCGGTCTTTCTTGCACAGCGGAATACCTGGATAAAGTGAAGTTCCTGACGTTTGTCTACCACATACAAGATCTCATCCGGGTTAAATAATTTCATTCGCTCTACAATTGTTGCAAGGTCTGTAGTTGTATAAAGAGAAGCTCCGTCTGATTTCAGAAGCATACATGGAGGAATCTCTTTTGTGTCGTTCTCTTCTTTTACATCTACTACAAGTGCACCCTGGTCTACATAAGCGAATCCTTTTTCTTTCATCTCCTCAACCATTCCAGGAATATATGGCTGTGCATCGGATTCCTTTTTCCAGAGATCAAAAGACACATTTAATTTGTCATAGTTGCGCTTCAGGTCTGTAACGGATACGTTCATAATATGGTTCCAGAGAGCCATGTATCCCGGTTTGCCCTGCTGAAGAAGATGAGTTGCTTCCAGAGCTTCGTTTCTGTACGCTTCATCCTCTTTGGACTTGCCGCTTGCACATGGATAAATTTCTTCCAGCTCGCTGATCGTAATGGTGCTTCCTCCGGATACTCTCCTGTGTAAGAATCATCAAAATAAACCAGCTCCGGTTTTCTGTGTTTCAGTTCTGTAATGATCAGCCCCATCTGAAGACCCCAGTCTCCCAGATGAACATCACCGATCACTTTATGTCCTACAAAGCGACCGATTCTCTTAATACTTCTCCGATGATTGCAGAACGAAGGTGTCCTACATGAAGAGGTTTTGCAACGTTTGGTCCACCGTAGTCGATGATGATCGTCTTCGGCTCTTTTGCTGCAGATACGGAAAGTTTCTCGTCTGCTGCCATTTCCTTTAAGTAATCTGCAAGGAATTCACCTTTTACTTTTAAATTGATAAATCCCGGTTTTACGACTTCTGCCATGGAGAAAACCTGGCTGTCTTTTAAGTATGCTACTACATCATCAGCGATCATAAACGGTGCCTTCTTGTATGCTTTGGCTCCTGCCATAGCACCGTTGCACTGAAATTCGCAAAGATCCGGTCTGTTGGATACGGTTACTTTTCCGTAGGATGGGTCGTATCCGGATTTTTCAAATGCTGCGGAAAGTTCTTCCGCCATCTGTTCCATAAGTTTCTTCATTCTTTCCTAACTCCTCAGATTGTTTTATTCTACTACCACTTTTCTTGAACATGCAACTGCAATAGCACCATGTCCGATATGGCATGCAACACTTAATGATAACGGATTCTGCACAATCTCAATTCCGGGGAATACTTCGGCAATTTCTTTCTTAAATTCCTCTGCTTCCTCCTGATTTCCTGTATAAGCAGACTGCAGGCACATTTCGCCACGTTTTACGTATTCTGTGAAGCGGTTCTCCCAGTCATTCTGCATAGCCTTGAGCATGACACGTTTTGCCTGCTTCTTGCCTCTTGTTTTGGAATATGCATCCAGCTTCTCACCCTGGATCTGAAGCACAGGTTTCAGGTTCAGAACTGTTCCGATTGCTGCTGCTGCAGGAGTAATCCTTCCGCCTTTCTTAAGGTATTTCAGAGTTTCCAGAGTAATATAGATACTGGAATCCAGCTTCTGCTCTTCCAGAACCTGTTTGATCTGTGTCGCATTTCTGCCCGCATCTCTTAATATGAGGGCATCCAGTACAGATTGTCTCTGCGTAACAGAAATTCTCTGATTGTCTACTACATGTACTCTTCCGTCATATTCCTGAGCCAGTCCCATTGCTGTATCGCAGGATGCACTCAGTCCGCTTGACATTGGAATGTGCACTACTTCATCATACTTTTCCAGTAATGTATTCCAAAGTCCGCATACATCTGCCGGCCCCGGCTGTGAAGTAGAAATAGCCTCATCATTCTTAAGTCTCTCATAAAACTCTTCCTGTGAAAGAGTGATTCCTTCAAGATAAAGCTTCTCGTTAATATAAAAAGGCATTGGAATTACGCTGATTCCAAGTTCTCTTGCCTGGTCCTGTGTTATGCCGCTGTTACTGTCTGTGACAATGGCAATTTTTCCCATATTCATATCTCCTTTGCTTCTGATCCACTTCAGATTTTTTATGTATCAATTATCTTTTCATAAATTACAGACTATGTTCAGTTTATCATATTTTTTATGTATCACAATCAGGAACCGCTAATTTATTGCAAAAAATTCCGCATAGATTGACCCATGCGGAATTTTGACTGCCTGTTTCTATTCTTTTGCGATATTTATGCCAGAATCAGTCCAGTTCCCTTACGATCTTACGTACCGGCAGAACAAATGTAGGTGATACAGATAATTCATCAATCCCCATCTGTATAAAGCGTTCTGTCAATGTAGTATCTGCTCCGAGCTCTCCGCAGATTCCTGCCCAGATTCCCTCTTTATGTGCATTATCAATGACCATCTGTATCATACGAAGTACAGCTTCATGATGAGAATCATAAATATTATCCAGTTTTGCATTCTGACGGTCGATTGCCAGTGTATACTGTGTTAAATCGTTAGTTCCGATGCTGAAGAAATCAACTTCTTTTGCAAGAAGATCACTGATCATAACTGCAGCCGGTGTCTCGATCATTACACCCTGCTCTACGTCATCTTTAAACGGAATGCCCTGCTCTGTCAGCTCTTTCTTAACCTCTGCAACAATAGCCTTGATCTGTTTTACTTCTGTTACAGAGATGATCATCGGATACATAATGGAGATATTTCCGAACATACTTGCTCTGAACAGTGCACGAAGCTGTGTCTTAAATACTTCCGGTCTGTCCAGGCAGATACGGATTGCACGATAACCCATTGCCGGATTCTCTTCGTGTGCCATATCAAAGTAATCAATCTGCTTGTCTGCACCGATATCCAGTGTACGGATGATTACTTTCTTTCCTGCCATATTCTGTGCTACTGCTTTATAAATCTGGAACTGCTCTTCCTCTGTCGGATAATTATCTTTTCCAGATAAATGAATTCACTTCTGAAAAGACCAATACCTTCTGCATCATTAGCCAGTACACTGGCTACATCGCCTGTGCTTCCGATGTTTGCGTACAGATGAATCTTATGTCCACTCTTTGTCTCTGTAGTTTTGCCTTTTAATTCTTTGAGCATTGCTCTCTGGCGCAACTCCTCGTCTTTCTGATCCTGATATTTCTTCAGGGTATCTGCATCTGGTTCTACAATAAGAGAACCGGTCTTGCCGTCTACAACTGCCATTTTCCCATCCATGCTGTCATCATATTCAATATTGATCAGCGCCGGGATATTCATAGTTCTTGCAAGGATTGCTGTATGGGAATTGGAAGAACCTTTCCTTGTAACAAATGCAAGAACTTTGCTCTTGTCCATCTGTACAGTTTCACTTGGAGCCAGATCCTCAGCAACGATAATAGATGGTTCTGCAGCATCCATATCTCCCTCATCGTGTCCTGATAATACACGTACCAGACGATCTGAAATATCCTTTACATCTGCCGCTCTTGCTTTCATGTAGTCATCATCCATCTGCGCAAACATGTCTGCAAAATTATCACCTGTTGTTGCTACTGCATACTCTGCATTTACATTCTCCGTACGGATAATGTTATCAATAGAATCCAGATAGTCCTCATCATCCAGCATCATCTGATGCACTTCAAAATAGCAGCACCTGATTCTCCTACTTCCCGGAGTGCCTTATCATACAGTTTCTGAAGCTGTTCAACTGCTTTCTCTTTTGCTTCCTGCACACGTGTGATCTCTGCCTCCGGATTTTCTACCTTCGTACGCTTTACACTTGTGTCTGCTTTCTGCAAAATAGAAATCTTTCCAATTGCGATTCCTGAAAATACGGACTTACCTTCTAATACTCTCATTACTCCAATTCTCCTTATTAAAGATTATGGCATAACTGTCTGACATCTTCACAGTTACAGATTATTTTTCAAAAACTCTCTCATTACTTCGGCATCTGCCTCTTCATTCTCGCCTTCCACATGTACTGTTATCTGATATCCCTGTTTTACTGCAAGATTCATAACACAGAACATCCGCTTCGCATCACCACTGTCTGTTCCTTTAAAAATAGTGATATTGCTCGTAAGCTTTCCGGCTTCCTGCACAAGAAGCAGTCCGGGCCTTGCATGTATTCCAAATTTATCTTTGATGATATAGGTAAATGATACCATCCGCGAACTTCCTCCTGTATAAATAATTCTTTTTAGATACTCCATTATAGCACAACCTGTCTTTGTACTTCCATATTTTTTATTTTTGTACAAATTTTAGCACATTTCTTGACATCTATACAAATTTGATTGTTTTCTGTTTAAATCCACAGAAAAATGGTTATTGTTCACTTCGTTTTCAATAATACGCTTTGCAGGATATTACCAGTAAACAGTAACTAAAAATGTTACAGAAAAACAGACTCAATATACAAAGGTATTGTACATCAAGTCTGTTTTATCTGTGCAGTGTTTATTCACTTCTCAACGCATCAATAGGATTTAAATTTGCTGCTTTCACAGAAGGAAGCAGTCCAAATACCACGCCTATCACTGTAGAAAACAATACTGCAATCACAATTGATGGCACACTGATCGCAGTAGGCGAACCGGTAACCTTTCCCACCACTTTCGACAGCCCGATTCCTGTTATTACTCCGATAATACCGCCAATACTGGTAAGTACGGAAGCCTCTGTCAGAAACTGTCCCAGAATAGTCTTCTTACGTGCCCCGATAGCCTTTTTCAGACCAATCTCTTTGGTACGCTCCGTAACAGAAACCAACATGATATTCATGACACCAATACCACCCACAAGGAGAGAAATACTTGCAATCCAGATCAGCTGATTATTTGTACTCTCACTGAGCTTCTGCATATTCTTAACCTGCTCCATGATATCTTCAGCTTTGTATTTCATGGTTGTATTTCCACCTGTATTCAGGGCTGCAATTAAATTATTCAGCACATCTGCTGCTGCATTTCCCACCGAACTCATGGTATCTGTGCTGTCTGCTTTCACAATTACATTCTGAGGAACATCAAATTTAAAGGAAATCGGCCAGCAACTGTCCGGAATCATTACACTTCCTACAATCGACTGATAATAAGTGTAGTATTCGTCAATACTGTTGATCGTCGGCTGATAATTCTCATCCTGCCGGATCACTCCCACAATCGTATATGGTTCCTGATTAATCTCCACAGTCTGCCCTACCGGGTTCTGTGACGGGAACAGATTCTGTGCCGCATTATCATCGATCAGCGCAACTTTATTGTAATTTTTGTAGTCATCCTTTACAAATCCCCGTCCTGACTGAATCACATATCCGCAGGTAGCCAGATAGTTCACATCAATCCCGTAAACACTTCCGCCTTCCAGACTGTTATTGTTATTATAAATAGATGCGCTGGTACTGTTATAATAAAAAGTTGCATTCTCAACATGGTCCAGATCTTTCACTTCTTCTTTTACATCATCTGTCAGAATCGGTGCTTTTGAAGAATTTCCATATTCCGCATCATATTGATTATCTCCATCATACAGATAAATATTTACTGTATTGGAACCTGCACCTATCAGGTCTTCCTTAATCTGCTCACTGGTTCCTTTGATGGTAGAAACAATTGCAATGATAGACGCAATACCAATAATGATACCCAGCATAGTCAGGAAGGATCTCATCATATGTGACCATATTCCCTGAAAAGCCAGGCGTATATTTTCAAGCATAAAATGTCTCCTTTCTCAATTAATATCCATACATCTGATCCAGAGTAACTTCTTTTGTCTTTGCGCCCTCTTTCACATCTTTCCATAAGGAAATGCAATCAGATCATCTTCACTGAGTCCACCTTTGACAATCACACTGTAACCGCTGTCCACAGTTGCACCTGCAGAAATCTCCTGTTTCTTCAGGATACCATTATCATCTTTATACACATAGTTTTATTATTATCATTTCTGACAAAAGCCTTCTGGATAACCATACTGTTCTCTGTAGCAGATGCTTCATAATTGACAGTAACCCAGTCCTGATCTTCCAGCTGAAGTGTCTTGTCACTTACCACTGCTGTAAATGCATAATAAGACACATTTGGATTACTGCTGCCATAGAAGCTGTTTCCGGTTACAGGATACTCTGAAACATCCATAACTTCTGCTTCAAAAGATCCACTGGTATAACTTGTGCAGTCAAGTTTTGTGCCTTCTTTGATATCATCCAGCATCAGTTCACTGACAGAACCGATCACATAAAAACCATCACTGCTCTTTACTTTGATCAGGCTTTCCCATCCGTTGTCTCACCACCTCCGGAATCTCCCACATAAGTAACCGTACCATCCAATTTTGCACTGATAAGCTTTTTATTCGCTTTCTTTTCCAGCTTGTGATATTTTGATATCGCTTTCCTGAAGGTCCAGTTTCAGGCTGGCAATCTTACTCTTCTGATACTTGATGGCATCTGCTCTGGAAACAGGAGTTCCGGTAGGTTCATCATCACCACCGTCCGGATTATCATCGCCTCCATCATCCGGATTCTCGTCGTATTTATCTGCATCTGACAGTGTGAATTCCACTTCTGCAAATTCATACACCGGTTTCTCCAGAAGACTTCCGTTTACCAGATAATAACCTGTACAGGATGTTTTCAGATTATCATAATCTTCTATGGTATCATTCTGATGAAACTCCAGACGGTACCAGTAACCTCCCTGATGAACAATTTTTGTTCCATCAGAACTGTATCCTGCAAGTTTATTAAAAAATGATCCCATCACAGTAACTTTCTCTTTTGCACTGCTGCACAGATATACATATGGATCATCCTCTGTGCCACTGCCAGTAAACGGAACGGAATCTGCATCCAGTTTTTGATAAAACGGCTCGTCACCATCTGTGATATTCGGATCACCTTTTCGGTAATAAGGATCAAAATATGTGGTACGATCATCCAGTGTTGGCGTTGGCGTTGGTGATAATTCCGGTGTATCATTTTTTCCTGAATTAAAATCATCCTTCTCTCCGTCACTGAATCCATTCGCTGAGGGATCCGAATATACCGGAGTATCATTATCCGCAGATGTTCCGTCTGATGAATCGCCTGTATTTCCGGTATCTGTTGAAGCATCATCTCCCGGTAAATCTGCCTTGGATGAAGAATTGTCTGAGCCCGCATTATCCACTGCATCTCCATCTGTAAAAGCAGATAACAAAAACGGATGCATGGCTGCTGCCAGATAATTACCGGACATATCTGTTGCGGATGACAAAGTATCATCCGGTGTCATATCATCATCACCTGTATCATTATTAGTGTTTCCTGTTGTTGAATTCAGGTCATCGGCATCTGTACCCGCATCTGTTTCCTCTACAGGCCCGCCATTCTGAAGGCTGTTCAGTCTGTTCACTGCTTTATTTAAATCCTGCTCCAGTTTCTGTTTTTTCAGCTTTGCTATATTCAGTTCCATTTCCACCAGAGTAGTATCAAAAGAAACCAGATGATCCCCTTTTTTTACGGCATCTCCCTTTGTCACATAAATCTGATCAATGATCAGGTCTTTATCACCGTTTACTGTCTGTGTTGCACTGGATGTAATGGTTCCGTCAAGCGTGGTGGAAGGTGTATAAAATTCCTGCAGTAATCCGCTCACAGGAGTAACCGCCACTGTTTTCTGGCTGTTTTTCTTCAGCTGCATCAATCCCGCTGTAATTCCGCTTCCTGCGATTACCACCACAAGCACTCCTGCGAGGATTTTCTTTACTTTGCCCATGAAGATCACCTCTTTTCCTGAAGGATACCATCTTTGATCGTAACCACCCTTTTCGCATGTGCAGCAATATCCGCATCATGGGTAATCATCAATACAGATACCCCCTCATCATTCAGCCTCTGGAAAAGTTCCATAACCTGCGCACCTGATTTACTGTCAAGAGCACCTGTAGGTTCGTCTGCAAGAAGAAGTTTCGGGTTATTGACGATCGCCCTGGCAATGGCAACCCTCTGCATCTGACCTCCTGAAAGCTGATTTGGCTTAAAATCACTCTGTCCGCCAGGCCCACTCTGTCAAGTGCCTTCAGAGCGCGTTCTCTTCTCTCCTTCTTAGGTACTCTCGCATAATTTAATGGCATCTCAACATTTGCCAGAGCACTCTGCTTAGGGAGAAGATGAAAGCTCTGAAAAACAAACCCTATCTTATTCAGCCGGATATCCGACATTTCATTCTCCGAACACGCCTTAATATCCACGCCATCCAGAAAGAAAGTTCCCTCTGTCTGTTTGTCCAGACATCCGATAATGTTCATCAAAGTAGTTTTTCCCGAACCGGACGGTCCCATGATTGCGACATATTCTCCCTCTTCCATAGAAAAGTCTACATTTTTTAACACTGGAACCTTCATTTTCCCCTGCTGATATTCTTTATATATGCCTTTCAATTCCAGTATCATTCGATTCCCTCCACATTGCCGTCTGCACTCATACCAGGTGCTTCATCAATTGGCACAAGTTCTTCATTCGGATCGATCATATCTTCTGAACTGTCATCTGCTGTGTCTGCGGAATCTTCCTCCATATCCGGCTCTGTAAAGCTGTCTGCGCCGGATTCCATATCTGTGGAATCAATCTGTGCGTCATCCATATTTCCATAATCAGCATCCATATCAGTAATACCGTCTGCTCCTCCGCTCATCGTCTGCGCGAGATCTCCTACTTCTGTCTTCTCACCCTCTTCCAGAGAATCTGTCGGAAATGCAATCGCATCTTTCTTTGTCAGACCGTCAACAATCTCATATTCTCCAAGACTGTCATCATGTTTTCCGAGAGTCACATATCGTTTTTCCAGTCGATTTTTGTCATTCGCTGCCCAGACATATGGTTCATTGGTATCTGTATCCAGAATATAATAATCGCTGAGCCACAGACCATCTTTTTTATCATCCTGTCCCATATCACGCTCTATATATACATGCTGTCCAAGCATAAGATCCTCTGACGAATCCAGTTCCACATAAAAAGGATAGGACGTAGACGAAGTCTGATCATCTGAACCGGTGCTGGACATTCCCATATACATATCACTGCTGTCGCTGTCCGAAGTTCCGTTATTCATATCAATGGAACCCATTATTCCTTTCCAGGTTTTACTGCTGTCCACTCTGGATCTGATGATCACAGATTCTCCCGGCACAACAGAATCTCTGTTCTGTTCATTGACCTTACCTTTTACTCTGTAAGCACCTGTGCTGAGAATCGTGATAAATGCAGAGCTGTCTGAACCGTCATCATTTGATGACATACTGTCCATTGTACTGCTGTCATCCACAGAATCACCGTCATCACTTGTCATCTTTGATGTATCAATTTTCTGGATCACACCATCTATTTCACTTCTCACTTCTGTATTCTGTATGGCACTCTGCAGCTTGTCAATCTCAGCCTGTTTACTCTTCTGGCTGTATTCATTTTTCTTAAGATTCATCTTATTTGTTTCAATTTCAATTGTGTAAGAAAGCTGATCATCTGCCTTTGCTTTTTTCTTTTCCGCTTCAAGGGTGGAAATCTGTTCTGTCAGGCTGATCTGCTCATTTTTCAGTCTGTCCAGGTCAAGCTGTGCCTGTTTCAGGTCATCTTCAATACTGCTGAGATCATATTCAAATAGAAGTTGTCCTGCCTTGACTTCTTCCCCTGTCTTTACCTCTACTTCCTTTACTTTACGTCCACTTTCTATTTTTACGTTTACAGTTTTCTGCGGTTCTACCACACCTGCAAAACGATTGACTGCAGCCGTTTCCGTTCCGCTGATCACACTGACCTTAGATACATATACGATTGAATCTCCGGTTTTTCCCTGAATGTTTCCGTAAAAGTGATACCAGACACCGGTTCCGATACCACCTGCTGCGATCAGGATTCCCAAAACGATAATAATACGCTTCTTCATAAGTTGCCTCCTTGATATTATCACCTTGTTCAGGCTAACATCTATTATACACTACTGCTTTTTTATATCATTATTATTCACTTTCCTATCATAGCAGATTCTGCCTTAAAATAAAAGCATTGTAATCAAATGGCAACATTTTTCACAATTTTTTCACGTTTTTTTTATGAATTTCGTTCATCTTTTTCACTTTTTTGACAGTCAGTACAAAATCTGTTAAAATAAACAGAAAAGTAACTGTCAAACAGTTGCACAGAAAGCACTGTGAAAGGAAAGAACACGTATGAATATAAACAAACACCTGATTCTTCTTTTCTCTGTCTTATTTTTTCTTTTTGCTGTATCTGTAAGCAGCGGCTGTTTCCGCAAAAATGAGTCAGATGTAAAGAGTGTAGTCAGAAATGAACTGGATCAGTTAAAAAATCTCGATTCAGAAACTACGCAAAAATACATACCCTATACAGAGCTGTTCCCCGATGCCACAGAGAATACTGATTTAACTGATGAAATCAATGAAACCTTTTCTCTCTTTTTCCGGAAATTTAATTACAAAATTTCGGATGTCATCGTCGGCACAGCCAATCATTCTGCCACTGTTTCTGTCAAACTGACCACAATCGATTCCAAAGTTCTTGCCAGAGATTTTAAAGCAGAACTTCTCCGGACACAGATCACAGAGTCAGCCCAGGCGCAAAAAGGAAATATCAAAGATTCTTCCAGATCTCTTGAGGCTCATTATCTGATCCTGAATCATCTTTTAAACACAAATGACTATGATACAGCTGAGACAGACTGTAACATACAGCTTGTCAATACAGGCAATGATAAAAAGGAAAAATGGAAGATCCAGCGTACCAATTCTCTGGAAGATGACCTTGTCGGCGGTCTTATAGCTGATCTGGCAGATCCGGATATCCTTTCACCGGAAGATACCCTGACCGTCTATCTTGACACTCTACAGAAACTGGATTTGAAAGAAATGACATCTTATCTGGGTGTAGTAAATATCATGAATACATCCGATACTGCAAAAAATTCCATTGCCTCAGCACTTGCCGAACAGATTCATAAAAATTTTAATTATGTCATTAAATCCAGCAGTGAAAATGGATACAATGCCACTGTTACAACTGAAATTACAACCTTTGACAGTGATTCGATCCTGGCTGATTATCAGGAAAAGCTTGATAAATATCTGGCTTCTGCTGACGCAGTTATCGATGGCTCCCAGAAACGATACGAGAAATCTTTTGAAATTCTTCTGAACAGCATCAATGATAATACCGTTACTACCGTCAATGATGTAGATTTTGTTCTAATCAATGATGGGGTATCCTGGAAACTTCAGGATGAGGGAAATACTTTGGGAAATGCTATTTTCGGTACTTTGACAGATTCTCCTCTCGAGACTTCTGATTCTGAGGATGAAAATATTTCTGCCGATACAGATAAGCAGACAGATGATAATACTTCTACTGAAAGCAGTTCCAATTAACGATTAGTCAATCGGATATTCGCAATCCGCTTCCGCTACTTGCTCATAACCAAATAACTGCTTCGCAGTTTGGTTAAACAACTAAAAAGGCCACCATATCACAGAAATGTTCCTTTCCCGAATCATTCTATGATATGGTGGTCTTTTTAATCTTTGTCTTATTCTTTTTACATCCCCGTTATAATTTTGATAAACAGTAAAACCAGAACGATAAGAATAATCGGTCTTACGATTTTATTTCCATTTTTCATTACCATTCCAGATCCTACATAATGCCCTGCAATGGAAAAAACAGAAGCTGCAAGTCCAAGATATATGACAATCTTTCCACTAAATAAAAAACAACTAATGCCATTATATTAGAAGAAAGATTTGCAAGTTTCATAGTTCCGGAAGCTTTCGCTACGGGAAGTTTTGCTACTCCTGTATATAAAATAAGCAGAAACGTACCAGTTCCCGGCCCATAAAAGCCATCGTAGCAGCCAACAGCCAGAGAACACACCGCACACAAAATCCACTGTTTCTTTCTGGAAATCTCTACATTGCTGTTATCATCCAGATTTTTCTTCTTCATTACATAAAACGCAACAATAGGAAGTACTGGAATCAGCATCCATTTTAATATCTTATCACTGGCAAGAAGCGCAATATGAGCGCCTGCAAAAGAACCGACAAGAGCCATGGAAATACATGGCAGTGCAACTCCCCAGTCTACAAATTTATTCTTACATAAACGTGCTGTTGAAATCGCTGTCCCAGTTGCCGAGGATAATTTATTCGTTGCTATCGCATTGTGCATCGGAACCCCTGCAAGCAGATACGCAGGCAGGGAGATCAAACCACCCCCGCCTGCGATAGAATCAACTAATCCTGCAAGGAATACCAACGGGCATACAATCAAAAACGTCTGAATTGTAAGCTCCATCCTTATTCAGTTACTTCCTCCGGTCTTACTTCCAGTTCCAGTTCTTTTAACTGCTCCTCGCTTACGCGGCTCGGAGACTGAGTCATCAGACAGGAAGCATCTTTAACCTTCGGGAATGCGATTACGTCACGGATGCTGTCAACTTTCGCCATAAGCATTACCAGACGGTCAAGTCCGTATGCCAGTCCGGCGTGAGGCGGAACTCCATATTTGAATGCGTCCAGAAGGAATCCGAACTGCTCGTGAGCAGCTTCTTTTGTGAATCCAAGTGCTTCAAACATTCTCTCCTGAATATCATCCTGATGGATTCTGACACTTCCTCCACCAATTTCATTACCGTTTAATACGATATCATATGCTTTTGCACGAACTTTTCCAGGATCTGTATCCAGAAGTGGAAGGTCCTCTTCCATAAGCATGGTAAATGGATGATGCATTGCTGTGAAACGATTCTCTTCTTCACTCCATTCAAGAAGCGGGAACTCTGTTACCCATACGAAACGATACTCATTCTTATCAAGAAGATCCATCTGCTTTGCAAGTTCCAGACGAAGTGCGCCAAGTACATCATAAACCAGTTTCTTCTTATCTGCTGCAAACAGAAGTAAGTCTCCTGCTTTACCATCCATAGCTGCTACCAGAGCATCCATCTCTTCATCTGTCATGAATTTGGCAAAAGAAGATTTTCTTGTGCCATCTTCAGCGATTGCAATGTATGCAAGGCCTTTTGCACCGTAACCTTTGGCAAACTCAACCAGTTTGTCAATTTTCTTACGTGGCATAGCGCCCTGTCCTTCTGCATTGATACCACGAACACTGCCGCCATTTTCCAACGCAGAAGTAAACACGCTGAATCCACAGTTTTTAACTACATCACTTACATCATGAAGTTCCATTCCGAAACGCATATCCGGTTTATCAGAACCAAATCTGTCCATAGCTTCCTGCCATGTGATACGCTGGATTGGAAGTTTTACATCAATATCAAGTACTTCCTTGAACAGATAAGCAAGGAATCTCTCATTTACATCAATTACGTCATCAACATCTACAAAAGAGAGTTCCATATCGATCTGGGTAAATTCCGGCTGTCTGTCCGCACGAAGGTCTTCGTCACGGAAACATCTTGCAATCTGGATATAACGGTCATAACCAGAGCACATCAGAAGCTGTTTGTACAGCTGCGGAGACTGTGGCAGACCATAGAAATGTCCCGGATGAACACGAGACGGTACCAGATAATCTCTTGCACCTTCCGGTGTACTCTTACCAAGCATCGGAGTTTCAATTTCAAGGAATCCTTCTTTTGCGAAGAACTGTCTTGTAAGCATCATGACTTTGCTCTTAAGCATAATATTCTTCTGAAGGTCAGGTCTTCTTAAGTCAAGATAACGATATTTCAGACGGATTTCATCTTTTGTCTTGCTGTTCTCTTCAATTGGGAACGGAGGTACCTCTGCTTCAGACAGAACACGAAGGGATTTTACGCGAAGCTCAATTTCACCTGTTGCAAGATTCTTGTTAACAGCGCCGCCTCTTTCTTCTACCACACCGGTAACAGCGATTACGAATTCACTTCTCAGCTTACCTGCTTTTGCAAAACCTTCTTCATCAATGCTGCCATTCTCAAAAATCAGCTGCATGATACCGGAACGGTCTCTTAAATCTACGAAAATAATTCCGCCTTTATCGCGGGCTTTCTGAACCCATCCCATAAGGACAACTTCTTTGCCGATCATTTCCTTTGTTACTTCTGCACATCGGCATGTTCTGTGCAGTCCCTGCATACTTTCAGCCATGTTTCTTTCCTCTTTTCATGCTTTCTATATTATAAGAATTGTTGTAACTATCCGGCAGTCTGCTATCTCGCAATGTTGCTGAACAGTTACGAATTATTACATTCTGTCTTTAAAGAATTCTACAAACTCTGTATAGCCCTCTGCTGTCATCTGATCTTTCTGGAATTTCTTATTCTTCTTCATAATAGAAATATTGATCTGTGTTCCGGCATTACGCTCTTCCTGAGCCTGTTTCAGAATCGTCAGCATCTTGTCTGCCGGCATGTTCTTCTCAATAAGATATGCTTTCTTGCCATTCTTTGTCGGAATTTCGTAATTTCTCTCAAGAAGAAGCATTACGATTCTCTCGAATCCAATTGAAAATCCGCAGGCAGATGTATTGTTTCCTGTAAATTTACCGATCATCTCATCATAGCGTCCACCGCCGCCTACGCTGCCGCCAAACTCATCCATAGAGATTTCAAAAATCGGTCCTGTATAATAAGACATTCCACGTACCAAAGTCGGATCGAAAGACATCTTAAAATCTGCTGTCTTAACAGAATCTACAGTAGAAATGATTGTTTCAAGGTCCTCAGCAACCTTTGGATCCAGAACATCTTTTAATTTCTCTTTGCAGTAACGAACACCCTCAATGTCAGAAGTGATCTCTTTGAAAAGTCCAAGGTAGGTATCAATGCTCTCTTTTGCAAATCCTTCCTTCTCCAGTTCTTCTGCAACACCTTCCAGACCAATCTTGTCCATCTTGTCCAGAATGATAAACACAGTGTCAAAGCTTTCCTGTGGGAATCCACTGTACTGCGCCATCGCTTTTAAGATTTTTCTGTCATTGATGCGAATCGTAAAGTTGTGGAAATCCAGCTTTCCGAGTAACGTTGTGGTAGCAAGAACCAGTTCGATCTCAGCCAGATAAGTAGGCTCACCCAGAATATCAATATCACACTGCATAAACTGACGGAAACGTCCTCTCTGCGGTCTGTCTGCTCTCCACACATTACCCATCTGAAGTGCCTTAAAAGGAGCCGGAAGCTCATTTGCGTTGTTGGAATAATATCTGGAAAGCGGCACAGTCAGATCGTAGCGAAGTCCGGAGTCAACCAGATCACTTTCTTTCTCTGCTTCCGCAAGTTTCAGTTTCTCCCCACGTTTCAGGATCTTGAAAATAAGTTTCTCATTCTCTCCGCCCTGTTTACTGGAAAGATTTTCAATATGTTCCACACATGGTGTCTCTATAGATGAAAAGCCAAATGTTCCGTATGTTTCACGAATCATGTTCATCACATAATTACGGATTTCCATCTCTTTTGGTAAAATGTCCTTCATACCGGTTACCGGTTTCTTCTTTAATGCCATGTTGTCCTCCTCTTTTATAAAAATTCTGCCCGTCTCCATTATGAACCACTCTCTGAAACGCAAGAAAAACCTGCATATCAAAATTTTTTACTTCATCGATCATCAACTCCATAACTGAAGAAATATCAAATCCTCTTCTGTATGTCTGTCAGAGATCAATGCTGCATATACATCGCAGACTCTGAGTATCCGGGCACCTATGGGTATGTCATCACCTGCTTTATTGGACGGATATCCACTGCCATCATAATTCTCATGATGGTACAGGATACTCTCCAATACAAAATCCGAATATCCCTGCCCTTTAAGTTCCTCATATCCCAATGCAGAATGCATCCGGACATACTTCAGTTCCTCGATCACCAGAGGATCCTGCTCCTGTCCGTTAATATAACTTGTCAGCTTCAGCTTTCCTATATCATGGAGCATTCCTGCTATTGCAAGCTCATAGCACTGTTCATGCGGCAGTCCCATCTCCTCTGCAACCGCATAAGCCAGATTACTTACCAGCATTCCATGATGCAGTTCAGAAGCAAGGTCAAATTCCAGGATCCTCTGCTGTGAACCTGCCGCTGTCTTTTGTACTGTGTCCAAAATGTTACCTCCACATCCTACAGCCAGGTAGCTATTGCTGTCCGTTTTCTCTCGATCATCTCATCAATGCGGGAAATATAATTAGAAACGTCTTTTACATTCTCCACACGTTCAATTCTCTGTCCATGGTCAAAGACCAGCTTGGAAGAACCGCCTGCCCCCAGTGCGATGATAGGCTGTTTTTCCTCCATAATCAGTATATTGTAAATTCCCGCTTTGTCAACCTTTGCATAGCCAACATTTTCAAAATTTCCCTTCATATTCTTCTGTCTGTACAGATAATAAGGACCCATTCCCATTTCATACGCCGTTTTCATGGTCAGATCCATAATCTCCTGATTATTCTCAAAAGACATTTCCTGATATTTCTCTTTAAAAATATTCAGCCTTGCTGCACGTTTCACTGCCAGTGAATGTACGGTAATACTGTCCGGTGCCAGTTCACGAACCTGTTCAAGAGTCCGCTCTACCATGTGAATATCCTCACCCGGAAGACCTACGATCAGATCCATGTTAATGTTATCGTATCCCAGCTCTCGTGCCAGATGAAACGCTTCTTTTGTCTGCTCCACAGTATGTCTGCGGCCGATAATATCCAGGGTTTCCTGATTCATAGTCTGTGGATTTACGGAAATTCTTGTTACCGGATACTCCCTGATCGCCATCAGCTTTTCACGTGTAATACTGTCCGGTCTGCCGGCTTCCACAGTAAACTCTGCCAGTCCTTCATAGCCAAAAGCTTCTCCCACTGTATCCAGGAGCTTACGGATCTGATATGGAAGCAGTGTAGTCGGGGTACCGCCGCCAATATAGATGGTGTCCAGTTTTCTTCCCTTCATCATAAGAGCAGTCTCTCTTACCTCCCGGCAGAGAGCTTCCACATATTCATCTGTTCTCTTCTCCCACACTTTCAGCGGATAGGAGCTGAAGGAACAATACAGACAGATACTTGGGCAAAACGGGATTCCAATATAAAGGCTGTATCCATTTTCATAGTCAATATCCTTCAGAATCTCTCTTTCCCTGTTTGCAATAGTGATGGCAAGCGCTGTTTTCTGCGGACTTACCAGATATCTCTCACGCATCTCCCGGGCTGCTTCCGTATTTTTCATTCCGGATTCGATCATTCCCATTGCCAGTTTGGCAGGACGTATTCCTGTCAGATTTCCCCATGGAAGAGTTCTGCCCGTCAGTTTTACCAACAACTGATACAGAACATATTTGATATTATCTTTATTCTCTTTTCTCAGAGCATGAGCATCCTGTATTCCACAGCCTGCATTCTCTTTAGAAAGTATGTCTGCGGAAATTACCCCTTTTTGCTCTGTTTCCTGTTTCGACAGATTCTCTGTCCTTTCGTATTTTATGATATAACTGTCATTATCCCGTTCCACACTGAAGCGGAGGTCATACTCTGCTTCAACATTTTCATAAAGAGTATGTATCTCCGCTTCGGGATAAAACGCTTTGATCAGTTCATAAACATCATGTTCAAAATCTCTGTTCTCAAACAGAATGCCTATTTTACACAAATGGATTATACCTCTTTTCATAACCAATAGTGGTAGATGCATCATGTCCGGGGAAAACCTCGGTCTCTTCAGGAAGTGAATCTACCAGTTTATGGAGACTTCTCACGATTTCTGCTGTACTTCCACCCGGAAAATCCGTTCTTCCAACAGAGCCATAGAACACTGTGTCACCGCTGAACAATACACCTTCATCTTTCAGATAATAACAGCAGCTTCCTTTGGTATGTCCCGGTGTATGGATCATCTGAACGGAAAATCCCGCCAGTCTGATAACATCCAGATCCTCCAGAAATACATCCGGCACAATAGAACATCCCTGTCCATAATGTACAGTCATATTGATCGAAGGTTCGCGGAGCATCTCCTCTTCCTGACGACAGGCATAAATCGGAATATTATATTTCTCCTTTACTGCCTGTGCAGCCAGAATGTGGTCAAAATGTCCATGGGTAAGAAGAATCGCCACCGGTTTTCCATTCATCCGGGAAATCTTCATTTCAATCTTCTCCGGACAATCTGCGGGATCAACAATGATCAGTTCTCCGGTTTCTTTATTCTTAAGGAGATAGCAATTTGTATATACAGGTCCTAATATACATTTCTGTAATTCTAAATTCTTCATGTTATTCCTTTCTGTCAATCTGCAGCAGTTCCATAAAATAATGTTCCAGCAGATTTTTCCATGATCAGCCTGTAGTTCTCTCTACGTCAATGACACTCTCTACCTGACGGATCTTCTCGATCAGGGAACGCAGTTCCTCTTTGCTTCCAATCTCAAAACTCATGGAAATAGTTGCCTTCTCCTGCTTGCTTGTACGGCTGTTGATACTTCGCAGGTCGATCTTACGTTCTGTAAATATTTTAGAAAGATCCACAAGAAGCCCTGTACGGTTATTTGCATAAACCTGAATCTCAGCCGTATACTTCTCTTTTTCCTTGGTATCAGGCTGCTGCCACTCTGCCTCAATCAGTCGTGTCCTGTCTGTCTCAGACATATTCAGCACATTGACACAATCTGTACGATGAATTGTGATCCCACGTCCTCTTGTAACAAAACCTACAATCTCATCACCCGGGATTGGATTACAGCACTTGGAAAAACGGACTGCCACATCATGGATTCCTTTTACCACAATGCCGCTCTTACTCTTGGCAATGTGAAGCTTTTCCTGTGTCTCAGAAGCAGCCTCAAGAACCTGCTCGTCTGTCAGATTCTTCTTATTTTCCTTATCATATGCCTCCACCAGCTTATTGAAAACCTGACCTTCTTTCAATCCGCCATGACCAATTGCAGCAAGTACTGAATCCCAGTCCCTGAAACCATATTTACGCAAAACAGCCTCCAGATACTGGGTTTTTGTATAATTTGCGATCTTAAATCCCTTTGCACGCGCATACTGCGCAAGCATCTCCTTGCCCTTAAGGATATTATCTTCTTTTAATTCCTTCTTGAACCACTGGTTAATCTTGTTCTTTGCCTGAGTACTCTTAACCAGTTTCAGCCAGTCGCGGCTTGGTCCCTGAGAATTCTGTGAAGTAATGATTTCAATACGGTCGCCGTTTTTGATCTCATATTCAATCGGAACCAGCTTACCGTTAACTCTGGCACCTACCATCTTATTTCCGACTGCACTGTGAACACTGTACGCAAAATCCACCGGTGTAGAACCGCTTGGAAGTGTTTTAACATCTCCCTGTGGAGTGAAACAGTAAACACTGTCCGCAAAAAGATCCAGGTCATTCTTCAGAAGACTCATGAATTCTTTGTTATCAGACATGTCTCTCTGCCATTCCAGAATCTGACGCAGCCAGTTCAGTTTCTCTTCCTCACTCTTACCTACAGGAGCCTTTCCGTCAGACGACTCCTTATATTTCCAGTGTGCAGCGATACCATATTCTGCAGTTCTGTGCATTTCATAAGTACGGATCTGGATTTCAAAGGGCTGTCCGTTGGGTCCGATCAATGTGGTATGCAATGACTGATACATATTGGGTTTCGGCATGGCAATATAATCTTTAAACCGTCCCGGAATTGGCTTATACATCTCATGGATCACACCAAGGGCAGCATAACAATCCTTCACTGTATCTACAAGAATACGGACAGCAAATAAATCATAAATCTGATCAATAGTCTTATCCTGATTTACCATCTTCTTGTAGATGCTGAAAAAGTGTTTTACACGTCCGTCCACCTGCGCCTTAATATTGGCATCATCCATATGTTTCTTAACTTCTTTTACAATCGCACCTACAAACTGTTCTCTCTCGCTTTTACGCAGGGCAACCTTATGCACCAGGTCATAATATACATCCGGCTTAAGGTATTTCAGCGACAGGTCATCCAGCTCTACCTTTATCTTGGAAATACCCAGACGCATGGCAATAGGAGCATAAATATCCATGGTCTCTCTGGCCTTTTCCTGCTGCTTTTCAGGACGCATATACTGTAAGGTACGCATATTATGAAGACGGTCTGCAAGCTTGATCAGAATAACTCTGATATCCTTAGCCATGGCAAGAAACATCTTTCTGAGGTTCTCTGCCTGAACTTCTACTTTATCCGCAGAATAAGATAACTGTCCCAGCTTGGTAACACCATCCACAAGAAGTGCAACCTCTGAACCAAATTCCTTCTCCACTTCCTCATAGGTCATCCAGGTATCTTCAACTGCATCATGAAGAAGACCTGCAACTATCGTTTCTTTGTCAAGTTCCAGATCTGCCAGAATGATGGCAACACACAAAGGATGAATGATATATGGCTCTCCAGACTTTCTCTTCTGTCCTTCATGAGCTTCACTTGCAACCTTATATGCCTTCTCTATCATGGAAATATCTGTTGATGGATGATACTTCAGAACACTGTTTATCAGTTCTTTATAAAGCACCTCCGGACTTGTAAAATCATGCATGGTCTTTACTGCCGCATCTGCTCTCTTTACAGATTCCAGCTTCTCTTTTTCAACCTGCATTTCATCTTTTTTTGCTTCTGTACTTTTTGTTATCTCTGTCATATGCTCCCACCTGCCTGTCCTGCACAATCAGCTGTGCCTATTTACCATCATAACAAATTACGGACGCTACATCATACCCATTCAGTCTTTCGCGTCCCTTTAAACCTGCAAGTTCCATGAGAAATACAACCTTGACAACCTCACCGCCAAGCTGTTCCACCAGCTTGATCGCTGCTTCGATCGTACCGCCTGTTGCGATCAGATCATCAACGATAACCACTTTCTGACCTGGTTTTATGGAATCTTTATGCATTTCAATCTCTGCACTGCCATATTCCAGATCATAGCTTACAGATACTGTTTCGCGGGGAAGTTTGCCTTTTTTACGAATCGGTACAAATGGTTTATGAAGATTATATGCGATCGGTACACCAAAGATAAAGCCTCTGGACTCTGTTCCTGCAATCACGTCCACATCTATATCCTTAAGACAGTCCTGCATGGAGTCGATGGCCAACTGCAGGCCATCCGCATCCTGCAGAACACTTGTAATATCTCTGAAAATAATCCCCGGTTCAGGAAAATCCGGTATACTTAATACATAATCTTCAATTTTCTTCATTTTATTTCTCCTCCAGTGTGTGTTATATTGCTGTTCGCTCATAAATATTTTATAGTATATCACCTTTTTATTTCAGAATCAAGTTACTGTTAAGCCCTGACATTTGTATTTCCAGGCTTACCGGCGGTTACAAAACAGGCGGTAATATTAACAGTAATTCTGAATAATAATCTGAAGACTCTCTCGTCCCCTGAATCTGTTGATCTCCGGATAATAAGTAACAGAAATACTGTCTTTTTCCCTGATAAAGTTCACAAAATCCTCTGCTTCTCCGAAATAAATGCCTTCCACTGAAATCCCCTGCGGATCAAGAAGTTTTAATTTTACTACATTTTTATTTTTCCCGATAATACTGTAATCAAGCACTCTGAGATTTTTCTGTGCAAAGACCGGTTTTGTATTCCCTTTTCCAAAGGTTCCAGAAGCAAAATCTGTTCTACCAGTTCTTTTGTAATATAAGACACAGGCATCGGCACATCAATCACGATCTTAGGACGCAATTCTTCGTCCGTCAACGTACAGTTGACATTGAGGCGTCTCCGGAATTCTTCTATATTTTTTTCTTCTATAGACAGACCTGCTGCCATCGGATGACCTCCAAACTGTATCATCAGGTCTGCACATTTTACCAGTTCTTCATACATAGAGTAACTTTCTATTGATCTTCCGCTTCCTTTTGCACTTGTCTCACCGCCCGTCAATACAAAGGCAGGCCTGTGATATTTTTCCCTGATCCTGCCTGCTATAATACCGGCAAGACTTTCATGACAATCCGGAAGATAAACTACCAGTACTCTGTCATTTTTCAGCTCTGTAGTCTCTATGATCCGGATTGCCTCTTCTTTTCCTTTCTCAGTGAGAGCTTTTCGGCTCTGATTAAGAGCTGTAAGATCTCCGGCAAGCCTTGCTGCTTCTTCCTTTGTTTTTGCATTGAGAAGCGCAAGAGAACGGGCAGCTGTATCCAGTCTGCCACTGGCATTGATACATGGTCCCAACACAAATCCGATATGATAAGCTGTGATTTTAGCATCTTCCAGAGAATTTGCTCGGATCAGTTCCTGCAATCCTTTATTTTTGGTATTTTTCAGACGGCACAGCCCTTCTTTTACCAGAATCCTGTTCTCTCCCTGAAGATCCATAACATCTCCTACTGTTGCAATAGCCGCCAGTTCATAATAATCTTCCAGATCCTCTTCTGGAACACCAAATCTCTCGTAAAGTGCTGCAATATATTTAAAGGCCACCACTGCCCCACACAGGTTTTTATTCGGGTATGGACAATCATATTGTTTCGGATTCAAAATCGCATCTGCCGGCGGAAGCACCATCTGGCGTTCTCCCTTTTCCTCCCTGTAAGGAACCTCATGATGATCTGTAATAATCACTGTCATTCCCTTATCCTTTGCCATCTGGATTTCAGCAGCCGCAGCAATTCCATTATCACAGGTCACGATCGTATCGATCCGGTCCGTTTCCGCTCTTTCTATAAGATGTGCATGAATCCCATATCCGTCTGCAACTCTGTCCGGAATATAAGTATCCACATCTGCTCCGATCCTCGCAAGGCCTTTCATTAAAATGTATGTAGAGGTCACACCATCAATATCATAATCACCAATAATACGGACTTTTGCTTTCTGCGATATTTTTTTCTCCAGGATATCTACAGCTTTTTCCATATCCTTCATCAGCCAGGGAGAAGGAAGCTCTTGTACTGTTCCTGACAGATACTCTCTTATCTTATCTTCTCCGATCACATCTCTATTCCTGATCAGTCTCGCAATCACCGGATCAATATGAAACTGTTGACCGATCTGGTTAAAATCTGCTCTTTTTGCTGCTATTACCCATTTCTCCATATATTTTCTCTCCTCATAAAAATATCCCGGAGTTCTACCCCGGGATATTTCTGTCTGCCTGTTTTTCAGACACTTATTGTTTTATTCAGCATCATCATTCTGCTGTTTTTTAGCTGCTTCTTCGGCAGCCAGACGTTCAGCTACTCTTTTTCTGTTTTTCTTCTTTGGCTGAGTCGGATCTTTCTGTGATACATCACGTGCTTTCTTCGGCTTTGAAGAGGACTTTGCAGATGCGGAAGCTGCAGCAATTGCCGGCTGTCCTTTTCCTGCAAATTTCTTTTTCATCACATACCACAACGCACCTGTAATACATACAGAAGAATATGCACCGACAAGAACACCAACCATCAGAGGTGCTGCAAATTCACGGATAGAAGAAACACCCATGATATAAAGAACAGCTACCATAACAAAAGTTGTAAAAGAGGTATAAATACTTCTTGTAAGAGTCTGGGTGATACTTGTGTTTACAATTTCTGCCAGTTTTTCTCTGGAACCACTGTGAAGGTTCTCACGTATACGGTCAAAAATAACGATTGTAGCATTGATAGAATAACCTACGATCGTAAGCATGCAGGCAATAAATGTATTACCGACAGATACTCTGGCAATAGCATAGAATGCAAGTACAACCAGAACATCATGCAGAAGCGCCAATACCGCACTGCTTGCAAAACGGATGTCTTTAAATCTGAACCAGATATAAAGAAGCATACAGATTGTAGCTACTATAACGGCTACGATCGCATCACGACGCATTTCACTACTTACTGTAGAAGAAATACTTTCTGTGGAAATCGTGCTGTCATCTACACCAAATTTCTCAACCAGCGCACTCTGCAGAGCTTCACGTTCGCTCTGATTCAGAGAACGTGTCTTGATCACAACCTGATTTGTTCCGACTACCTTTGTAGGCTGAACATTTTTATCTCCTGTCACCTCTTCTACAACAGGAGTTACTTCAGAATCAATGGTCTTAATATCCATATCTTCATTAAATGTAACAGTTGTAGAAGTACCGCCTGAGAACTCAAGGCTGTAATTTAACGCTTTGTTTCCTGCATGCGAATTAGCAAACATCGCTGCCGGACCGCAGAGGATCAGGATAATGGAAATAGCAAAAAATACTTTCTTCTTTCCAAGGAAATCAACTGCCTTACGTTCTTTTGCAGATCCGTAGAATTTCGGATCACGTACACCAACTGCATAAAGTGCATTTACAATCATTCTGGATACAACCAGTGCTGTAAACATGGAGATCACGATACCAAGGGCAAGTGTATAAGCAAATCCCTTAACAGTACCTGAACCAAGCCACATCAGCACAAAGGCTGCGATCAGCGTTGTAATATTTCCATCAAAGATTGCAGAGAAAGCTTTGCTGAAACCGGACTTAATAGAATTCCTTACTGAAACTCCTGCACCAATTTCCTCTCTGATTCGGGCATAAATAATAACATTGGCATCCACCGCCATACCGATACCAAGGATAATACCCGCAATACCCGGAAGAGTAAGAGTAATATCAAAGGCATTCAGCGTGATCAGCATTAATGATGTATAAAGAATCAGTGCAATACCTGCAACTACACCAGGTATGCGGTATGCAATGATCATAAAGATAATAACGATGATCAGACCGATCGCACCTGCAAGAACACTTGTAGAGATTGCTTCTTCACCAAGCTGTGCAGCTACAACACTGGAACGAAGTTCTTCCAGTTCCAGTCCCAGAGAACCGATACGGATATAAGAAGCAAGGTTCTGTGCTTCTTCCAGTCAGACATTCCGCTGATCTGTGCTTTTCCGCCGGAAATCTCTTCATTTACATTCGGAGCACTGATAATGTTATTGTCATAGACGATAGCGATCTGCTTGCCTACATTATTCTTTGTAGCTTCTGCAAATTTTGTTTTACCACTGTTTTCTCCATCAGAAGTAAGAGTAAGACTTACCACATATTCCTTTGCACTTGTGTTCTGATTCTGGATTGCACCACCCTGGGCATCTGCTACATCAGAACCTTCCAGAACAACACTTCCGGATTCCTTGATCTCATCAATAGTTCTGGAGAGAACATATCCATCCTGTCCTGTAGTAAAGTTCTGGTTTCCGTCAGCATCTTCTTTTGTGATGAAATACAGGGAACCTGGTTTACCCAGATCATTCAGAATAGTATCTGCATCTGTAACACCAGGAATTTCAACTGTAATACGGTCTGATCCTTCCTGGTATACCTGAGCCTCAGTACTGTACTGCTCTACACGCTTCTGAAGCTTGTAGATCGTATCTGACATCTCTTCGCTTGTCGGATTGCTCTCCTTAGCCTGGTAGGTAATGCTGACACCACCGGCAAGATCAAGACCCGTGTTGATATGTTTTGCTGCACCGGTTCCGGTAGGACCGATACCTACGGCTGCAGTAAAGCAAAAGAACACAGTCAGGATCAGTGTCAGAAGCAGCACTACGATTCCTTTACTTTTCTTCATAGTTCTTTTCCCTTCTTGATTTTTTGTCCGCGGTCATGTTCATCCGCCTGCCAGCCATTTTCTGTTATGATAACAGCCGACGGCGGTATCAGTCAGACAGATTACTGCCCACTAATCACATGCCAGTGCGGCTTTTATCATGATGGCGCACTCCACACGTTTTCTCTGGAGTTCGCATCCGATTTCATAATTGCCTTTGATATCTCCCTGGAAATGGAATGCATTTGCCGCACATCCGCCACTACAGTAGAAACGTGCGAAGCAGTCTTTGCAGTCTTTCTTTGTGTAAACGTTGCATCCGCCGAATTCCTTCTGGATTTCCGGCTTTGTGATGCCTTCGTCTACATTTCCCATGAGATACTGTTCTTCACCAACAAACTGGTGACATGGGTAAAAATCACCCCAGGGTGTTACAGCCAGGTACTCTGTTCCTGAACCGCAGCCTGACAGTCTCTTGTATACACAAGGGCCACCTGTAAGGTCGATCATAAAATGAAAGAAGTTAAATCCTTTTCCCTCTTTCTCTCTTTTAATCATTTCTTTTGCAAGAGTATCATACTCTTCCATGATCTGGGGGATATCCTCCTCGCGGATCGCATATTCCTCCGTATCAGCCGCAACTACAGGCTCTACAGAAATCTGTTTGAATCCAAGATCTGCCAGATGAAGCACATCCTTGGAGAAATCAAGATTATGGTGAGTAAAAGTACCTCTTACATAATACTTGTCCTGATTTCTGGATTCTGCAAACTTCTGGAACTTCGGCATGATCAGGTCATAGCTTCCTGCACCTTTTCTGAATGGACGCATGTAATCATGTACTTCCTTACGTCCGTCCACACTCAGTACAACGTTGCCCATCTCTTTATTGCAGAATTCCATTACTTCATCATTCAGAAGAACTCCGTTTGTTGTTAAAGTGAAACGGAATTTCTTATTGTGAAGCTTTTCCTGCTCTCTGCCATATTTTACCAGATTTTTTACAACCTGCCAGTTCATCAGCGGCTCGCCGCCAAAGAAATCTACTTCCAGGTTTTTTCTGGAACCGGAGTTCGCGATCAGGAAATCAAGAGCTTTTTTGCCGACTTCATAGGACATAAGAGCTCTTCTGCCATGATATTCGCCTTCTTCGGCAAAACAATAACGGCAGGCCAGATTGCAGTCATGAGCAATGTGCAGGCACAATGCTTTTACAACGGTCTGCCGGTTATTTGAAAATTCTTCAATTACATTCTCATAAACATCTTTTGTAAAAAGCATTCCATCTTCTTTCAGCTTATTACATTCTCTTACAGATGTCTCAATATCTTCTCTGTTATATTTGTTTTCCAGTTTCTCTGCAATAGCTTCTGTGCCAAGGCCCTCTTCCAGATATGGAAGAACCTCATATGTAACCTCATCTACCAGATGGATGCATCCACTGTTGATATCCAGTACAATATTAAAGCCATTGCTTTTATAACGGTGAATCAGACTCATTTTACTAAAATCCTTTCTAAGCGTAAGATAAGCAGCGGAATAAAAGTTCCGCTGCTTATCTCATTTCTCCATAGCTGATCTTATTTCTGCTCGCAGCTCTGGTTTCCTACTGTACAGGAAGTTTTACATGCGGACTGGCAGGAAGTCTGGCACTCGCCACATCCACCTTTTTTTACAGTGTTCTGTAAATTCTTTGTATTCAGGGTTTTGATATGTTCCATAACTCTATCCTCCTTATGTAATTATATTCTTGGCATAGTATATCATATATCTTCTCATTTTAAAAGCTTTTTTTTACGACAGCATTCCACCAGTGTTCCACCGCCTGTGCACATAAAAAATGTTGTAACTGCATGAGCTGCACTCATATCCCAGCCGCCTTTTGCCATAACAGAGACAGTCAACAGTAATACATAGTAAGCCAGACCTGTGATAACACCCCACAGATATTTGTCTTTACGCACAATTTTGCCGGCCATAAAGCCTCCCATGAAACATGCAAGTACATAAATTATAATAATCCCCGCATCTACAGCTGTTTCTCCCAGATCAAAAGCAAACAGTACCAGGGCCAAAAGCAGTAATGCCACTCCTGTTAATGCATATGCAAATAATAGTGATTTCAAAATTGCTCTGACTTTCATTGCTTCCCTCCTGTTAAACTATATGGGGAGGAATCAGTGTTATTCTTTATTTCTTCTCTTTTTA